>Ga0206125_10003753_pt1 | contig 14131 bp, 9 predicted proteins | sample Helgoland_Spring_4_FD_148598 | JGI IMG/M metagenome (GOLD analysis project Ga0206125, IMG submission 148598) | Pelagic subsurface seawater microbial communities from Kabeltonne, Helgoland, North Sea - Helgoland_Spring_Bloom_20160331_1 | ecosystem: Environmental > Aquatic > Marine > Epipelagic ... | reverse complement strand
CTGCTGCCAAACTTGATCTACACCCTGATTATTCAGTGATGAACAGGCCATGACTGACGGCTGCCAATTAGCAAAACGTGACTTCATAAAATGTAGGGCCGAGCGGTAGTCGCTCATGGTTTGATTGGCGCTGTTAGCCTGCTCGCCATCGGCCTTATTAACCACAATTAAATCCGCTAACTCCATAATGCCGCGTTTAATACCCTGCAACTCGTCACCGCCACTGGGCAGTAACAACAACAGAAACATATCCGTCATATCAGCCACCGCCGTTTCCGACTGACCTACACCCACAGTCTCAACCAATATCACATCAAAGCCTGCGGCTTCGCAGAGCAATAGGGATTCCCGAGTACGACGTGTGACACCACCCAACGTTTGACCCGCTGGGGAGGGTCGTACAAAAGCATTGTCGGCAAAGGCCAGAGTTTCCATACGGGTTTTATCACCCAATATAGAGCCACCGCTCACCGCTGAGGTTGGATCAACGGCAAGTACAGCCACTGACTTACCCTGCTCGATCAGAAGATTGCCCAGCGCTTCAATAAAGGTAGATTTTCCAACCCCTGGAACACCAGAGATACCCAGACGAATCGCGCTGCCGGTATCGGGCATCAGGGTTTCGAGAAGTTCTGCTGCCTGCTGGCGATGATCTACGCGAGTGGATTCAACCAGAGTAATAGCTTTGGCCAGCGCACGACGATCGCCGGCTCTAATCTGCTCGGTTAAAGACTCTTGTTGATCAACCATAGGGACTTTCCTTATAAGCCAAAAATTCTAGGAAAATTCTAAAATAATTGCATCGACCGCCAAACTATCGCCCTCGCTGACAGCTATTTTAGCCACAATACCATCTTGGGCCGCTCGCAAGCTATTCTCCATTTTCATCGCTTCCACCACCGCTAACTCTTCACCCTCTTTGACCTCCTGACCCACTTTAACCCCCAGCTTTGCCAGTAAGCCGGGCATTGGCGAGAGTAAAAATTTCGACATATCCGCCGGTGCTTTGTAGAGCATATGTGCACTGAGTGTCGCAGCCTTTGGGGATAGCACCGCTGCGTTAATCTCGGCGCCGCGATAAAACAGCCGGTAACACGTGGCGGTGGTTTCAATCTGCACACAGATTGATTTAGCCTTTACCGCTGAAGCACTTTCCTTTGGCTCGCTAATCCGTGCCTTAAATAATGGCTCACCAAGACTCCAGTCAGTTTCTACTCTGTAATCCTTACTGTTATCAGCGTTATTAATACTTACCAGATAACCCTTTTCAATTAGCTCAACAGTCACTGATGTCTGCGTATCACTGACAACCAGCACCCAGTCAATGGCGGCTGCATGTTCGTGACCCACTAGTTGATTTTGCAGCAAACTAGCACGCTCTTCATGCAACTGATGAACCGCAGCCACAACCACCAGGGCAACATCGGGATCATTCTGAACCAACAGATCAGCATTAAAACCATCGGGAAATTCATCGGCAATAAAATTCGTCGATAACCGCCCTTCCACAAACCGCGGGTGCACCATCAGCGCATTGAGGAAGCTAATATTGTGATTAACGCCGCGAATGTAATAACTGTCCAGCGCCTCCACCATGCGTTCAATCGCCTGACTGCGGTTATCACCATAGGTGATTAACTTGGCAATCATCGGATCGTAGAACATAGATACTTCTCCACCTTCATAGACCCCGCTGTCAACTCGCACAGCCTTGAGCTCGCCTTTACAAGAGGGTTCGATATAGCCAACCAAGCGTCCAGTCGAGGGCATAAAGTTACGCAGTGGGTCTTCGGCATAAACACGAGATTCCATCGCCCAACCAGTCAGTGTTACTTGATCCTGAGTTAGTGATAAGGCTTCTCCAGAAGCCACTCTAATCATCAACTCAACCAGATCCTGCCCGGTCACCAGCTCAGTGACAGGATGTTCAACCTGTAGACGTGTATTCATTTCCAAAAAGTAAAAATTCATATTGGCATCGGCAATAAATTCCACCGTGCCCGCCGACTGATAATCTACCGCGCGCGCTAGGGCACAGCTCTGCTCGCCCATTTTTTGTCGAGTTGGCTCATCCAGAAAAGGCGAAGGGGCCTCTTCGATCACCTTTTGATGGCGGCGTTGAATAGAACATTCACGCTCGCCCAAATAAATAATATTGCCATAGCTGTCGGCCATCAGCTGAATTTCGATATGACGGGGCTGCTCAATATATTTCTCAATAAAAATCCGTGTATCACCAAAACTCGATCGGGCTTCGTTGGTGGCGCGTTCAAAACCATCGCGGCATTCGTCTTCATTTGTCGCCACGCGCATACCTTTCCCACCGCCACCGGCAGAGGCTTTCAGCATCACTGGGTAACCTATATCGGCACTGACCTGCACCGCATGATCGGCATCGCGCACCACATCGGTAAAGCCAGGAATACAGTTAACACCGGCTTTTTCAGCGATCAGCTTTGAGGTAATTTTATCGCCCATGGATTCGATGGCTTTCTTGCCCGGCCCAATAAAGGTTATGCCCGCTGCGTCTAGTGCATCGCGGAACTGTCCGTTCTCGGAGAGAAAACCATAACCCGGATGCACCGCATCAGCACCGGTTTTCTGGCAGGCGTGGATAATCTTATCTATCGCCAAATAGCTTTCACTGGTGGCTGATGGGCCTATGTGCACAGCTTCGTCGGCCATTTTTACATGCAGTGCATCCCTATCGGCATCCGAATAAACCGCCACTGTGGCTATACCCATTTTTTTGGCGGTAGTGAAAACACGGCAGGCAATTTCACCACGGTTTGCCACTAAGATTTTCTTTAACATAAATTTTTTATCCTTAAAAATTTATCTGTAACAATTGATCTGTAAAAGCTTTTATATACGACGAATTGAATTGGCTATTTTTGGTGAAAGCACATTTTTAAAGGGGAATATTTCCATGCTTTCGCCAGGGGTTTTCAATATTTTTATTGCGCAGCATTGCCAGCGCTCTGGCGACTCGCTTGCGAGTACTGTGGGGCATAATTACATCGTCTATATAACCGCGCTTGCTGGCGATAAACGGGTTGGCAAATTTCTTGCGATACTCTTCGGTGCGCGTAGCGATTTTCTCGGCATCACCAATATCCTTGCGAAAGATAATTTCTACCGCACCCTTGGGGCCCATCACCGCAATCTCAGCGGTGGGCCAAGCTAGATTGGTGTCGCCGCGCAGATGTTTAGAGGCCATAACATCATAGGCACCGCCGTAGGCTTTGCGGGTAATCACCGTGACTTTGGGTACTGTGCATTCGGCGTAGGCATAGAGCAATTTGGCGCCGTGTTTGATAATGCCGCCATACTCCTGACTGGTGCCGGGCATAAATCCGGGTACATCGACAAAGGTTAAAACCGGAATATTAAACGCGTCGCAGAAGCGAATAAAACGCGCGGCTTTTTTTGAAGCATCTATATCCAGACAGCCGGCCAACACTAGAGGTTGATTAGCGACAACGCCAACCGTCGAGCCCTCGATACGAATAAAGCCGGTGATAATATTTTTTGCGTAACTGACCTGAGTTTCAAAAAACTCCCCTTCATCGGCAACCTTTAAAATCACCTCTTTCATATCGTAGGGTTTATTTGGATCGCTGGGAATAAGAGTATCTAGTGACATTTCAATGCGCCCAGCAGGGTCTTCGGTTGGCCACTGCGGTGGCTTTTCGCGATTATTCGCCGGTAGATAATTAAAAAAGTGACGCAATTTAGCCAGTGCGTCAATATCGTTTTCAAAGGCCAGATCAGCCACGCCAGATTTACTGGTATGGGTTAGAGCGCCACCCAGTTCCTCTGCCGTTACCGTCTCGTGGGTAACGGTTTTCACCACATCGGGGCCGGTAACAAACATATAGGAGCTGTCTTGCACCATAAAAATAAAATCAGTAATGGCGGGGGAATAAACAGCACCCCCAGCACAGGGACCCATCACCATACTGATTTGCGGGATCACACCAGAGGCCATTACATTGCGCTGAAAGACCTCGGCGTAACCCCCGAGAGAGGCAACTCCCTCCTGAATTCGCGCGCCACCTGAATCATTGAGACCAATTACTGGTGCACCCACTTTCATGGCCTGATCCATCAGTTTGCAGATTTTCTCCGCATGAGTCTCGGAGAGAGAACCGCCGAATACGGTAAAGTCCTGACTGAACACAAAGACCAAGCGGCCATTAATAGTTCCATAGCCAATAACCACGCCATCGCCGGGTACCTTTTGCTGCTCCATGTCGAAGTCGGTGCAGCGATGCTCGACAAACATATCCCACTCTTCGAAGCTGTTATCATCCAACAGCAGATCAATGCGTTCGCGGGCAGTGAGTTTGCCTTTGGCGTGTTGGGCATCGATACGCTTTTGACCGCCACCTAATCGGGCTGCTGCTCTCTTCGCTTCAAGTTCTGAAAGAATATCGTGCATTATTATTTCCTTTAATATTTATCATTTTTCTCCCGCTGGCCGAAGTGACAAAAACCCGTCATCCTGAGCGCCTAACATTGTCATCCTGAGCGAAGCCGAAGGATCTCTGTATAACCTCAATAGATCTTTCCACTCTCTTCGTTCGGTCAAGATGACAAAAAGTGGGGCCTCTAACCTGTCATCCTGAGCGAAGCCGAAGGATCTCTGTATAACCTCAATAGATCTTTCCACTCACTTCGTTCGGTCAAGATGACAAAAAGTGGGACATCTATTTAACAAGATGACAAAAAGTGGGACATCTATTTAACAAGATGACAAAAAGTGGGACATCTAATTAACAAGATGACAAAAATTGGGACATCTATTTAATAAGCCCCAGCACCTGTTCCGCAGCCTCGGGAATATTCGTCCCTGGACCAAAAATAGCGGCCACACCTTCCGCTTTAAGCTGGTCATAATCCTTAGGCGGTATCACACCACCACAGATCACTAAAATTTCACCCGCACCCTGCGCCTTTAACGACTTAATCATTTTCGGCACTAAGGTTTTATGCCCCGCCGCCTGCGAAGAGACTCCAACTATATGCACATCGTTTTCGATCGCCTGACGTGCCGCTTCCTCCGGCGTTTGAAACATAGGCCCAACATCCACATCAAAGCCAAGATCAGCAAATGCCGTAGCTATAACCTTGGCACCGCGGTCATGGCCGTCCTGTCCCATCTTCACCACGAGCATTCTCGGGCGACGACCGTGACTGACCGCAAACTGTTCAACTTTTTTGCTTATATTCATAAAGCCCTCATCACCTTTGTAGGCAGAACCATAGACACCACTAATTGATCGCGTCTGGGCGCGGTGGCGACCCCACTGCTCTTCCAGTGCATCGCTAATCTCGCCGACCGTCGCTCTGGCGCGTGCCGCATCAATCGCCAACTCAAGTAAATTGCCCTGCCCGGTTTTAGCCGCCACCGACAACGCTTCAAGCGTCTGCTCACAGACACCAGTATCACGCTCAGCACGCAATTTATTTAAACCTGCAATCTGTCCATCACGCACCGCGCTGTTATCAATATCCAACACATCCACATCCGGCTCTTCGGCGAGCTGATATTTATTCACCCCAACAATCACCTGATCACCACGATCAACTCGCGCCTGCTGAAGCGCCGCCGCCTCTTCAATGCGCAACTTAGGCATCCCCGACTCAACCGCCTTAGTCATGCCACCGATCTCTTCCACTTCATTAATTAACACCATGGCAGCCTCAACCAATTCATTGGTCAGGCTTTCAATATAGTAAGAACCAGCCAGAGGATCGACCACATTGGTTATCCCGGTCTCCTCCTGAAGCACCAACTGGGTATTGCGTGCAATACGCGCAGCAAATTCAGTCGGTAGCCCCAGCGCCTCATCAAAGGCATTGGTATGTAGGGATTGAGTGCCACCCAGTACCGCCGACATGGCCTCGACAGTGGTGCGCATAATATTGTTGTAGGGATCTTTGCTGGTCAGGCTAACGCCTGAGGTCTGACAGTGCGTGCGCAGCATTAGAGAGCGCTGGTCTTTGGGCGAAAACTTTTCTTTCATTAAAGTAGCCCATAAAATTCGCGCCGCACGCAGCTTGGCAATTTCCATAAAGAAATTCATACCAATCGCGAAAAAGAACGATAGCCGCGGCGCAAACTTGTCGACATCCATACCGCTATCAATCGCCGTGCGCACATACTCGATACCATCGGCAATGGTATAGGCGAGCTCCTGAACATTAGTCGCCCCGGCTTCCTGCATATGGTAGCCGCTAATAGAAATCGAATTAAACTTGGGCATATGATTAGCGGAGTACGCGATAATATCCGCGACAATGCGCATCGAGGGTTCAGGCGGGTAGATGTAAGTATTGCGCACCATAAATTCTTTGAGAATATCGTTCTGCAAGGTCCCCGCTAACTGCTCTGGTGCAATACCCTGCTCTTCGGCAACGACAATATAACTGGCCATCACCGGCAGTACCGCACCGTTCATAGTCATGGAAACCGACACCTGATCGAGGGGAATATCTGCAAACAGAATTTTCATATCCTCGACAGAATCAATCGCCACACCCGCCTTGCCGACATCACCTTCTACCCGAGGATGATCCGAGTCATAACCGCGATGTGTTGCCAGATCAAAAGCGACCGACAAACCCTGCTGCCCAGCAGCGAGATTGCGACGATAAAAAGCATTGGATTCTTCTGCGCTGGAAAAGCCGGCATATTGGCGAACCGTCCAGGGACGACCGGCATACATAGTCGCCTTGGGGCCGCGCTTAAAAGGAGCAAACCCGGGCAGGCTGTCTTGATGAGACAGTTCAGCCGTATCCTCAGCAGTGTAAAGCGGCTTTACAGCAATACCCTCTGGCGTTTGCCAAACCAACTCATCTGTACAGCGTCCCTTGCGCTCTTTCTCAGCAAGCTGCTGCCAATCTGCAATGCTTGGCTTTTCCTTATCTGCCATTTACTTCTCCAATTTTTAACCCACCGTGAAACTATGCAGTAGCAATACCCTTAATAGTAGGTCTATTTCTAACAGATAAAATCACATTTATTGCCATATTCTCTGGGTTAATATTGGCTTATATGCTATTAATTGACCTATAACTCACAATTTATACCCTATTTAGAGACAGTAAAATGGCCACAATTTGCCAGCATCATGTCATTAGCTGTATGCACGGGCTAAGAGAGAAAAACCTCTCCCAGCAGCCCGCATTGGAGCGTGCCGGCATCAATCCTGCGGTATTAAATAAACATAGTCAGCGAGTACATACAGATCAAGTAGCACGGCTATTTAAGACAGTGCAGGAAACACTGGATGATGAGTTTATGGGCTTTACCCACAACAACTGCAAAGTAGGCCTGTTTGCCACCATGGCCGAACTAGTCAGCCACTGCAGCACCTTGGGGGAATTGCTGGACAAGGCCGTTAACTTCTACAACCTAGTCAGCAATGATATCCCCATGCACCTCAGCCAGACCGATGGCAATGCCGTACTCAGCTTTACCATGGACCAACCCCAGCTCGACCCAGAGCACTTTATGGCCGAGTTCTGGCTAGTGATTTGGCACCGCTTCCCCAGCTGGTATATCGGCGAACCCATCCGCCTGCAAGAAACCCACTTTACCTTTAAGTCCCCAACCCACCGCAGCGAACTGCAGATAATGTTCCCCGGCCAACTGCAATTTAAACGCAGCGCCAACCGGCTGATTTTTGATGCCCAGTACTTGGATAAACCTCTAGTGCGATCAGACCAGGAACTGGCCGCCTTTGTGCAAAATGCACCAGCAGATGTAATGACCATCCCCGGATCAGACAGCACCTTAGAAGCACAGATAGAGAGAATTATTGGCCAGCGCCATCCAGACAGATTGGTATTTGCGCCAATCCATGAGCTGGCAAAAGAGTTGGGTATTAGCAGTCAAACATTGCACCGGCGGCTGAAGGAGAGCGCCACAAGCTACCAAAAGATTAAGGACAATCTAAGACGCGAGGTAGCCATTCACAAACTGGTGCATGACAGACTGGCAGTGGAAAAGGTAGCAGATATTGTGGGGTTTTCAGAGCCGCGGTCATTTACCCGGGCGTTTAAGCATTGGACTGGGTTGACGCCGCGGGAGTATTGTAAAAGGGAGGGGGCCAGATAATCTTACATTAAGTCACTTGGATAGCCGTTGAGACTCAGCCTTTCTCCAAGGCAAACGTCTACCACCATCTTTCATCTTCTTTAGGGCTATTGCCAACGACTCCTGCGAGACCAAACCATGATTCTCCATCTCAACAAAAAGCCATAACGACCCCATGACCATTACACCCTCACGTTTTGTCGCCGACCTTAGGTGCTTATCACCGGTAAGCAGAGGCAAAGATAAATTGGCAGCCAACGCTAAAGCAAAACAGTCATTGCGGCTGGGCTGTGGATATTTGGCCATCAACTGCTGAGCAGACTGTAATATATCGCTAGATAGTGGCGCCTTGATTAAACCCATTTCCAGCAGATAAGCATGCTGTTCATCCAGCTCTTCCTCAAAAAGAATATCAGGAGTATGAAATTTGTAGGGCAGTTGAAACATAGGCTGAATCAAACCACCCACTTCCATATCTATAAGAACATTGGCATCACTAATCAGTACTTTCACCCATAGCTCCCAGCATACGTTCCTTGTACAGGCTAGATAGCGACAAGCTCATTAATTCAGCCGCTTTTGACTCACCAATGTAGCCCTCTCCAAGGGCACGGTAAATCAATTGTTTAAACAGTATAGTTTCCTCTTGTGGGTAGGGGTCGCCTGGCTCGGATTTCTTGTAGCCTTTTTTACTAAAATGCACACACCAGCGCTTATATAAATCGCTACCAATAACAGCACACTGATGGGCTCGAATAAGTACACCCATCATGCTGAGACCAAACTCATGCTTTAGCAAAAATAATTCTTGAAGTTCCAGGTGGCGACGAAAGGTTCCCAAATGTTGCAACACACCAGACTTCGGCAACAAAAATGCACCTGCAAACTGGTTACAGGCCTTTTCTTCATCAATGCCCTCCGCCAATCGTCCATGTAACACTAAATGCCCCAGCTCATGAGCAAGAGTGAAACGCTGGCGATCCCCAGAGGAATGCGTAGAAACCACCACCACGGGGGTTTTACCGATAGTACCAGCCAAACCATCGACCTTGTGACCTGACTCCACCGCCGTGCGAATAATCAACACGCCTTTCGACTCAAGCGTGTCGATCATTTCAGAAATGGGGTTCAGGCCCAGCTCCCACTCACGGCGCACAGATTCAGCAACCTCTTCAACCTCCCCTAAAGAGGAAACCAAGTCAGACAGCCCAGCGGGCAATGCGAATTCTGGAATTGGCTTAATAGAATCTGGATAAAGGTCAAGCAACTCAACCCAGCGCTCCGCCTGCTCAGTCACATCGCCATGCACCATAGCTAATAGCTTTTTGGGCGTGCTTGCACGCTTGCGGTACTCAACCTGCTCCAACTGCACCTTAGACTCACGGAAGAAATACTCCACGCGTACGCCGAGGGCTTTTGCAAGCTTTAATAGATTGTCTGAGCCTGGCATATTCTCACCGTGCTCATACTTTTTAATCGCATTGGCAGACAGATCAACCATAGCCCCCAACTTACTCATTGAAAGCCCGGTTGCAGTTCGCGCTCGACGCAATCGTTCACCAAACATAAGGGACTCCTTCCAGCCTAAGGTTTATACTTTCTCTAATATTAGAGAAAGTATAAACCTTAGGCTGGAGCCTGTCTATGGCAAATTTTGAGTATGATCGAGTGGCAGCAACCAATGCTATTAGCTATATCTATACCATCGATGGCATGCTGACTAACAGCGTTGATTTCATGCAGTATTTTTATGCGAAAACATAGTTCAACTTTCATATAACATAGAATAATCATATAAGTATGATTAAACGGCAAATAGAAAATGAACTGCTTGCGCTCCTAAACGAGTACCCTGTCGTAACTATTTTGGGGTCTCTATTTTTATCGTGACACCAACGGCAATGAAGTTGATATCCTCCATCAGCAGGGGCGGGAACTAACCGCTATGGAAGTTAAATCGAGCTCTACCTACAGACCTGATTTACTTAAGGCGCTAAAAAAAATCCGTAGCCTGTCCCCTGCTGTAACTAAGTCATATCTTATATATGCCGGCGACCCCGTCACCTTTAGCGACGGCATTAGCGCGGTGAGATACGATAATTTATTCTCTGTTTTCCAAAAATAAAACAAAGAACTCACATGAGCAAAGGAACTAAAGTACTCTCTAACAATCTCCAAGAAACCACCCAAACCACCAACAAATCTCACACCCAGAAGCAAATAAACTTGCTTAAAGAACCCAGTAGGATTAAAAAGCTACTCTCGATCCACAATTAATCGAGAGACAAAACCACACAAATCAACACCACAAGCCCTGACACATGGAAGTTGTTTCGGACGTTAACGCCCATGAGCGTCAGCAAACTAGTTAAAAGGAGTTAACAATGGCACAGCATTTCACCCCTGCCGAATGGCAGAAAATCAACGCAGAATTCAACACATCCGCCGTCAAATATGGCCTACCCGCCCGCCGCAGTGACTCACTCATAATCGGCAGCTTTAATATTCGCAAACTCGGCGATATCAAGAAACGCACCGATGAAAGCTGGCAGCTATTCAAAAACACCCTCGAACGCTACGACCTAATCGCCATTCAAGAAGTAATCGACAACTCAGAAGGTATATACCACCTCAAAGAATTATTGGGAGAAGACTACAAGATAGCCATATCCGACAGCACCGGAGCGGCACCTGGCAGACGTGGCAATGGGGAATTGCTGGCATTTATATACAACAGCAAACGGATAGAGCAAACAGAAGTTGCCAGTGACCTCAGCTTTGACCGATCCTACATTTACACTACGCTCTTCGATAACCGTGAAAACATAACAAAATCATTGAATGAACATAATAAAGACATTAAAGAATGGGAAGCCAAGGTCATAGCAAACAAAGCCCTCGGTAAAAGAAGTCCTACAAAACCAACGCAATCAATCCCTGTTTTTATTTCATTTATCCGCCAGCCCCATTGCGTGTCATTCCGGATTAAAGGCGCGGCAGGAACAGAGCCCTATAACTTTATCGCCGTCAACGCCCACCTACTGTATGGAAAAAGCAAATCCGAGCGCGAACTAGAATTTAAAGCACTTATCGAATGGTTAACCCTTCGCTCTAAAAAAATACGCACCTCCCGACACCCCAACTTGATATTACTCGGTGACTGTAACCTAGACTTTGGACCAAGCGATGTGATGCGCGAAGATATTGACGCACTGCTTAAAAGCCTTAATAAAACCTACCTAAAAAGTAAAAAAGCCGCCGACGCCAACTTCCCACTACTGAGCGAGCACCCAAAGCACAGCTACATAAAAACCTCATTACGCCAAACAGCCACCTATGACCAAGTAGGTATTTTCTCAACAGACAAACGACTGCCAAAACCAGAAGATAATAAAACAGCAGGAAGCACAGCCGGAGGTTTTGACTATGGCGTATTTGATCTCGGCAACTTAATTAGCAATGCGCTACAGGGTAAAGATATCGACGACATTACGACCAAAGAAAGGAAAAGCATTTACAAAAGAGCCGAATTTGATATCACCGACCACCTGCCCATATGGTATCGCCAACCGTTACCCAAGTAATCAGTTTAAAGGAGGCTGTCCCAGACAAGACACGTCACCCCAACCTGGGAATGCCACCCCAGCGCAGGAACGTCACCCCAGCGAAGGCTGGGGCTGGGGTCCATCCACACGCTGATTTCAGGCATCATTATCCCCATTTAATGGCCATACTAATTCCATTTTGGTGATCAACTAAAATTCAACCGATCAAAACCCGATCAAGAAAGTAAAATTCTATTTAAGCCTATGATTAATAACGATAAATATTTTATCTTTGCCGAAAAACCTGCTTGATTTAGTTAACTCAATCAAGAAACCCAGGCTAGGCCCAGCATGGGACATATCCTGCCCTAGGGTGTTCTGGGTCTGCTACTTGAATGAACTGCCGTGCCAGGGCTACTTTAATAACCTGTGACGCTTGTGCCGCATTCTTGGTCTCGATACCAAAGCGCTCACAGAGGGTCGCATTTTTCATTCTCTCGCCACTTAGGTATTTAATCACCGCATGTTGATAACAAGCCCTGACACGTTCATCAACAGTCATTTGAGCAAAAAAACGAGGAGCATACAGAGTAACCTGCATAAAATTTTCGTCGGCTTGAAACTTGGGTGGTGGCAACTGAAAGACTTCAACACTAATAATGACCTTATCTAACCCGCTACCTTGCTCTTCACAGAGGTTCATCCGGCGCATCAGGGAAGCCAGCGCTTCGTTTCGTGAACGAGGAGGTAGATCTATCATTCTCTCGGGCAGTACCAACGGTTGACCAGGGTTAGTAATTTCGAGCCGATCGTTGAATAGTTCAACGTGGGGGCCTGTACCCCCGATAGTCATATCCTGATGAATCAGTGCATTGCCTATGAGTTCTCGAACCGCAATCTCAGGGTAAAGGCGGTGAGTCTCACGAAAAGCAGAACCTATATGTTCGTTTTGCGGTAAAAGATTATTAATAAAATTGACCAAGCCTGCAAAGCCAGCGGCATAGCCCTTCTTACCATCCTGTCGATGGGTGACGGGGGAGGCCTTGTTATTACCCCCGTAAGCGACAAAACGGACAGCTTTTCTGGCAATGGCAGAGTCAAATTGCTCTAAGTCGCTGGCAAATAAAATAGCCCCAAGATTAGTGATGTTCCATCTGTCGCCTACATCTCTTGTTAATAGCTGGTCGGCCTCTAGCCTTTCAAAAATACCTTTACGGTTGTCCGGTAAACTTTGGTTAGTGAGCTTGAAATACACGGGGTAATCTAATAAGTCGAGTACTGTATCCTCCTCTAAAAACGACTTAGCAATGCCTTTTTCCCAAGTGAATGGGCGAAGATTATCAATCAGCTTTTGAAAACGGTCAGGGTAATCAGCAAGCTTAGGCGTGGCACTGCCAATACGGATATAAGCAATATTATCAACCGCGACTGGAGCAGTAGTTGCTGCAGGTATTTCTAAGATAACCACACGACCATCTGGGTGGTCCACGGAACGAAACATAAAGGCAATGCTTGGGCTTAGAATTTGTGCCAGCCATAATTGAAAGACTTGATTGCCGACTGTTTTAGTTCCAGGGTTAAACTGAGTACCAACAACGCGATGGTCCTCATCGTGAATACCCCATAATACATAGGCACAATCTTTTTGTTCAACGCGGGCAGCATTAGATAATGCCGAGCATAGTTTGGCAATGAGTTTGGGGTCGACGTTATCCTGCTTAAACTCTAATAAGCTGTGCTCAGCAGCTTGGCTGCGCAGCTCATCGATTAATGCAATATCGCGCGCTATCATCAACGAAGTGTCTCTTTATCAAGGGTTTCAATTAGCGCGCGTTTTACTAGATTCTTCATCCGAATGCCATTAACCCATCATCTTAGTTAAGTGATTAATATAACCTTATTTCATACCTAGAGCTATCGATGCTGCAACAGCCAGTAAGGTATCCGCACAGCACAGCCACATACACATACACATACACACGAGGGTCTTCTCTCAGTGAGTTGGCGATGTGGCCTTTGAGGTAATTGTCAAAAAAGTTAAGGTTATAGCTCTTTAAGCCTTACGGGGGCACCGTGAAAGCTCATACCCCAGCGAAGGAACGTCACCCCAGCTCAGGAACGTCACCCCAGCGAAGGCTGGGGCTGGGGTCCATCCACACAAAAATGGATACCGGCCTACGCCGGCACGACAAACTTTTTTGTAATTCCGACAGAGCCCTCCTATCCTGTCACCCCAGCTCAGGAACGTCACCCCAGCGCAGGAACGTCACCCCAGCGAAGGCTGGGGCTGGGGTCCATCCACACAAAAATGGATACCGGCCTACGCCGGTATGACAATCTTTTTTGTCGTCCTATACGAAGCAAAAATATATCAGAACATCACCCATCCACCCGCCTATTCCAAGCCTCAACCGTCGCATCCTTGTCAGACACATGAGGCCCCCGCCCCAAACAATTCGAACAGGCCGTAAAATACAAC
>Ga0206125_10003752_pt1 | contig 14134 bp, 4 predicted proteins | sample Helgoland_Spring_4_FD_148598 | JGI IMG/M metagenome (GOLD analysis project Ga0206125, IMG submission 148598) | Pelagic subsurface seawater microbial communities from Kabeltonne, Helgoland, North Sea - Helgoland_Spring_Bloom_20160331_1 | ecosystem: Environmental > Aquatic > Marine > Epipelagic ... | reverse complement strand
GTGGAACACTGTTTTTGATTTAAAAACTAGTCTATTTGACTCGATCAATGAAAATGAATACATGTATTTAGTTCATAGTTATTATGTTCCGATTCTAACAGAAACAGTAGCTACATCTAACTATGGGCTCAATTACAGTACTGCTATTAAAAAAAACAACTTCACTGGTGTTCAGTTTCATCCTGAAAAAAGCGGAAGTAGAGGTGAAGTGGTGCTTAAAAATTTTATAAATAATCAGTAATGAGAATAATCCCAGCTATAGATATTATTGAAGGAAAATGTGTAAGGTTATCACAGGGTGATTATAATAAAAAAACTATTTATAGCGCTAATCCATTTGAGATGGCTCAGCGATTCGAAGATCATGGTATAGATTTTCTTCATTTAGTTGATTTAGACGGGGCTAAGTCAAGTAAGATTATAAATTATAAAATTCTGGAGCAAATTGCTTTAAAAACAGCTTTAAAAGTAGATTTTGGGGGTGGTTTAAAATCTATTGAAGATGTTAAAGTCGCATTTGAGTCAGGCGCATCTCAAGTAACTCTAGGGAGTATTGCTGTTTCAGATCCTGAAACCTTTAATGACTTGTTTGAAAAATATGGAAGTGATAAAATAATTTTGGGAGCTGATTTTTTAGACAATAAGATTAAAACCAATGGATGGCTTAATGATTCAGGAAATGATCTTATGGATTTTTTAGAATTTCATATTTCAAGAGGAATAAAATATGTCATTCCAACAGATATATCCAAAGACGGAATGTTAAAAGGACCCTCTATAGAGATATATAAAGATATTTTGAACTCATTTAAAGGTATTTCTTTAATTGCCTCAGGTGGAATATCAAGTGTCAAAGACTTAGAAGATTTGAAAGAAGCTGGTTGTGAGGGTGCTATTTTAGGGAAAGCTATTTATGAAAACAAAATAGAATTGAAAAGTTTAATGAATTTTATAGAAACAAAATGCTAGCAAAAAGAATAATCCCATGTCTAGATATTAAAGACTCAAGAACTGTAAAAGGAGTTAATTTTGTAGATCTTGTAGATGCGGGTGATCCGATAGAACTTGCTAAGTATTACTCTGAAAACGGAGCAGATGAACTTGTTTTTTTAGATATAACTGCTACAAAAGAAGATAGAAAAACATTTGCTAAGCTTGTTGATGAGATTTCAGAGAATATTAATATTCCTTTCACTGTTGGCGGTGGAATTAAAACAGTTGAAGATGTTGATATTCTTCTTAAAAGCGGAGCAGATAAGGTTTCGATAAATAGCTATGCTGTAAAAAACCCTGATTTTATTAATGAGTTAGCAACAAATTTTGGAACACAGTGCATTGTAGTTGCTATTGATGCCAAGTATGTAGATAATGATTGGTTTGTGTATCTGGTTGGAGGAAGGGTTAAAACAGATATCAGGCTATTTGACTGGGCTAAAGAAGTAGAGGACAGGGGGGCAGGAGAAATTCTTTTTACTTCAATGGATCATGATGGAACTAAAAATGGATTTGCTTGTAAAGCACTTGAAAAGTTATCACAAATAGTCAATATTCCAATAATAGCCTCTGGAGGGGCAGGAAAGATTGAGCATTTCAATGAGGTTTTTAAATCTGGTAATATTGATGCTGCACTTGCCGCAAGTGTATTTCATTTCAATGAAATAAGATTAAAAGATCTTAAAATAGAATTAAAAAATAATAATATACCAATACGATTATGAATTTAGATTTTAGTAAAAACAAAGACGGTTTAGTACCCGCCATTATTCAAGATAATATAACTAATAAAGTATTGATGCTAGGTTATTTAAACAAAGAATCCTTAAGTTTAACTTTAAGCACTGATGTGGTTCATTTTTACAGTAGAACTAAACAAAGAATTTGGAAAAAAGGAGAGGAAAGTGGTAATGAATTAATGGTTGTTTCATTAAAGGAAGATTGTGATAAAGATACTGTTCTAATAAAAGTGAATCCTGTTGGACCAGTATGTCATAAAGGTGACGACACTTGTTTTGAAGATTCAAATGTTTCGGATGATTTTATAAGTATACTTGAAAATATTATAGAAGACAGGAAGATCAATCCCTCTGATTCGAGCTATGTATCTAGTTTATTTAAGAAAGGAACTAATAAAATTGCTCAAAAGGTGGGAGAAGAAGCTGTAGAGCTTGTTATTGAAGCTAAAGATGATAACGATGATTTGTTTTTAAATGAATCAGCAGATCTTTTATTTCATTATTTAATACTTTTACAAAAAAAGGGTTATAAAATGAATGATGTAATTAATGTGTTAAAAAATAGAAATTTATAGTTTTTTTTTAAAATCGAACTATTATTTTTTTATAATAAATGTTAATAGAACCTTTATTTTTATTAAATTAATAAATTAAATTATTTAATATGAACAGATTATTATTTGTTTTAATATTTTTTTCAATAAACTTAAGTTTTTCTAATAATAAAATTGATTCTGCTTTATTAGCAAATTACACAATAACAGTTACTGCTTCAAGTAGTTCGGATTATACATTATCTGGTACAGATTTAAACGGAACTGTTTCAGGAGATGATCCTGCACTTACTTTTAATGTTGGAGATCAAATCACTTTTTCAGTAAACGCCAGTGGACATCCCTTTTATTTAAAAACTGTAGCAGGCACAGGAACTGATAATCAAGTAAGTGGCATCACTAATAATGGAACTGAAAGTGGAGATGTTGTTTGGACTCCATCTGAACCTGGCACCTATTATTATCAATGTTCTGCTCATGGCGGTATGGTAGGAACAATTACTATAAATAATAGTGTTCCTAGCGTTTCAACTATAGAACTAGATCAACAAATTATTAATGAGGCTGGGGAGATTAGTACCCTTACAGCTACATTAAGTACAGCTCATTCTGAGGATGTAATAATTCCTTTGACTATTTCGGGAACTGCAAGCTTGGAGGACTATTCAACAGTTTTTGCAACTTCGGGAGTTAAAACAGTGGCTGGAGGAAATAGCGAAGGATCAGCTTTAAATCAATTTCATAGCCCTGAATTCGTACATGTAGATAATAATAATAACACCTACATATCAGATCGTGAAAATCAACGAGTAGTTAAATGGGCTCCAAATGCCACTGAGGGTATTGTTGTAGCTGGAGGAAATGGAAGTGGATCAGCCTTAAATCAATTAAGTAATCCTGCTGGAATTTATGTTGATAGCTCTGGAAATTTATATGTTTCAGAATATTACAATCATAGAGTTACAAAATGGGTTCCAGATGCAACTGAGGGTATTGTTGTAGCTGGAGGAAATGGAAATGGTTCAGGTTTAAATCAATTATATGGTCCTGCAGGAATTGATATTGATAGTTCAGGTAATTTATATATAGCAGATAGTGATAACCATAGAATTGTTAAATGGGTTCCAGACGCTGTAGAGGGTATTGTTGTAGCTGGAGGAAATACAAATGGAGGAGAATTAAATATGCTAAATTATGCACAAGATATTAGTGTTGATGATTTAGGAAATATTTATGTTGCGGATTTTAATAATAGCCGAGTCATGAAATGGGCTCCAAATGCTGTCCAGGGAGTTAATGTTTTGGGTTATGTATACAGACCTATTTCAATTGAATTAGATAGTCAAAATAATATTTATGTATCCAAATTTTATAGGCATACTGTTAATAAGTACACTCTATCAGGCAGCACATATTCAGAATCAACTATTCTAGGAACCTCTAACAGTAATGGATCTTCATTAAATCAATTATCTAACCCAAGAGGACTTTATATTGACAGTTCAAATAATATTTATGTTTCTGACCAAGAAAATCATCGAATTCAAAAATTTCAAGTTAATCCCGAAATAAAAATTGCTTCTGGAGATACAACAGGAACAGTAACTTTCACTTCATCAAGTGATTTTGATGATGAGGAAGATGAGACAATTATTATAACTCCAAGTACATCTGTATTAAATGCAACCAGTACAATTACTGCTGCTTCAACAATAACTATCGAAGATAATGACGACCCGCCGTCAGTGTCTTTTGAGTTTAGTTTTCCCACAATTGATGAAAATTCATCAACGGACGTTGTACTAACTGCAACTTTATCTAGAGTTAGTGGTAAATCTATAGAGATTCCTTACACAGTTGGTGGAACTGCCACTGAGACAACTGAATTTACGGTCTCTTCAAGTCCAATAACAATACCAGCGGGATCTACAACTGGAACTATGACCATATCTACAAACGGTTTAGACGATTCGGATGTTGAAACGATTGAAACAATTATTCTTTCATTAGGAACTCTTGTTAATGTAACATCTTTAGAAACTGAATTAACATTAAAACTCTTAAGTGATGATAATCCTAATGTTGATAGTCTTGATTTAAATGCTAATACAATTTTAGAAGATGGAAGTTCCAGTACGATCACTGCAACAATTAGTGCTGCTCATTCAAAAAACATAATAATTCCTCTAACAATTACTGGAACAGCTTCACAAAATGATTATTCAACTGATTTTTCATCTAAGGGTCCTTCAATTGTTGTTGGTGGAAATGGACAAGGTTCGGAATTAAATCAATTAAGAAATGATGCAAAGGGTGTTTCTCTTGACAGTTCTGGAAATATATATGTGGCTGATTGGAATAATAATCGTATTGTTAAATGGGTTCCTGGTGCTATTAAAGGAGAATCTATAATAGATGTTAGTTATCCTTGGGACCTTCATGTTGATAGTTCAGGAAATATTTATGTTTCAAGTCATTATAATAATAGCATTTTAAAGTTTACTCTTTCTAATGGTGAGTATAGTAGTGAAGTTGTAGCCGGAGGAAATGGAGAAGGAAGTGCATTGAATCAATTATATAGACCTACTGGAATATATGTAGATAGTTTGTCAAATATTTACATTGCAGACCAGCATAATCATAGAATAATAAAATATGAACCTGGATCCTCTGAAGGTTTAATTGTAGCAGGAGGAAATGGACAAGGTTCGGAACTGAATCAATTATATAATCCTTATGATGTTACATTAGATTCATCTGGTCATATATACGTAGCTGACTGGAGTAATGGCCGACTTATGAAATGGGTTAGTGGTTCTTCTGAAGGAGTTATAATTTATGACAAAAGATCGTGGGGTGTTGATATTGATGCCTTTGATAATATATATGCTACCCAGTACTACTCTGAATCTGTTATTAAATTAACTCCAATTGATGGTTCTTACACACCAACTATCGAAGTTGGTGGTAATGGTTATGGTAACGATTTAAATCAATTATCAAGACCAGCTGGTCTGAATGTTGATGATGATGGTAATATTTATGTTGTTGATCATGATAATTATAGAGTAATTAAACAACAGGTAAAGCCAGAAATAGAGATTGTTGCAGGATCAATCACCGGTGCTATTAAATTTAGATCTTCAGCAGATCTTTCTGACGAGGATGATGAAACTATTATTGTAACTCCAAGCACTTCTGTTTCTAATGCAACTAGTTCAATAACCGATGCCAAAACAATAACGATCACCGATGATGATGATCCGCCAACAATTTCTTTCAATTTTAGTGAAAATAGTATTGATGAAAACTCTACTACAAATGTAACTTTAACAGCCACTTTAAATGAATCAAGTGGAAGAGATGTTGAGATTCCTTTTACAGTTGAAGGTACTGCAACTAAGGATACTGAATTTACAGTATCTACAAGTCCAATTACAATACCCGCTGGTTCAACAACGGGAACTGTTACTATATCGACAAACGGTTTAGACGACACTGATGTAGAACCCATTGAAACTATTGTTTTAACTTTTGGAACTTTAACAGGCGCCACAACTGATGAAACCGATATTACATTAAACTTGCTTAGTGACGATAAGCCTGATTTAGAGAGTATAACTATAGATTCAGAAACAATTTCTGAGGACGAAGGGATAAGCAATTTATCTGCTAAAATAAGTGCAATACATTCTAGAGATGTATCGATTCCATTAAATATAACCGGAACTGCAAAAATAGATTCAGATTATTCAATTGAATTTGATTCCAAAGGACCCTCTGTTGTGGCTGGAAGTAACTCATATGGTTCTAATTTAGATCAATTGTATCACCCTCATGGCGTTGATGTTGATAGTTTAGGAAATATTTATGTTGCTGATTGGAATAATAATAGGGTAACAAAATTCCAGCCAGGTAAAAAACTAGGGACTATTATACACAGCGGCACACGAGTTATTGATGTCTTTGTCTACGATAATAACAATATTTATATTTCAGAGCACAACAATGACCGAGTCTCTAAATTAACGTTACAAGAAAATGGTTTGTATTCGCAATCGGTCGTTGCTGGAGGGAATAATGGTGGGCCTGATTTGAATCAATTAAATAGACCAAGAGGAATATACGTTGACTCTAATAAGGATTTATACATTGCTGATCAAAATAATCATAGAATTGTTAAATGGAGAGATGGTGCAAGTCAAGGAATTCTTGTTGCCGGAGGTAATGATTCTGGAAATGCTTTAAATCAATTAAGAAGCCCTATGGGTGTTACTGTTGACGATTCAGGTAATATTTATGTTGCCGATAGAAACAACTACAGGGTTATGAAATGGGGGGCTAATTCAAACCAAGGCGTAAAGATTATTGATGATGATATTATAGACATAGAATATTATAACGGTGATTTATATGGGTCTAATCATTCAGGCTCAAGAGTTCTGAAATATTTAAATAAAGGAAATAATGAATATCAGTCTTCCGTTTTAACTGGGTCAGCTGGTCAAGGAAATTCTATAAATCAATTAAATTATCCTTACGGAATATCATTGGATGACTTTGGAAATGTTTTTATAGCTGACGGGGGAAATAATCACAGAATTATTAAAATTCAAACCAGTCCAGAGATTGTTATTCTTGCTGGTTCGTCTGAGGGAATCGCAAAATTCAATGCAATTTCAGATGCTTCAAATGAAGCTGATGAAACTATTGTAATAACCCCTAGCGATTCAGTCTTGAATGCAATAAGTTCAATTACAGATTCTTCGACAATTACAATTACAGACGATGATGAAGAGCCTACTGTTTCTTTTGAATTTAGTTCTACAAGTATTGATGAAAACTCAACTGATGATGTTGTGTTGACGGCAACACTCAATGAAATTTCCGGAATTGATGTTGAAATTCCATTTACTGTTTCAGGAACAGCAACAATAACTGACGAGTTTGTAATTTCTGATTCATCCATAACTGTATTTGCAGGTGAAAAAACTGGAAGTATAACTATTTCAACAAGTGGTTTAGATGATAATGAAATTGAAATTGCAGAAACAATTATTTTGACCTTTGGAGAGATTACTAACGCGTCTACGACTGAATCCAGTGTAACTCTTTATTTATTAAGTGAAGATAAACCAGATGTAAATAGTCTTTCACTTGATGTTAATACTATAGATGAGGACAATGATATTAGTACTCTTACTGCCACTTTAAGCGCCAAGCATTCTAAAGATGTTATAATTCCAATGACTTTAGAGGGAACAGCATCTATCGATGTAGATTATTATTCTATTTTTGAAGGAAAAGGATCAGTTAGCACAATTTCTGGAAACGGTAGAGGAAACTCTTTAAATCAATTGAATAGACCACATGGAATTGACTTTGATAATTCTGGAAATCTGTATGTCGCAGATTGGGAAAATCGTCGTATAGTTAAATGGAGTCCTAATTCAAAAACGGGAGAAATTATACAAGATGGAGAATGGTATATTAGTGTTTTTGTATTTGATAATAATACTATTTATGCTTCTGATCATTATGGACATAGAATATTTAAAATAACAAAAGACGAAAATAATAATTACTCAAGATCAGTAATTATTGGAAATAACGGGCAAGGATCTAACTTAAATCAGTTATCATATCCAAGGGAAATTTATGTTGATTCTGATAAAAATATTTACATAGTTGATCAAAGTAATCATAGAGTTGTTAAATGGTCTGATGGAGGTTCACAGGGATTAATTGTTGCAGGAGGAAATGGTGGAGGAGATGCATTAAATCAGCTTAACAATCCTACAGGATTGGCTATTGATAAAAATAATAATATTTATGTAGCTGATCAAGGTAATCATCGAATAGTCAAATGGACACCTGGAGATTCTGAAGGCTTGGTTGTTGCAGGTGGTAGTTATGGATCTGATTTAAATCAGCTTAGATACCCACACGATGTTGAAATAAGTGAATTTGGTCTTTTATTTATTGCTGACTCTTCAAATGACAGAGTTTTATCATGGATCCCCGAGGCTGAAAACGGTTCAAAAGTAGCTGGTGGTGAAAGAGGAAATCAAATAAATCAACTTAATTACCCACAATATTTAACTATTGATAATAATGGTCAATTATATGTATCAGATTACAACAATGATAGGATTCAAAAAATTCAAGTTACACCACAACTTATAATTAAAGCTGGTGAAGATAAGGGTATAATGACTTTTAATTCAATAGCAGACTCCTCTGACGAAATTGATGAAACAATTGAGATTACTCCAATTTCAGATGCTACAATTAATGGAGTGAATAATTTTTCTGATACTTATAAAATTACAATTACTGACCTTAGCGATCCACCAGAAGTGTCGTTAGCTCTTGATTCTCAAAGTATTTTTGAAAACTCATCATCTGAAGTCAAATTAACAGCATCAGTACCTATTATTTCTGGAAAAGAAATTCAGATTCCTTTACTTATTGAAGGAACTGCTGTTATTAATGAAGAATTTACTGTTTCTTCATCTTCAATTATAATAGATCCTGGAAAATATGAAGGACATATATTAATTTCAACAGATGGATTGGACGATGATTTAGTTGAAATTAAAGAAACTATCGTTTTTAAACCAAATGATGTTATTAATGCTAATACTAATCAAAATGATATCATATTAAATTTAATAAGTGATGATAATCCTAATCTTAATGCGATTGAGTACGATAAAGCATCTTTTGCTGAACATGAAACAGTAACAATAACAGCTACAATTTCTGAACCTCATTCAAAAGATGTCCTAATTCCAATATCTCTTTCTGGAACATCTATTTTAGATTCCGATTACTCATTAGATTTTATTTCCAAAGGAGTTCCATCAATTGTTGCTGGTAACAATAACAGAGGAAATAATTTAAAACAATTAAGTGAACCGCGTAGCATTACTGTTGATAATTCTAATAATATTTATGTTACCGATTTTGGTAATGGCCGTATTTTAAAGTTTGAACCTAATTCTCTTGAAGGTAAATTATTGATTGATGGTTTGTCCGGTCCCTCTGGAATAGAGATTAATGACGAAGGTGATATTTATGTTTCAGAATATTATGCAAATAGAGTAAGTAAATTTATCTTTAGTGGAGATGATTATACTCAACTTATTGTAGCAGGTGGAAATGGTGAAGGAATTGAACTAAATCAGTTGAATAGACCAATGGATTTACATTTAGATAAATCAGATAATTTATATATTGTCGATACTTATAATCATCGAGTTGTTAAATGGTTTCCCGGTGCTATTCAAGGAACTGTTGTTGCAGGAGGAAATAACCAAGGATCAGACTTTAATCAATTAAATTATCCTCATTTCTTTGGTGTTGATGATTTTGGTAATATTTACATTGCAGATTGGGATAATCGCCGTATTGTAAAATGGGAGGTAAACTCATCTGAAGGAATTATATTAAAAGATAAGTATGATAATAATCTTTTCGGTTATTTTCTTGGAATTCATATTGATAATGACTCAGGAAATATATATACATCAGATCACTATAATGATTATGTAAAGAAATTTACACCACTTTCTAACAATCAATATTCTTCTACTATTGTAGCAGGACGTGAAAATGGATGGGCTAATGGAACAAATAAAATTGATGAGTTGCGAAGGCCGTATGGAGTTACTTTTGATAACAATAAAAATCTTCTGGTTGCTGACCGAGATAATCACCGTATAATAAAAGTTCAGCTTAGTCCCGAGATTTTTATCGAAGCTGGTAAAACTAGTGGAGTATTTAAAATAAATGCTATAGATGACAGAGTTGATGAGGAAGATGAAACAATAATAGTTGATCCTGGAGAAAATACAGAAAATGTAGTTTCTTCCTTTCTTGAATCAACTACAATAACACTTCTCAATAACAGTATAACATTAACTCAAAAAGATGATCCTTTTAAAGGTCTATCGAAGAGTTCAGTTTCTTGGGGAGATTTTGATAATGATGGTGATAAGGATGTTGCAATTATGGGTGTTAGCAATGATGGTGGAGCTTTTAACGATATTTATAAAAATGATGAAGGTTCGTTCTCAGCCATGAAACAAAATTTCATTAATTTATATGATGGAGATCTCTCATGGGTTGACCTAAATAAGGATGGTTATTTAGATTTAGTAGTATCAGGCTATAATGTAACTCCACAAATTAACATTTACATAAGTAAAAATAATGCACAGTTTTTTGAAAGATCAGAAAACAATTACGAACTTCCAGAGTTGTTTTCATCGAAGATGGCATGGGGAGATCTAGATAATGATGGTGATATTGATTTAGCAATTACCGGAATAGATGTTAACAATAATTATATTTTTGATATATATTATCGAGACAATAATAAAGATAGTTTTACTCGTGAAACTCAATTTAATAATAATTCCGAACAGTTCGTAACAAATGGCTATCTAGAAATTGTTGATATTGATTTAGACGGAGATAACGATATAAAATTTCCAGGTGGAATTATTATTAATTCATTTTTTAAAACAAATTATGATGATTATAACAATAATTACTATAACGGAAATATGTGGGGTCAGAGACCATCTAAAAACTCAAGTATTGGGTTTATAAAAAATTTAAATTCTGATATGTTAGATTACATTGACATGGGCGAGGATAATGAAGGGAACATTACTTCAAATGTTAGTAAATTAGGTATTGACTTGGCATTAAAGAATGGTGATATTGCAATTGGTGATTATGATAATAATGGTTTTGACGATGTTTTGATTACCGGAGAAGATAGTAATGGAGTACCTATAACCAAACTATATGATGGTTTGCCTTATGTTGATGAGACTGGTAATATAGGATTTACAATGGTAGAGTCTTCAATTGAACTGATTGGATTAAGAGAATCAACTGCAGATTGGGTTGATTATGATATGGATGGTGATTTAGATTTATTTATTACAGGGCTTGACTCACAAAGTGCAAAAACAATTCTTTATGAGGCTGAAATCGCTAACAAGGATAATCAAGCTCCTCCTAAAGTTACTGGACTTAAAGCTGAAGATTTAGGAAATGGTAAAATTAAATTCATATGGGAAACACCCTTAGATGATTTTTCAGAAAATATTGGATATGTATTTCGTTTAGGAACTACGCCTGGTGGTACTGAGCTTTCAAATACTTTTAGTAATCTTGAAAATGGTAATAGATTGATTACATTACCGCCTCCTATATATTCAAATTTTTATGAAACTATTTTGGAACCTGGAACTTATTATTTTGCTGTTCAAGCTATTGATGGAGGATTAAAAGCTGGTGAATTTTCTGAAGAATCTACTTTTACATTAAAATACGATTGGAAACTACTTAATCAAGGTGGTATAGTTGATAGGACAATCGGAGGGTTTAAAGATTCTGTTATGAAAATTGGAGATATTGATAACGATAATGATTTAGATTTAATATATGGATCGTCTAGCCAAGGATATAATACTCAAGTTTATAAATTTGACGGTACAAGATTAATCAGTGATCAAAATAATAGAATTCAACTTCGAAACATTACAGATATTGATGTAGGAGATATAAATAGTGATGGTGAATCTGATGTTGTGGTTAATTCATATAACGGAGATAATCAATTGATTGCTTATTTTGGAGATGACAATGGAAATATGAACTCAGTTTATATTGACGAAGGTCTTTACAAAGGTAAAGTGAAGATTATTGACATGAACAATGATGGTCAGTCAGAAGTAGTTTTAATAGGTCTTACAGCTGATAACACATCTGGAAAACCTAAGATTTTTATTTATGAATTAAACGGTAATGCATTTACAAAGGTTGATATATCTGATCAAATTGATGACTTGACTGGAGCTTCATATGATCTTGGAGATGTTGATAATGATCAGGATATTGATATTATAATAAGTGGATTTGATGAATCACAAGGTTTAAAATCCTATATATATAAAAATGTTGGAAATGCTGGACTTGATTATAAACTAGAAAAAACCAATAATAATATCGCTGCAATTAGAGATGGTACTGTTGATTTTATAGATTTTGACAGCGATGGTGATTTGGATGCTGCAGTTACAGGAACTGGTTTACAAGGAGATATTTTTGAAATTTATAAAAATGATCTTAATGAAGGTAAAGAAAATTGGCCAAGAATTGAATTGGGATTAACTGGTATGAGAAATGGAAAAACTGATTTAGGAGATTTTAATGGAGATGGTTTTACTGATATAATTTATTCTGGTTTACTTGAAGGCTTTGGAAAAGTAACTAATCTTGCAGAATATTCTTCTGAGTCAAACTCTTATGTTGATAGTGCCTTTGACGTGAGTGATATAGTCGAAGCTAGTGTTGAGTTTGGAGATATTGACGGTGACGGAGATCTTGACTTTATATTATCAGGAGAAGATAAAGAAAACTCTGGAAATGTTTTTAGAGCTTATTTGAATAAAAGAAATGAATCTGCAGCAGTTTCTCAACCACAGTCGGGTAGTAGAGCAGGAGCAACAGAAAATTCATATGTAGAAAATGCCCCTCCATCTGTTCCTGAAATAATTTCAACACAAATTCTTTTATCAGAACAAACAGTTGAAGGAAATTTGGTAATTGAATTTTCATGGAATGCCTCAAGTGATGATTTAACACCTGTTGAGGGATTAACATATGCTCTAAAAATTGGAACAACAGAAAATGGTGAGGAAATTATGTCTGCTAATTCTAATCCTAATGGACAAAGAAAAACTGCAGAAAAAGGAAATGCTGAACATAATTTAAAATGGAAAGTAAGTCTTCCTGATGGAGTTTTTTATTGGTCTGTCCAAGCAATAGATGCAGCGTATAACGGTTCTGCATTTAGTTCTCCTCGTCAATTTTTAGCAAGTTCGGATTTGAAACTTGGAGATTCAAATGCTGATAAGTCAGTAAACATTTTAGATTTAACTAATATTATAGATAAAATATTAGGAAATGATGTTTCAATTTGGGTTCAACAGACTTCTGATATTAATAATGATGGTGTAATCGATGTTGTAGATATATCTGGAGTAGTAAATCTAATATTAAATTCAAACGAGACTGGAATAGCATATGGGACTGACCCAGAGAGAAATCTAAATTATTTCTCAAATAAACCAGTTGGTGATTTGGAAATGATATATAGTGGAAACAAAGTTTATTTTGAAAGTGAAGAAATTATTTCAGGATTACAATTCTCAATAAACAAGTCAATAGATCACTTAATAAGTAGTGAAATTCGAGAAAATCTTAATATTGTTAGTTATAATAAAAATGAAAAAATTACATATTTAATTTATTCGAATGAAAATAAGTCGATCGCTGATTATTCAAATACCTTATTTAATTATGTTGATCAAAAATTAAAAGAATATGAAATTTCTGATATCAAAGCTTCAACACCTGAAGGGTTACCTTTAAATACAATTTATAAAGATGAAAGTTTCTTTGATACTGAAAATGATGTATTAAAAGTTTATCCAAATCCAACTCAAAACAATCTAAATATTTTAGGGTCAATAGAAAGAGATTTAAATATTATTGATGTAAAAATATATAATACAATTGGAGTATTGGTATACGAAAAATCTTTTGACTCAATTGATAGGTTTAGAGAACTAGATTTAAGCAACCTTCTTTCTGGTGTATATGTAATTAAAGTTAATTCGTTAATCGGAAATGATATTAAAAAGTCTCAAGTTTATAAGTTTATAAAAAATTAAATAAATAAAAAGACTCATGATCGTCAAGTGTCACTTAATAAATTATAACGAATACATGTTTTAATATAAACTAGAAAATAATTACTTT
>Ga0206125_10003751_pt1 | contig 14135 bp, 8 predicted proteins | sample Helgoland_Spring_4_FD_148598 | JGI IMG/M metagenome (GOLD analysis project Ga0206125, IMG submission 148598) | Pelagic subsurface seawater microbial communities from Kabeltonne, Helgoland, North Sea - Helgoland_Spring_Bloom_20160331_1 | ecosystem: Environmental > Aquatic > Marine > Epipelagic ... | reverse complement strand
GTTTTTTCGCATTGGAGCATGCCTGGCACCCAGGCTGGTATTTGTTCTTTCAAGGCTGTAATGCGCTGATCTCGGGGCCAATGTTTGCCCTAATCACTAAGATTAAGCTGGTGAATCTGCCGAATGCGGCAAAGAGCTTCCCGCTGTATGCGATCGGTGGAACCATCGGTTGGATGGCGGGCGGTTGCATTGTCAGTTGGTTCGCGCTGGATCAGTCAGCAGACACGGGGCAATGGGCGGCCTATATTCGACTCTTCATGGGCTTCCTCTGTTTCTTACTGCCAGCCACGCCGCCGACGGACCACGTGAGTCGTGGCTGGCGAGCGGCCTTGGGATTGACTGCATTTAAGCTGCTCAAAGTCCGCGAACTGCGGGTGTTTTACTGCGCCTCAGCCTTATTTGCGATTCCCTGTGTGTCTTTTTATATGTTGGTGCCAACAATGTTGATGGAGTTTGGTAGCCTGCATCCGACCGCTCAAATGACGCTGGGCCAGGTGGTGGAAATCGGCTCAATGCTTTTCCTCAGCCTAGTGGCCGGGCGTTTTCGTATTCGCTGGTTCTTGATCGTCGGGATGGTGCTGGGGATCACGCGGTTTGCACTGTTTGCCTTGGCAGGTGACTTGGGGCTACTGGCGGTGATTTGGCTCGGAATCGCCCTGCACGGGCCGATTTATACTTTCACGATGGTGGCTGGCCGGATCTTCCTGGATAAGCGCGTGCCAGACACGATGCGCGGGCAGGCACAAGCACTCTATCAGTTGTTGGTCGGCAGTGTGGCAGGCATCGTCGGCAGTTTCTTTTGCGAAGTATTCTACCAGCAGCATGTGACGGAGACGCTCAGTAGTTGGTCCGTTTTCTGGTGGGCGTTGGCCGCTTTCACGCTGATCCCGCTGATATATTTCTTCATTGGAGTGATCGGGAAATCGAGTGAGCAGGAGCAGTAGCTTCCCGTCCAGCCTTGTGGAGGGTGCTTGGGCTGCCGCTAACAAGCTCTCGCCACTACAATTGGGATAGGAGCGTGGGCGACTCGCCCACGTTGATCTAATTTATACGAGGGCGCATCGCCCTCGCTCCTTTGCTTCTTAAAATAACGCCAACTGATCGTCTTCGCGGTCGGTGTTTGCGCCAGATTGCGCCTTTTTCATGCGTTTGCGCAGTAAATTGTGTGAGGAGTCATCGGCTTCGAGCCGCTCGAGGATGGTCTTAGCACGGTCGATGACTGTGGTTGGCAGGCCGGCGAGACGGGCGACTTGAATCCCATAGGAGCGGTCGGCCGCGCCTTTGATCACTTGGCGTACGAAGATAATCTCGTCGTTCCACTCTTTCACCGCTACCGAGTAGTTCTCCAGACGGGCCTGTGTTTTGGCCAGCTGTGTGAGTTCGTGGTAGTGGGTGGCAAACAGGGTGCGCGGCCCGTCGTCGTCCTTCGGGTGCAGGTGTTCGATGACCGCCCATGCGATGGAGAGGCCGTCATAGGTGCTGGTGCCGCGGCCGATCTCGTCGAGGATGACGAGGCTGCGCGGGGTGGCGTTGTTGAGGATGTTGGCGGTTTCATTCATCTCGACCATGAAGGTCGAGTTGCCACGGGCGAGTTCGTCGCTGGCACCGACGCGCGAAAAGATGCGATCGACAAGGCCGATCTGGCAGCTCTTGGCGGGCACCCATGCGCCGGTCTGCGCCATGAGCACAATCAAGGCGATCTGGCGGATGTAAGTCGATTTACCCGCCATGTTGGGGCCAGTGATCAGCGCGATTTGTGGAGTGTCGGCATCGACCCCTGAACTGGAGAGGCTGGTGTCGTTGGGCACGAAGGCATGTGCGCCGGCCAGGCCGAGGCGTTCGGCGCGTAGCATTTGCTCGACCACGGGGTGGCGGCCTTGGTCGATGCGTAACTGGTCGGAGTGGTCGAGCTGCGGCTTGCAGTAGTCCCACTCGCGGGCGAGTGCGCCCCAACCGATCAGCACATCGATTTCTGCCAGCGCTTCGGCGGTCTCTTTGAGTGCATTCGCGTGTTCGAGGATCGATTTGATCAGGGCGTTAAATAATTTCTCTTCGCAGCCGAGGGATTTCTCCTCGGCGCTGAGAATCTCGCGTTCGCGCTCTTTCAACACACTGGTGGTGTAGCGCTCGGCATTTTTCATCGTTTGTTTGCGCACGTAGTCGTCAGGCACGAGTGCGACGTTGCTCTTGGTCACTTCGATGAAGTAGCCGAAGGCGCCGTTGAAGCGGATGCGCAGATTCTTGATGCCAGTACGTGCTTGTTCGGCGAGCTCGAATTCTGTGAGCCATTGCTGGCTGTCGCGAGTGAGGCTACGAATGTGGTCGAGCTCTTCGTCGAAGCCGTCGCGTATCGTGCCGCCATCGTCGATCTTGCCGGGCAGTTCATCGGCTAGGCCGCGATTGAGCAGTTCCGAGAGTGGCTCAAAGTCGTGAATGCGCTCTGCAATGGCAGCGACAGGTGTGTCAGGGAATTCGAGCAAGGTGCCGGAGATGGCGGGTAATGCGGCGAGGGTATCGCGCACGCCACCGAGTTCGCGCGGGTTGCGCATGCGGTTTTGCAGGCGACCAAGGATGCGCTCGATGTCGCGAATGCCTTTAAGGTGCTTCTGCAATTCTGTGGAAAGTCCAGGGCCTGCAACGAATTCGGCCACACAGTCTTGCCGGCGGTGCACTTCGATCAGGTTGAGCTCAGGCGCGCACAGCCAGCGTTCGAGCAAGCGGGCGCCGGGGGCAGTGACGCTGCCGTCCATCGCGGAGAGCAGAGAGCCGTGGCGTGTATTGGCCGCAGATTTAAAAATTTCCAGATTACGCAGGGTCGCGGGATCGAGCAGTAGGGTCTTTTTGCTGCTGTATTCGCTGAGTTTGCGGAGGTTCTCGGGTTTGGCACAGAGCGTTTCGGTGGAATAGTGCACCAGTGCGCCCGCTGCGCCGAGGGCGGAGTGATCGCGGTCGATGCCAAAGCCTTCGAGGTTGAGCACGCCGAGGGTCTCCATCACGGATTGCGCGCCAGCGACTTCGTCAAAATGGTAGTCGGGGATTTTGGTCACAGCGCGACCGTCACACAAAGAGGTGAAGAGCTCGTTGAACTTAGCGGCGTCCGGATTGTTGCGCCAATTCGAGGAGGCATTTTCTGGCACGATGATCTCGCGTGGGTCGATCCCTTCGAAGGCCGCGAACAAGTTCTCGGGGCGTGCGTCGGAGGCGACGACGAATTCGCCCGTGGTTAAATCGAGCCAAGCGGCGTGCAGCTGTTGCTTCTCTAGCGAGAGTGCCAATAGGAAGTGGTTACGCTGGGCGTCGATCTGCGTGTCGGCGAGGCGAGTGCCCGGCGTGATGATACGAGTGAGCGCGCGCTTGACTAGTTTGCCAGGCTGCGGCGTCTCAACTTGATCGACGATGGCGACTTTAACGCCTTGATCGAGAAGCTTCTGGATGTAGGTCTCGGACGCGTGGAAAGGAATACCGGCCATCGGCATGCCGTGGCGGTGGGTCAGGGTGATGCCAAGCAGTTGCGCGCCGCGCTCGGCATCTTGTAGGAAGATTTCATAAAAGTCCCCGAGGCGAAACATCAACAAGGTATCATCTGCGAGCTGGGCACGAATCTCGTGCCATTGCTGCATCATTGGGGTTACTTTTTTGGGCTTTTCGGCGGACATAGTTTGCAAGGAAAGAGCCCATTAATTACGCGAATGAACGCGAATCAAAAATAATGCACAGCAGAAAAAATTGATAGATTTTGAGCCTTTCCATCCTCTGGTGCGTTCTTTGACGGAAATGATTCGTGACAATTCATGCCATTCGTGGGCAAATGCGAGACCTATGGCAGCCATAAAGCTCAATTCTCTTCGGTTTGAAAATCCTAAAGCACCCGCATTAGTCATCTTGCATGGCCTCCTTGGGGCGTCGCGCAACTGGCAGACGATCGGTAAAGCGCTAAAAGATCGCTTTGATGTTCATATCGTGGACCTGCGTAACCACGGTAGCTCGCCGCATGCGGAGTCGATGCGTTGGTCGGAGCTCAACGCTGATTTGTCGGCTTATCTTCGGCTGCATGATCTGAAAAACGTCACGCTGATGGGGCATAGCCTCGGCGGTAAAATTGCGATGCGGTTTGCCTGCGACTATTCGGCGGTGGTCGCAAAACTGATCATCGTCGATATCGCAGCGAAAAAGTATCCGCCGTATCACGATGCCGAGTTTCGTGCGATGAAGCGCGTGCCTGCCGGCGCCATCGAGAACCGCCGCGAAGCGGAAGAGCTGTTGAAGCCGCTGATCCCAGATTGGGGCATGCGTCAATTTGTGATGACCAATCTGGTGCGCGGGGAGTTCGGTCTAAAATGGCAGTGCAACCTCGAAGTCCTGCATTCAAGTTTACAGGTGCTGCGTCAGAACTCACTCAGCGGGCTGGATAACTTCAAGGGCCCGACGCTACTCATCACCGGCGGGAAGTCCGATTTTGTTAAAGACGGCGACGCCAAAGCAATGCGCGAATGGCTGCCGAATATCAAACAAGCCAGTATCCCGAAGGCAGGACACAATGTGCATGTCGATGACCGTAAGGGTTTCTTAGATGCGCTGAATAAGTGGTTGCAAGGCAGCGGCAGCATCAAAACCGCGAAGTCGAACCGGCCCAAGCCTGCCATCGAACCTAAGCAGCTCGACTAACCACTCCCAGCGGGCGTGGCGTCGTTGCTTGCCACGGCCTTCATGGTGATGTCTCATGGCTACGCGATGGCGGTAGGAAAGTTCCAACTAACTGAGCTTTACCTTTGCACCTTCCTACCTTCTGACTTTCATACACGCAAACATGATCATCCGCTCACAGTCCGAGGCCGATTCAGTCGCCGCAGCCGGTTTTTCCGAAGTTTACCAACCGGTAAAATCCTACCTGGATGATCTCGATATCTTCCTGCAGTCGCAGGTTCAGGAGCTGGAGCCGGAGGTGCAGGAGCATGTGCGCTATGTGTTTGGTCACAGCGGCAAGCGCTTGCGCCCGATGTTAGTCGCTTACAGCGGCTGGCAGGGGCCAGCGGAAAACTGTGCCGAAGATCTGGTGATGCTAGGCTCGGTGATCGAGCTGGTGCATCTCGCGACCTTGGTGCACGACGATATTTTGGATGAGGCGGACACACGTCACCGGCAAGAGACAGCCGCGAAGAAATATGGCCCGGCAGCGGCGGTATTGATTGGCGATGTGTTGTTTTCGCACGCGCTCAAGTTGGCCTCTGATTTTGATACCAACGAGGTCTGCCGCTCAGTGGCACAAGCGACTGCGCGTGTCTGTGCCGGCGAGATTGCGCAGACCTATCAGCGTGGAGAGGTGAACTATAGCCGTGAGTTCTATTTCCGCGTGATTCAGCTCAAAACGGCCGAGCTGTTCGAAGTCGCCTGCCGTCTAGGTGCGAAGATAGCGGGTTACAGCGAAGCCTTTAGTGAGGCTGCGGGGCTGTTCGGGCGCCATGTCGGCATCGCCTATCAGATTTTTGATGACTTGGTGGATTTGTACGCCGATGAGTCGATGATCGGTAAGACGCTTGGCACCGATCTGGCGAAGGGAAAATTTACTCTGCCACTGCTGCTGTTGTTGGAAAAGTTGCCCGAGGAAGAGCGCAACAGTCTGATGGGGCGTTTTAAGGCGGGAGACAAGACGGTGTCGGCTGACTTTACCAAGCGCTTGCACGACTTTCCCATTTTTGCAGAAGTGGTCGCAACCTTTGAGGCGGAGCTAGCCAAAGCGACCGATGCCGTCGCACCGTTCAGCGAGCTGCCACCAGTCGTGCGCATGCAGCAAATTGCCGAGCTTGTGCGTGCGCAATTGGGGCGGATTCAGTAGCAGTGGTTCGTTGGACGTTGCGAGTTGGACCTTATTCCGAGCAACTTTCAATAATCAACCTGCAACGCTAGCTTCCCAGTCCCGGCGTTTTTTATCAGAAAAACCAGGTATCCGGCCTTCATCGAAGTCGATCATGTCCATCACGCTGTCGACCACCCCGATCATCTCAGGATGGCCCATGTTGGTCAGCGATTCGGCGAGGAATTCGCGGCCCATTTCAGTTTGTCCCTTATGAGTGACTTCTCGGTTCCATTCCACGGCGTTGAGGTCGTCAGGGAGGCATTCGCCGAGCAGGCGATCAAGTTCGATTTCGTCGTCACCAGCAGCTTCGACCGCGGCCAGCACTTGCTTCGGGTCGATGCCGAGGTGCATCGACAGGAATCGGTCAAAGCCACGGCAGAAATTTTTCTGATAGGACTTAGGCAAATCACCAGCCAGGTGCTTACGGCATTTGCTGATAAAGCGTGGCAAGTGCAGCAGTCCACAGGGGTGCGCTTCGAAGGGAGAAGGCAGGTCGAAACATATTTCACCAGTTGGGCCGAGGTCTTGATCAGTCATGATTTAGCAAATGAAAGTGCGTAGAGCGGCAGGTGCAAAGGTAAAAATTGTAGAAGCGAGGTTTGGTTGTTTATTAAAAAACAGTGATTGGAATAAGTTCAGTCTCTGGCATATCTAGTTGAATAGTTATGCTGCTACGCTTTATGAAAAAATCTGTTGTCCTCTTTGCTTTGTTTGGTTGGTTAATCACTGCTTCAAGTCTGTTGCGCGCGGCGCCAGAGGTAGTCGGGGCGGTCACAGTGGAGCTAATTGCCGAGACGACGGCGGTGGTCCCTGGCGAGCGCTTTAATCTGGCAGTGGATTTTAAGCTGGAGCCGCATTGGCATCTGTACTGGAAAAATCCGGGCGCGAGTGGTCTGCCGGTGGAGATCGAATGGCAGCTGCCAGGAGGCTTGAGTGCGGGTGAGATTCAGTGGCCAGCTCCGGAGCGGATCGAATTAGGGGGATTGATAAACTATGGCTACGAGAATGCGGTGACCTTGATTGTACCGATTCAAACTGCGCAGGATTTTGACGTGGGTACTGCAGTGCCGATTCAAGCGGAAGTGTCGTGGTTGGTCTGCGAGCAATTTTGTATGCCGGGCGATGCCAGTCTGAGTATCGAGCTGACTGCTGAATCTGAGGCGGTGAACAGTGCCGAAGCGCCCGTTTTTGACGCGGCTCGTGCGCGTTTGCCGGAGGCAACGTCACCGTGGCAGGTGTCAGCGGTAGTGGCAGGGCAGGAATTGGTGTTGACGATCGAGCAGACGGACGGCTCGGCGATCCCGAATGAGTTGTATTTTTATGCGGATAAAGAGGGAGTGATCGAGCCGAGCGCCGTGCAGACGTTCAGTTTAGTTGGCGAGGGACAGGTGGAATTACGTGCAGAGCTCGACGTGACGCAGTTACAGGAGCCGAGTGCGTCCGTTGCGGGTGTCTTACAATCGCAGTCGGGCAACTGGGCGATCGATCTGACAATTGGCGCCGAAGCGGTGCTGGCGGGGTCGCAGTCGTTGGCTGGTGAAGTGCCTGCTGCCACGGGGTTTGAGGGTACCTTGTTAAACCTCGGGCTGGCCGGCTGGTTGTTGTTGGCGTTTTTCGGCGGGTTGATTCTGAATGTGATGCCCTGCGTATTGCCAGTGCTGTCGCTGAAAGTGTTTTCCTTGTTGAAGCATTCTGGGCAGTCGCGAGCGCAGGCCTTGCTGCATGGTGGTGCGTATACGGCGGGCGTGGTGGTGAGTTTCCTCGCGCTGGCTGCGGTGTTGTTGGCGCTGCGTGCGGTGGGGGAACGAATCGGTTGGGGGTTTCAATTGCAGAGCCCGAGCTTCGTGGTGGTGCTGACGGTGGTATTCTTCCTGTTTGCACTGAATTTGATGGGCGTATTCGAAGTCGGCACGAGCCTCGTCGGTGCGGATACCAAGGTCTCAAAGCGTAACGATGCGCTGGGTTCGTTCGGCATGGGCGTGTTGGCTGCGGTGGTTGGTGCGCCTTGCATGGGGCCGTTGGTGGCTTCGGTCAGTGGGATTGCAGTGCAGGCCAATGCGGCCACAGGCTTGTTGATTTTTGGTGTGATGGGCCTTGGGCTCGCGTCGCCGTTCCTGTTTTTGTCGGTCTTCCCGAAGCTGGTCGCCTACTTGCCGAAGCCAGGGGTGTGGATGGAGTCGGTCAAGCAGTTCATGGGCTTTCTGTTGATGGCGGCGGTGGTGTTTTTGGCACTGGTGGCGGGACGTCTCGGTGGTGTGGATGCGGTGATTGCGCTGCTGATCGCGTTGCTCATCGCTGGCTTGGCCGCTTGGATCTATGGTCGTTGGTCAGTGCCAGTGAAGCCGAAGCGCACACAGCGATTCGCGCAGGCCATCAGCTTGGCGCTGCTCGTTGTTGCGAGCTATTATGCAATCAACGAGACCAAAGCTGCGTACGAAAATTTTGAAACTGGGACTGCCGTCTCGAAGAATGGACAATGGCAACCGTGGTCGAATGAACGTGTTGCCGCGGAGTTGGCTGCGGGTCGGCCTGTATTTATTGATTTCACCGCGAGCTGGTGCCTGATCTGTCAGGTAAATAAGAAAGTAGCGACACATTCGGAAGCGACCGAGGCCCTGTTTGAGGAATACGGTGTGGTCGCGCTTGAAGCGGATTGGACGCGCTATGATTCTGCAATCACGACGGAGCTGGAGCGCTTCGGTCGTTCGGGTGTACCGCTATATGTGCTGTATGCGCCGGATGGTGCAGTGACCATATTGCCGCAGAGTTTAACCAATGGAATAGTGCGTGAAGCAGTTGAAAAAGCACTGAATTAAGGTTTACAATGTTAATCGCTAAGTAGCGAAGCGGCTTCTAGTTGCTTGTTATCTGTGTAATTAAAAGCGCCAGAAAACGATATCGACGGTCATGAACCATTACAAATCTCTCTTCGTTACATTTCTAGCATGTACTTCGATCTTACAGGCCGCGGTTCAAAATGGCGCCGCGGCACCCGACTTTGTCTTAACCGATAGCGCTGGAGTCGTGCGGCGGCTCGCCGATTTCAACGGGCAGTATGTTGTCCTCGAATGGACGCGGCACAATTGTCCGTTCGTGATAAAGTATTATGAAAACGGCGATATGCAGGCTTTACAGCAGGAGCTGACAGATGCCGAGGTCGTATGGCTGCAGATCGCGTCGTCCGCGCCGGGCAAGGCGGGCTATTTGACCGCGGACCAAGCAGAGGCTGTGCGTAAAGCGACTGAGACGCACTCGACTGCCTTGCTATTAGATACTGCGGGTCAAGTCGGTCGGGCTTATGGCGCACGCACCACGCCGCACATGTTTCTGATCAACCCCGAGGGTGTGGTGATTTATCAAGGTGCGATTGATAGTATCAAATCTGCCAAGTCTGAGGATATTGCAAAGGCCACCAATTATGTGAAGGCCGCGTATGCCAGCGCAATTGCCGGCGAGCCGGTTGAAAAGTCGATCACCACGCCATATGGCTGTGGGGTGAAGTATTAGTCAGTGCGCTGACTTTGGGACGAAGTCGGCCACTCCAAGAAGCGTCGATAGCAGTGCCATTTGTAATACACGATGCTGGCAATGATGGCGCCGAGGGTATCAGCGATCCAGTCGCCGAGCTCGACGGCGCGACCGGCGGTAAAGGATTGTCTATATTCATCAAGTGCGCCGTAGAGTGAGATCAAGGCGATAGCCATAAAGACACCGCGCCAGCCCAAGTTGAAAATGCGCGGAATGCGCAGCACCGCGGTGGCGAGTAGGCCAAAGACCAGCAGGTGCGCGAGCTTGTCGTAAGAGAAGTCGATGCTCGGCGCGGCCAGATCTTTGCTACTTGAGGCCATGAAGATCGCCAAGACGATGGCGAGTGGCCAGATGTGGTGACGTTGGATTTTGAGTTTCAAAATAAAATCAGCGCTTAGTTATTCGTAATCTTTGCCGAACTCGGGGAGTTAGTGCGTGGGTAGCCAGAAGCGGAAAGTGCTACCTGCGGGAGAGGATTCGACGAGCTCAATGTCGCCATGGTGGTCACGTAAAATACGCTTGCTGATGGAGAGTCCGAGTCCAGTGCCGCCCGGGCGATGGGTGAGGAAGGATTCGAAAATGTCGGGCTGTATACTCTCTGGAATGCCGGGACCGTTGTCGCGGATGATCAAGGCTGCCTGCGCCGGATCGCTAACACAGCTAATCTCAATGCGACCGCCTGTGGGCATCACTTGAGTGGCATTGAGGATTAGGTTGAGCATGACTTGTTGAATCTGGCCTTTGTTGACTTCAACCAGGAGGGCCTGCAGAGGTGGCTGGTAGGCAATCTCGATTTTACTTTGATGCAGTTTGAGGCGCACCAGTCGTAGGGTTTCTTCGATCAGATCGTTTAGATCGAAGTGCGCGTGCGCGCCTTGGCGGGTGCGCCCGAAGTCGAGCACGCGGCTGACGATTTCTTCCAGCTGGTTGAGTTTATCGCCAATGACAGTGATGTCGGTTTGGCGATCGTCGCCCGCTGCGAACTGTAGGTCGAGTGACTCAAAGAGTAGCTTAATAACCGTCAGTGGATTACGAATCTCATGCGCGATCTCGGCGCTGAGCATGCCGAGTGTGGTGAGCTTTTCATTCTGTCGCAATGAATCCTCGGAGCTAAAAATACGTGAGTAGAGGCGAGCGTTTTGAATCGCGATAGCACCGAGTTGCGCGAGTGTAGCAAAGACTTTTTTCTCGTCGTTGTTGAAGCGATGCTGGTGGGTGGTGTAGGCGTTGAGTAGGCCGATTGCTTTGTTATTAAATACAATCGGTGTGGCGAGCATGGAGACGAGGCCTTCGCTTTGCACGAGGTGGATGAAATCGTTTTCGACGGTAAAGGGTAGGTCGGCGACCTCGACTTGTTTGTGTCGATGAATGGCGGCACCAAAGGAACTTTCCTCGATGGGGAAGCTGACCTGTGCGTCGATCTCGCCTCGGGGGCCAGCCATGGAGTGGAGTTGGAGCTGCTTGTGGTCTGGCGTGAGAAGAAACAGCGCGCAACTGTGGCAGTTCATGAGTTGGCGGCCTTCTCGCGCGAGGCCGCGGAGCACTTCGTCTTGTTCGAGTTCGCCGACGAGGCCTTGTCCCATATTAATGAGTGACTCGAGTTGATGAGCTTTGGCACGGAGCTGTTGAATTAGCCAGATCCTAGAGACGACACGGCTGGCTTCGTTGGTCAAAAGGGTGAGGATTTTGAGCGATTGCTCGTCGAAGGCATTTAGTTGTTCGCTATCGATATTGACCACGCCGATCACGACTCCGCGGTCTTCCATCGGCACCGCCATTTCGGAGCGGACGCTTGAACGAACAGAGATGTAGCGCGGCTCTTGACTGACATCCGGCACGATAATGGAGCGAGCATGTAGTGCACACCATCCGGTGATGCCTTGACCGAGGGCCAGATCTAGGTCGCTCCAGTCTTCGGCAAGCCCATGCGAGACTTCCAATTCGAGTCGATGAGTGTCGGGACTGACCAAGGAAATCGAGGCGCTGCTGGGTTGCAGGACGTTGATGATCTCTTGAAGGATCAAGGCCAGGGCTTCTTTGGGCTCCTCGGTATCAGATACCAAGCTACTGATTCGGTACAGTGAATCGATTGCAGTGCGCTCGGTCTTATCGGCTTTCATCGTAGTGGTTGGTTCGACGGTCGCGAATGTCTATTCGTTGATGATGGCATTTAATTTTACGCGTAAGTCCGATAGATTTTTAGCGCTGATCGGGTCTTGGCGATTAATCTTATCAATATAGAAGGTGTCGATGGCGAGACCACGCTCTGTGGCAATCCGTGCGAAACTGATATCGAACCCTCTGGAATAAATATGCCGTGCAAGTCCGTATAGGAGCCCGGCCCGGTCTTCAGCCTGCACCTCGATAATGGTGTGGTTAAGCGCAGGCTCATGATAAATTTCGAGCGTTGGTGGAATCTGAGCTGGGAGAATGCCGCGCCGCTTCTTCTTCTGACTTTTTACCTGGGCTTCCATGCGCTCGATCTCGCCAGTGAGACGTCGGCCATGCATGAGGGCATCTTCGATGTGTGTCTGAAAAACCGTCTGTGCTTTTTCGTTGGAGACGGCTCCGCCCTCCAAGTCCATAATGTAGAAGGTGTCGATGGAGATATTATCAGTGCGGGAGATCGCCTTAGTGCTAACGATATTTACGCCAGCTAGAGTAAGTGCACCCGCCAGTTTGTAGAAAAGCCCAGCACGGTCCCACGTAACAATATTGACGACAGTCATATTGAGGTCGATGTCGTTACTCCAGTCAATGATCGGCGCGAGTGTGCCAGTCGGATCTGCTTGCTGGATTTGAGCGAGCAGCTGGTTGACCATGCGCAGGTGGAGCTCGATTTCGTTGGGCTTGGTGTTGATGAAATATCGCTCTGGCAAACGTTCGAAATGGGCCTCGATCTCATCCTTGGCGACGCCTTCGATCTCGCGGGCGAGCATTAGTTGATGGCGACTTTCCTTCAGATTCTTGCGCTTCTGTTCGACCACGGCTTTGTTTTCGAATTGCTCTAGAGTCCGCTGATACAAAGTCCGATGCATGGTGTCTTTGTAGTCGTTCCAGAGAGTCGGTGCGGTGCCGCGGGCATCGCAGTAGGTATGAACATAGAGGAAGCGGAGTTTCTCTGGGTCTTCGATGAACTCGGCAAAAGCGTGTGCGGTCTTTGGATCATCGAGATCAAAACGCTGCCAGATGCGAGACATGGCCAAGTGATGGCGAATAATAAATAGAATTTGCTCCTGCTGCTCGTCGCTGATGTCGAAGCGTGTGAGGATTGGCTGAGCGATACGGACGCCGTTAACATCGTGACCTTTAACGCCTTCGGCCTTACCAATATCGTGCAGTAGAAGAATCAGATAGAGCAGCAGCGGGTCGTCATTTTTACGTAATGCGGTCTCGTAGGCAGTCTCGACGGGCGTGTTTTTTTGGAAAACAGCATCGAGATGCTTGATCGTGCGCAAGACGTGCTCATCCGCAGTATAACGATGGTAATATTCATGCTGAACCATGCAAGTGAGCTGGCCAAACTCGGGCAAATAGCGTCCAAGTACGCCGAGCTCATGCATCAGCTTTAGGATCGGATAGACCTCGCCAGGATTCCTGAGGATTGAGCAAAAGCTCTTTGCTGCTGAAGGGTGATTGATAATGTCATGGTCAATCAGTGGCAGCGAGCGTGAGATGCGAAACTTGAGGTCGGGGTGTAGTTTGGCCCCGAACTGTTGCATTAAGTGGAAGACTCGGATCAGGCGTAGGGGGTCTTCGGTGAAGACGGATTTCTGCTCAGGAGAAAGGACCTTGTCCTGCAAGATGAAGCCGTCGACGCGTTTAAGTGGTAGATGTTGATGCGCGCGCAGGGCTTCGCGGAAGCTAATACCGCCCGAGCTGCGTGGGTCATCTTCGCTGGAAAGGGCGAGTCGTTCTTTGAGGAGCTCGCTGGTATGGTAGATCGTGCGCGCGGCGGTGTAGTAGTCTTTCATGAACGCCTCAACGCGCTCGAATATATCTTCCTGCGGGTAGCCGAGTCCCGCGGCGATCGTGGGTTGCTGCTCGAGGTCGAGCTTATCCGTCGGGCGTCGATTCTGCAGGTGCAGTTCGGTGCGTGTGCGCAGCAGGAAATCGTAGGCCGCTTCCATTTCGTCGCGCAGGTGCTGGCGTAGCAGTTTGGCTTTGTTGATCTCTTTAAATGACCCATAGCCGAACTTGATATTAGCCATCCACAGGATGTTTTGATAATCACGCAGGCCGCCGACGCCATTTTTGATGTCGGGTTCTTGTAAATAGACGGTGTTGCCAAACTTCGCGTGGCGACCGCGCTCGTCGGCCAGACGTTGTTGGATGTAAGCCTTGGAGTTTTCTTTTTTGCAGTAGCTGGCGAAGCGCCTCTGCATGTCGAGATAAAGTGGTTCGGAGCCGCAGATAATGCGTGATTCGAGAATCGCGTTTTTCGATTGAATTTCGCTCTTCGCCTCTTCGATGGCTTCCTTGGCGTTGCGCGAGGCGTGGCCGATTTTCCAGCCTAAGTCCCAGAGCGGGTAGAGAATCTCTTCGGCGAGTACTTCCTGGAATTTGGCAAAGTGCTTTCCCGAAATTTTCTCGGGGTACAGAAACATAATGTCAATGTCGCTGTGCGGGTTGAGCTCTTGGCGCCCGTAGCCGCCCGTCGCGAGCACTGCCATCTTGCAGGGCAGCGGGCCATGCTCGGTGGCATACAGATCGAGCGCGGCGAGGAATAGATTCTCGATCACCACGTCGACCA
>Ga0206125_10003750_pt1 | contig 14139 bp, 13 predicted proteins | sample Helgoland_Spring_4_FD_148598 | JGI IMG/M metagenome (GOLD analysis project Ga0206125, IMG submission 148598) | Pelagic subsurface seawater microbial communities from Kabeltonne, Helgoland, North Sea - Helgoland_Spring_Bloom_20160331_1 | ecosystem: Environmental > Aquatic > Marine > Epipelagic ... | reverse complement strand
CGATCTCGGCATACTCTTCGGGCTGTCGATAGCGCAGGCTTAAATCTTCGAGCTCACTCTTGATGGCGTACAATCCCAATCGATGCGCCAAGGGTGCATACATGAAGTCGGTCTCGCCCGCAATCTTGAGCTGCTTTTCTCGCTTCATGCTATCCAGCGTCCGCATGTTGTGGAGCCGGTCAGCAATCTTGATGAGGATCACCCGAATGTCATCGCTCAGGGTGAGCAGCATCTTCCGGAAGTTCTCTGCCTGCGCACTTTGCGCCGGGTCGAAAATCCCTGAAATCTTGGTCAACCCGTCGATGATGGCCCGCTCCTTCTTGCCGAACATCCGCTCGATGTCATCGAGCGTCACCCAAGTATCCTCCACCGTGTCGTGCAGCAGCGCACAAACGATACTCGTGGTGTCCAGCCCTATTTCCTCCGCGCATATCCGCGCCACGGCCACAGGATGAAAGATGTACGCTTCGCCACTCCGGCGCCGCATGTCCTTGTGCGCCTCTACCGCCAACTCCCAGGCCTTCCGAATCTGCTTACGGTCCGATTTCCCCTTGCTCTGATCTGCAGCACGCAGCAGCCGCCGGTATTCCCTAGCGAGATCGCGTTTTTCAATTTCAGGGTTGAGGATAATCACAATATTCGAATTTAATTCACGCAGCATTCTAAGAACCATGTCCGATCTTTAAAAGAAGGCAATGACATATGACATGATCGCAATTCAACTAAAAGCATACCACGACCAACGCTCTGTTGACACATTTTTTTAATCGCGAGCTTCTGTAAACCAACCAGCCGAAACGGATCCTCTATGAAAAGCGTTAGGCTAGTATCATCCAGAAGCTATTTAATTCTTCATGCACGAGCCAGGTTGCACAATGGAGGACCTAACTGCAATTTCAAAGGCCTACAAGCTCGTCACTGCCGGGCACCAAGCACTAAACAGCTCATTTCTTGCGAAACCGACCGTACCAGTCCTGCTCATCACAAACTCCAAAGAAAATGAGCCATCATAAAAAACCAGAGCACGGTATCACAACTATACCCGTATATCCGTGGATATGATGTAACAAAGAATTACGTGGTGAGTAAACGCGATAAGCCATCGTAAACGCTCAAAAGACAACCACTCAAGAACACAACTTAATTTAGACACCAGCCTCGAATTCCAATACTTACAAAACAAAACCTGCTGGAGAAATGCGATTCTTATTTAACAATATAATACACAACAATATCCTCCAATACATCAAATACAGATTAGCACATCGCGGAAGCGAATGCCAACTTGTATTCAATAATCACAAAATCTACGTTCGTAAAAACTCCACTGACTTTAAAGTTGTACGTTCCATTTTCGAGCTAGATGAATTTAAAACAATAGCCCAATTGATTCACTCAAAAACCCGGAAGACTGCAGGGGTTGTCATTGACGCAGGTGCTAATATTGGCGCTTCATCAATTAGACTCTCCGAACTATTTCCAAATTCAATAATAATTGCGATAGAACCAGATTCTAACAATTGGGAACTGCTCAAAAAAAACACTGAAAAAATCCAAAGAATCATCCCTCTCAAGGCAGCTCTTGCTGCTGAAATCAGTATCCGCTCAATTTACAAGAGAGGCGAAGACAACTATCTAGGACGAACCATAAATCCTTTAGCTCCAGGTATCACAGGTGAACATCAAACAACTCGCACCACTACAATAAATACTCTCCAAAATGATTACAAAACGCAAACCTTCCAACTTTTGAAATGCGATGTAGAAGGTGCCGAGTTAGAAATCATGCAATCGTGCGCTGCAGAATCCTTTGATGCGATTTTTATTGAATTACACCCTCAATTTGACAAATCAATAAACGAGACTTGGGAAAAATGGACTGCCGGACGAAACAACTCTTATGAGTCTCTCGAAAAAGTGTTGAGTCTAAAATCTCGAGCCCCATCTTGAAAACCCAAAACATTTCTTCCAACTGGCATGTGCAAAATGAAGTCCAATCATCGTCCATTTTTTAACCCTTGACAATCCAATTTGTGCCATGAAACAAAACAAACACGGCTTGATTTTGTGCGCGGGTGGAAAGAATCAGTACATCAATGAAGCTCGATATGCCGCGAAAACTTTTAAGCGCTTCAACCCAACAATCCCCGTCACCTTATTCACGGATCAAAACATTACCGCTCACGGTGAATTCGACAGAATCATCATTGAAACCGGACTGGGACATCCGCAGAAGTTGAAGATGCACGGAATGCTCCACACTCCATATGAGCGAACATTGTACCTCGATTCCGACACACGGACTTGTGGAAGTTTGGCCGAATTATTCGCTGTTCTCGATTTTTACAACATCGGATTTACGCATCGGGTGAAATGCAAGTGGCCACCAAATTCCACTCCCATTTTCGTCGACTACGTTGATTACAATTGTCTACAAGGAGGAATGCTCCTCTTTAACAAATCGAAGCCTGCCACCGCATTCATCAAAAAGTGGCAGCACACCTTTAATCAAACTCCGGATGAACTCGTACAACCAGGTACTCAATATGGGGATCAAGTTGTATTAAACAATATATTTAGTGAGCTCACTCCCAATCACAAAACAGAGCTTAATCCTGTCTACTTGCCAAACAGGATATACAACGCACGCCCCTGGATGTGGGAGCAACTGAAGAGGGACGGTCTCTGGAGCGATGTGAAGGTTTTACATGCAAGAGGACTTAACACTTCTACTTTCATTACCACATTGAATAAAATAAAACACAAAATTGGCCAGGGATGAACAAGGACCAAAGCACCACAATATTAGTTACTGGAGCGGCTGGATTTATTGGCTCTCGAATATGCGAACTCTTAGCCATACGTAATCTATCTGTGCTAGCCATCGACAACTTCGATCCCTATTATGATGTGCAACTGAAAAAATACCGATGGAACCAGCTGGCTAAATTCGATTCAATTGAACGTCTTAATCTTGATCTAACCGACACAGGTCAACTGGACGATTTATTCAAAACTTACTCCTTCAATGCTGTCGTCAACATGGCGGCGATGGCCGGGGTACGATACAGCATTGAAAATCCAGCGAAATACTTCCGCGTCAATGCTCAGGGATTCGTTGGCCTCTTAGAAATCATGCGAAAACACGGGGTCACCCAAATCGTACAAGCCAGCACTTCTTCTTTGTACGCCGGATTGCAAATGCCCTTTGAAGAAACGCTGGATGTCAGGACCCCCATTTCGCCATATGCAGCATCCAAGCTCGGGGCCGAGGCCATCGGCTACACTTACTCAGAACTTCACGGTTTTAATGTCACTGTCTTGCGGTACTTCACGGTTTATGGACCAGCAGGGCGCCCAGACATGGCCCCTTATCGCTTTGCCGAATGGTGTTTGAGAGGAGAAGAAATTCAACTATTCGGAGACGGTAAACAATCAAGAGACTTCACTTACGTGGATGACATTGCCCTTGGCACAATTGCAGCTCTGGAAAAGAGGCTCCCAGGATTTGAAATCATCAACCTTGGAGGCGGTGGCGAGAGAACTACGATTCTGGAAATGATCGAAATGATCGGTCAAATCTCGAAGAAGACGCCCAAAATCAAATTCCTACCCGCAGCCCATGGCGATATGCTGCATACTTCAGCTTCAATTGAAAAAGCCTTCCGTCAACTCAATTGGCAACCTAAAACAAGCTTACAAGAAGGACTTGAAGCAACTGTAAAATTTCACAGTACTCAATTGGCTCAACAAGTGAAACCATGAAATTCAACATATATCAAACAACTGCCGGCAATTATGGTCATCAAAATAAGATACTATTGGTGGGATTTGGTTCGGACGCATATCAAGTATCGAATTACTCTTAGTAAATAAAACCCCCTAGTTTTTACAGGATCAATCAACTTGGCAAAGCATACACATTAATCGACTCACTCAAGCTACATCACAGTAGACAGCTTCATCATGACCTCAATACTTCCTACCCCCTATTCTCGTTTTTAACACTAGGTGTGCGTGTCATAAAAGCCAACCCCATCTGTGTGCGTGTTGTTGACACATGCTAAAAAAAGACTTCTGCGGATTAAACCAATTTGTAAATCCTCCAGCTGGCAGAACGAACAATATCCTTCAGTGACATGAAATACTATGTAAAACCCATAATTCAAAAGCTCCTTGCTAAACGAGAACACGTCGCATCCACCTTGCACAATCAATATGACTCGTGGTGGTTTAACTCACCTGCAAAAATGCAAAATTCATGGATTGAACAATTCTGTATACATCACTCTGTACCAGCTTCACAGTGGATAAGCGTCTTCGGCGAACGATCAAACATTAAACTCTCCTCTGAGAAAAGAAAAGTTTTTTTCACACCAGAAAACCTCTCCGATAGGTTCAGAGAATTTGGAGACCATCTGCTTGACCAAGTCGACTGCGCTATTGGTTTTGAGAACCTAAATCATCCCAAATACATTCGATTTCCATTATGGCTGATGTATTTCACTCAACCTAATTCGGAAAATCCAGGTGAAGATTTCCGCCAAAGATTTTCTAGGACTTGGTCCGTAGATAGACCAATATTTTGCTCTCAAATCGCAAGTCATGATGAGCGTGGCAATGGAAAAGGATTGCGCACAATGTGCAGCTCTACACTTGATAAAATAGAACCTGTTTTCAATGAAGGGCGCTTACTCAACAACTCAAGTCTTTTGAAGAATACTTATCACAATGACCCCAGCTTTTATCTACGGGACTGTCGGTTTAATATATGCCTCGAAAACAGCGCTGGTTCCGGCTATATCACGGAGAAAATTTTTCGACCACTACAAACAGGAGCTATTCCGATTTATTGGGGTGACTCAGCACCAGAGCCTGATGTCATCAACCCCGGTTCATACCTTTTACTTGACCCTAAGAACCCTGATGACATTTACAAAGAGGTCCGTAAACTCGAAAAAAATGCCCGTCTACGGCACTCCATTATAAATAACCCAAAAATAACTAAGCAAACTTCCGACTGGATTAACAACAAGCACGAGATGCTTGTAAAGCTCCTGAAATCCTGACGCGTAATGTTTTAACACATGCTCTTCAACCCCCCTGAATTCCTGCTCTTCTTGCCGATCGTCTTTGGGCTGTATTGGTCCGTCGTGCAGTGCAATCTCAGGGCGCAGAATGTACTGCTGACACGCGCGAGTTACGTGCTCTACAGTTGGTGGGATTGGCGTTTCCTCGGACTGATTGCCTTCTCGACGGTGGCCGACTACATCGTGGGATTGCGCATAGATTCCGCGTCGATAAATCGAGCAAAGAAGCAGTGGCTGGCGGTGTCGCTTCTGTTCACCCTAGGATTGTTGTGCTAATTCAAATACGCCAACTTCTTCTTTGATAGCTGGGGCGATGCGAGGGCTGAGGCAGGCGTAACGATACACGTAACGTCGCTACAGGTCATTTTGCCTGTGGGAATCACCCGGATTCAGGATACAGCGACACTCCACCTCTTCCTTGGAATGGACTGATTCATCATGATTGCCGATCAGCACTCCAGCGCTTCGGGAAAAATGAAAACACGATCATATGCATATGTCCACCAGTCTTACACGAAAACCATTGTGAAGAATTATCGGAAAGAATAGGTCCCCTGGAGAAAGTCTTTGGGCTCGACGCCAATGACAACATGGCCATTAAAGACTCCAGCTATTTTTTTGATGATCACCACTTGAATCACCACGGTGCCATCCAAAACACGCTGTGGATTCAAAGTCAGCTCCGTTAGCCTAATCCTGAAGTCATTCGTATCTTCAGGTAATGGACAGCAGCCCGCGCGTCTCCGTGATCATGCCCGCCTACAATGCCGCCGCTTTTGTTCGCGCAGCAGTGGATTCCATCCTTGCACAGACGTTTGTAGACTTTGAACTCATCATTCTCAATGACGGTTCTACGGATGATACCCAAGACATCATCGAGCGCTACGATGACAACCGGATTCGACTCATCAACAAATCCAATTCAGGCGTTGCAGCGACATTGAATTTAGGATTGACAGAGGCACAAGGTGAATTTATTTGGCGTCATGATGCAGACGATATCAGCCTTCCGGAAAAGCTCGCTCGGCAAGTCACCTTTTTGGACAGTCATCCTGAATTCGTTTTATGCGCGACACAAATTGCTTTTATGACTGAGCGTGGCAAAATCGCCTGGAATAAGCGACAACCCAAAACCAATTGGCTCGGTGAAGCGGATTTCCGGGAAGTGCGTTTTAAAGATTTCGCGCCGTTTTCGCCAGTTACCCATGGAACAACCCTGTTTCGCCGATCCATGCTGGATGTTGTCCCATCATACAGAGATGCTTTTATCACCTCCGAGGACATTGACATGTGGCTGCGGATGATGGAACACGGCAAGCTCGCTGTCCTGAATCAATGCCTTTCCCTGCACCGACTATCCTCTTCATCCGCTACAGCGGTGCACGGTTGGAAAAATGAATTTTATCGAGAGCTCGCGAAAGAATATTGGAGGCAGCGTCAAGAAAACGGAAGTGACCAGTTGGAGCTCAATGGGTCAATCACAGAGCCGCAGGCGCCAACTGAAAATAAATCCAATGGTGCCAAACCAGGACGCATATACAGAAGCGACCTGCTCAACTTCCCTTTATCCGTTCATATCGATGCCCGTGACTGGTTGGAAGTGAGCCAAATCGTTCGTCATGCCATCAGACAAGGATGGCAATTACCTGAGGTATATCGCACCATCCTCATTCAATTGCTCCCAGGCGTTTTTGTCAGGTCAATTGTGAAACTCAAGTCTTGGCTCCGCCATCAATCATCAGCCACATGAAGTCCAAGGTCCTTACCGTGGTGGCCACGTTTAATGCAGGGCCATTCATTGCAGATTGTTTAAGCAGCCTAAGAGCAAGTTCCGTCAAAACCGATGTCCTCATCGTTGACAATGGCTCGACAGACGGCACAATCGACACAATCCAATCCAAATTCCCAGAATTCGAACTCATTATTTCGGAATCAAATCTCGGTTTCGGCAAGGCGAACAACATTGGCCTGCGAAAGGCATTGGAAGACAACTATGAATTCGCCTTTCTCCTCAACCAAGACGCATGGATTCAACCTGAAACATTGAATCATCTTATTTCATTCTACAAATCAAACCCTCATTATGGCATACTCAGCCCCCTCCACTTAAATGGATCGGGAGATGCCATAGACCCCAAATTCTCCTACAACCTTCATGTTCGTAACGCCGCATACTTCGACGATTTACTAACTGAGAAGACCAAGGAGGTGTACGCCATCAATTTCGTCAATGCCGCCCTTTGGCTTATCCCATTGAAGACCCTCCAAACTGTAGGCGGGTTCAATGAGTACTATTTCATGTATGGTGAAGACGGAGACCTCTGTGAGCGTGTTCTTTATCATGGCATGAAAATCGGGGTCGTTCCAAGAGCTTGCGGACACCACGCCCGCTACAACGCATATTATGCCAAAAGGAAGGCGCTCTCAAACGTCATTTTCACGGCGAGAAATTGGCAGAGGTGGTCCTACGAAAAAGTGACCCGCCTGTCAAACTCTGCAAAACAAGGGTTTCTGACATCCATTGAGAACGTCATTATTGGCATCACTACGAACTTGATGAAACGCCGGTTTTCAACTGCAATTGGAATAGGAGTCGGTTGGTGGTTTTTCTTCTTCACACTTCCCACCTCACTCAGGCACCGAAAGTTATTGGCCCAACCCGGCCCACACTTTATTGTCGGTTGAAATGCGAATCTCCATAGTCACACCCTACTTCAATGGCAGCCGATTCCTTTCAGAAACCGGGCAAAGCCTGTTGAACCAATCCCATCATGATTGGGAGTGGATCATTGTTGACGACGACAGTCGTCAAGATGAGCTCGGCATTCTCGACCACTGGCAACAAAAGGACTCCAGAATACGCTGGGAAACGCGCAAAGGGCATCCTAAAGGAGCCAACCGCTGCAGAAACCAAGGATGGCAACGCGCTAATTCAGACTATATTATTTTTTTAGACAGCGACGACATGCTTATGCCGCATGCTCTAAAAAAGCGCGTGCAATGGCTCGAGGAAAATTCACTGCCAAAGACGACTATCCCCTATTTCCAAACCGTCGCCTTTCCCGAGAACGGGAAGAGCCAATGCCTCTGGGATGACCCTGAAAATCCAACCTCATGGCTCGCTTCATTGTGGTCACAAACACCTCCATGCCAAAGTAGCGGCCCACTATGGACCCAATCGCAACTCACCATGATCGGAGGATGGGCTGAAGAAATCCAAGTTTGGCAAGACATTGAAATTCACCAGCGCGCTTACTTTAAAGGAATTAGGTTCATCCCAGCACTGAAGGAAAAACCGGACATACTCTATCGCATACATGTGGGCAGCCTCAGTCACCAGAATTTCCACTCATCAGAAAAATTGAAGAGCCGAGCGGCTGTTCTCTGGGATGCAATGGAAATCGCAAAGAAAACGCGCTTGAACTCAGACGAAGAACAAGCACTGGCACTGATGATATGGAGTGTTTACCGAAATGCCTGTCAAATCCAACATTGGCCGCTTGCAGAACGGCTATTCAAAAAAATCCAACACCTACCAAAGAAGCAAATCAATTTTCTACGACGTTGGAGATCAATTCACAAACTGCGATTGAACCGCCTTCCAATGGTTGTATCAGGCATGAACAAAAGAGCCCAAAAACTTTTTCCTACACCAAAGCGCCGAATCCTTCATTCTCCATTCTCATGATCGGAAAGGCAACAGATTTCCCCGGCGTAACCATTGCAATCCCCACACACAACGGGATGAGTTGGTTGGAGAAGTCTTTGCCCAAGTTTTTAGAACAGTATTATCCGGGATGCTTCGAGATCATTCTTATTGATTCTGGATCAACCGACAACACGGCCCAGCTTGATCAAGAATTTGCAGAATTGAAAATCGTTCATATTTCCCAGGCTGACTTCGGCCACGGCAAGACACGAAATCTCGCAGTTCAATTGTCTCAACACCCGCTCATTCTGTTTACCGTTCAAGACGCTGTGCCAAAAGACAATCAGTGGCTCATGGGAATGGTAACCTATCTACTGAAAAATGAGCTAGGCGCCGTGTGTGGCGGGCAGGCGGTCCCACACGACACCGATAAGAATCCCATTCAATGGTATCGGCCTGTGTCAAACGACGATTCGGTGGACATCAAAACTGGAGAAGGGTATGACCGCGCCAGCCCCCAGGAGCGATTGAAAATGTGCAGCTGGGACAACGTCAATGCATTGTACCGCAAAACTTCACTTCAGAAAGTTCCATTTCAAGATGTGCGTTTTGGAGAAGACATGACTTGGGCGCGGGATTGGCTGGCACAAGGAGGAAGAATCGGCTATGCGAAGCGCTTCAAAGTCTGGCATTACCATCATCAGCACCCTGGATTTACTAGGAAACGCCAGATCTACACGCACTACTGGAGACACCAGATCTTCGGTGTTTTGCCTCAACCCAAGGAGACCAAGGCCAGTTTGGCCCTGAGATGGTTGAAAGGAATTGTGGTTCATGCCGGTATCATAAACCCGATGAAAATCCTGCACTGGATGCGCTATAACAAAATGGTCCTTGACGAAGGTGCGCGCGCCACTGATGATTTTCTCGCCGCCGCCGCCGCCGGCACTCAAGCCATGAATACCTTGTATGAATCCTTGGGGACATCCTCACCCATGGCAACGAAGACCAACAATGGTTGACAATCCGGGCATATCAGTATTGATGACCACCTACAACCGGGAACGGTATGTGGAGGCGGCCATTCGATCCGTATTGGCATCCACTTTCTCAGATTTCGAATTGGTCGTGGTCGACGATGGCTCAAATGATCGAACAGTCGCCATTGTGGAGCAACTGGCTGCGGAGGACCACCGGGTCGTTCTACACTTCAATCCTCAAAACTTGGGCGATTACCCCAATCGCAATCGCGCTGCCTCTCTGGCCAAAGGGAAATACCTCAAATACGTCGATGCCGACGACCTCATCTACCCATGGGGACTGCAAATCCTCTGGGACTGCATGGAAAAACACCCCGATGCGGGTTGGGGCTTGTGTTCTCTTGCACAGGATAAGCAGCGCATTTTTCCTTTTGTACTAAGCCCAGAGGAGGCATACCGATATCATTATCTCGGTCCAGGCCTCTTTCACAAAGCCCCCCTGTCTTCCATCATCCGGAAATCCGTTTTCGACGAAGTCGGCGGATTCAGACCACTTCGCATGGTCGGTGACTCGGAGATGTGGCACCGGTTGGCACAAGATTTCCCTGTATTGCTCATGCCACATGGCATGGTCTGGTACCGCTTTCATGACGACCAAGAGTCCAATGACATCGATGAGTTCGCGCTGTCATATTACGCCATCGTGCATCAATACCTATCCTCGGCAAGCTGTCCACTGAATTCAAGGGAACTCCACCTGATATACTCCAAGAGACGAAGGCGCCTAACCCGCACTTTCATCATTCATCTCCTGAAACGGAATTTCAAGGCTGCACGTGCAGTGAGTGCTCAGTTGCGCGCCCTAAAGCCATTTGCCTCATGAAGGATGCGTTTCGCTTATTTGGCCATGTCGGATTTCAATCCATTCAGAGGATTGCTCGTAATGCATACTGGGCCATCAACCTGGGACGCGGAGTACAGTCCCCTCCTTCGTATATCTCGTGGCCTGTGATTTGTGAAGGAAAAGGCAAACTCATCATTGAACCTGAAGTACGCATTGGAAAAAACGCCGAAATTTCTGTAGGCCAGGGCGGACGACTTCATTTAGGAAAAGCTGCACGGATCGATGGGCACGCCATCCTTCGAACAGCCCCTGGCGTTGAATTCACGGCCAGAGAAAGATTGAGTGTTGGGGCGCACAGCCGCTTGTACATCCAAACTAATTGGAATTTCGGAGCTGACATCATTATCGCAACCCACTGTGCTATTTTTTCAAGAGAAAGTCCTCATTGCGGCATCCTGACCATTGGAGATGGCACACACATCGGAGACTCCACCATCCTCGATGTTGCTGATGATGTCACCATAGGAAATGAGGTGGCTCTTGGCCCCAACTGTGTGATTTACTCCCATGACCACGAATACAACAGCGACTCCAGAGCGGCGTGGAAAGGCCAGCTCCAATGTGCCCCAGTGGTCATTGAAGATGGCGCATGGATCGGGTCAGGAGTGACCATTCTCCCTGGCATCACCATTGGAGAGAGGGCCGTGGTTGCTGCTGGAGCCGTCGTCACCAAGAACATTCCTCCCCACACGATTTGGGGCGGGGTCCCCGCAGAGCAAATTGGCCTTACCGGGCAGAAGTGACCACGCTGAATCATGAAGGCTTCGATTCTCATTCCTGCCTACAACGCCGCTCAATACCTTGAAGCGACATTACTCAGCTGTGCGGACCAAGGGGCTGATGTCATTGAGGAAATCATTGTCGTCGACGATCATTCAGAGGACGACTCTCAAGCTGTGTTTTCTCGGGTTGCCAAAGCACACCCCGAGTTCGCATGGAAATGGTTCACAAATCCGAACAAGGGAGCATGCAGCGCCAGAAATCACGCCTTGACCATGGCCACCGGTGACTGGATTCAATGGCTCGATGCCGATGACATTCTTGGCACGTTCAAAATTCGTACCCAATTGAACTCATTGGGATGCGACTCACTGTCTTGCTGCGTTTCTCCATTTGTCCCTTTCGTTGGCTCCACAAAAACCGGTCTATTTCAAGACGACCGAAACTGGAATTGCCCCACAACCATTTCTGGGGCAGATTGGCTGGCTTCGGGAAGGATGACAATTCCAGCATGTTGGATTGGGCCAAAAGCCGTTTTTGATCAGGCTGGACCATGGGATGAATCCCTGAAAATCAATCAAGACGGAGAATACTTTTCCCGGGTGCTGGCAAAAGCGGAATCTGTTTTTTTCGAATCCGAGGTCAACGTGTGGTATCGGCGTGGAGTCAGCGGTTCAGTTTCGCAATTCACATCAGAAAAAGCTGAATCCCTCTTTGCTAGCGTCGATTCTATCCACAGAACCGCATTGGCACTTGAAGATTCACCTCGCATGAGGCTCATGGTGGCCAATCGATATCAATACGCGATTTACACGTCCTACCCTCACTACCCCGAAGGTTTGGAAAAGGCGAAAAAAGAGCTTCGAAACTTACCCAAGCCGACCATCAGCAACCCCAATGCAGTGAGTCCATTGAGTAAATTCATTTCCAATGTTTTTGGCTGGAAGGCTCTTACTCAACTTCGCCTGTTGCTCAACAAACGAAAGCTATGAGTGCACGCATCGCCATTGTTTCTCCGAAACAACCAAGCTCAAACCCGAGAATGAAAAAGGCCGCCATTGCACTGGCTGAGCATGGCTATACGGTGCATGTTTGTTATGCCTATAATGGGGAATGGGCAGATCGCGCCGATCAGCTGACTTTCAAAGCCGCCAGTTGGTCCCATGAACGTATCGGGGGGCACCCCATTTTAGAGCCATGGAAATATTTCCAAACCCGTCTTCGAAGAAAAATCGCTTCGGTATTGGGAAATGAGATGGGCGTTTTAATGCCCAACAAGAATGACTACCTCAGCGCCCTGAAGAAATGGCAACCTGACTTGGTCATCGGACACAATCCAGGGGCTTTACCCATGCTGCATCAATGGAAGCAAGAAACCGGAGGCAAAGTCTTATTCGACGCTGAAGATTTCCATCGAGCAGAGTCATACTGGACCCGGGTCGATAAGTGCCATGTTATGGAGAAGCTGGAAAGCCAATTCATCCCCATTTTAGATGGAATGAGTGCAGCAAGTCCATTAATAGGGGAGGCCTATCGACAAGTTTTCCCATCCCAATACGTGGTGACCGTCAACAACGCATTCCCGAAAGACTTGCTTCAGCGTGAACCAACAAAAATGGGCGGCCCCTTGAGGTTAGTTTGGTTCTCCCAAGTGTTAGGTCTCGATCGCGGATTGGATGCTTTTCTCCAAGGAATGGCCCTCATACCACACATCCCCATTCAATTGACCTTGATTGGACTTTCCACGCAAGAAAAGATCGACACGATCCTGACTGCTATTCTTTCGGATGTTCACTCTGTTCTATTCGAAGAACCCAAACCGGAACCCGAATTGCTCCAACTTCTAGCAGAACAAGAAATCGGACTGGCTTTAGAAAAGCCCGAACCGCGCAATCGAGATATATGCCGCACGAACAAACTATACACATACCCATTGGCAGGGTGCCACATATTGGCTTCTCACACCGCTGCCCAATTTCAATTCCTTGAAGAATGGCCGCAAACCGGACAGAACATCCAACTTGACAAGCCAGATTCCATTGCACAGGCACTCGATCATGCCTTTCATCATCGCGAGGACCTGCTGGGCAAACGAAAACAGACGTGGTCATTGGCAAAGTCGCGACTAAACTGGGAAACCGAATGCCAACCCCTCCTCGACCTCGTCGACCAAACCCTGAAGTATTGAGCTGGAGCAAACTCCCCATTGCTATGCTACACCACGTCAGCAACCGGCGGGATTGGGAGGAATTCAAGCCTTTCGTCATAAGCGAGGACACATTCCGTCGCTTTCTCGATGTGATTGAGTCCTCTCACCAAAGGACTCGAACTTTCCGACAACTCGTAGACACCAATCCAGCGAGAAAAGACGTCATTCTCACTTTTGACGATTGTGGCCAACACCTCCTTGATTTCGCAGTACCTGAGTTGATCAATCGAGGAATGAATGCCGTTTTCTATGTGCCCACTTCTCAGATTGGCGGGTACAATGACTGGAACGTTGCACAAGGCAAACCCAAGATGGACTTGATCAATGAAGCTGATATGATGGAGCTTCAAAGGCTGGGGATGGAAGTTGGTGGTCATGCCCATGACCACATACGGCTGGCGGAGCAATCGACATCTGATGTTCTCAAACAACTGAGCCAATCTCAAGCCATTTTGACCGAAATCTTAGGTCAACCTGCCGTGAGCATGGCCTACCCTTACGGCAGCCTGCCCAACCAAGCACATTCAGCCCTTTCACAAGTCGGCATGCGCTGGGGATGCAGCATTTTCAGTCCAATTCAAGCGCAT
>Ga0206125_10003739_pt1 | contig 14169 bp, 16 predicted proteins | sample Helgoland_Spring_4_FD_148598 | JGI IMG/M metagenome (GOLD analysis project Ga0206125, IMG submission 148598) | Pelagic subsurface seawater microbial communities from Kabeltonne, Helgoland, North Sea - Helgoland_Spring_Bloom_20160331_1 | ecosystem: Environmental > Aquatic > Marine > Epipelagic ... | reverse complement strand
GACCGCTTGCTTGAGTGTTAATGCACGAGAACCAACAGAGGTACCCATTGCATTTGCGACATCATTCGCACCGATGTTCCAGGCCATATAGGCGCATACAATTAACGCTAGAGCAATTACAACGACTGTGATTGGTTCCATATAGTGTTCTATCGATATGAGGTATATATTCCATACTCCATATATTCTATATAGGACTATTTAGACAGTAACCTGATACCATGGCATCTGGTCCCGGCGATACTTCTTTGCGCAAAATCCAATCAACTGGCGGAGGGACCTTCACCCTAAGTTTACCAAAACAGTGGGTTACCAAGCAGCATCTGAAAACGAGAGATGCTATTAAGATCGATTGGAGGCCAAGCGGAGCGTTACGATTGACACCTGTGGAATTTGATAATACGACTGTGAGAACAATAATCTACGATTTAGAAAACCTTCCTGAAGAGAGTCTATTCGACCACCTTATGGGAGGCTATATCGCAGGCGCTGATATCATAAAAATACGATTTAAGTCTCAGAATGAGAGAATTTTGCGACAACAAATCCGCCGGTTTCTAAGGGCTACTCGCGGCTTTGAAATGTATTCCGAAGAGGACAATGAATTTGAATTACGGTGCCTTCTCAACACAGGAGATATGCCGATTTCTTCAAGCCTGAATCGTATGTATTTACAACTCTCCAGTTCAATACGAGACATTCTAAGTGTGTTCCAAGGAGAGGATCCAGAGTTTCTTGACGATTTGGATGAGCGAGAAAGTGAAATTGATGCTCTTCTCCATCTCATAGAGCGCCAAGTAAGACTGCTGGTTGACAATTATTCCATCGCAACCAAACTGAATATGACGCGAATTCAATCCCTTGAATCTGGGAATCTTGCGCGCTCCCTCGAACGCATGATGGACCATGCAGTTCTTATTGGAACAAATGTGAAAGTCAATTACGAGATATTAGCTGATAAAGAGAACAACTCCTCACTGAACAAATTACCTGAATGGCAGAACTCGATCAAAGAATTGATGATCAATATACGAATAAGAGACGCCAAGCGAATAGAAGAAGCACGTACAAATCTAAAGATCATTCAAAATGATCTGATGGAAAACGAGCGAAAACTTTTCCAAAACCCCAAAGAGTATTCTTGGGCACTTCATGAATTATCTGTTTCAGAATCTATTCGCCGACTGTGTGCTTATGCTCGGGACTTTGGAGAGTCCCTGATTAATATGAATGCCTACAAAGGAATAAGGCGTGACAGGAAAGGTGTTTAATAAAACACTTAATGTATTATTTACACCTTTGTGTTGGCTTTTTCACCTCTCCTTTGAATAGGTCGGGCGCCTACTTCTATACAGGGACAACAATGGATATTGAACTTGAGACCTACGTAGACGAAATAATGGATAGCCAACAGTATAGGAGTGGAATTTTCTCCAGTCTCCTTGAGCGATATGCTCGTGCAGTTGCATACTACAGAGCTTCAGTAGATACCCGCGGAATCCCTGCACTAAAGGAGGAATAAATAATGGATAAATATTTAGAAAGCTACGTTGATAACGCAATTGATAACCTCGAATACCGTAACGGGATTCGATTTCTTCCTGGTTGGATGAATAAGATTCTTTCCAGTATTCGTCGATCCTGAATCAACGGCAACAGTCTTGAATGATAGGGTTCATGTTGAGGCATGAGCAAGTGGGCGCCCCATCTTGTTGGCTTGGCCACGCCACTGTCAGCGATCATTTGCTTGATGGCTGGGGGCTGGTGGATGTTACTACCAATCATTCTCTTGTTGGGAATCTATCCGATTCTCGATACTCTTGGTGGTTCAACCACTGTTCATGATGTCGAAGAAGAAGGAATAGGTCATGATTTCATTGTGCATCTCCACGGTATTTTCGTACCGCTCGTTGTATTGGCTTTGATGTTCAGAATTTGGGACGGCATTGGTTCTATTTCGATCGTTATTCCAATCCTATCCGCTGGTCTTGCAACTGGAGCAGCAGGTGTTGTGGCTGCACATGAATTGGGCCATAGAAAGCCAAAATCGTTTAGTTGGTGGCTTGGTCGCCTCGATCTTTTTTCTGTTCTCTATCTTCACTTTACAGTCGAACATAATCACACCCACCACAAACACTGGGCGAGAGAAGTTGATCCAACAAGTTCTCCATGGGGTAGGAGCATCTATGCACATTTCTTACGAACCATCCCACTTCAATTGAGAAATGCATTCAGAATACGACCTAAAGATACCTCAATATCTGTGGTTTTAGAAATCGGTCTGTTAATCGCCTTAGCAGTTTGGGGAATGGACTACTTCGTTGCCTTTCTTGGTCAAGCAATCATCGCAATCTACCTTCTCGAATTTGTGAATTACATCCAACATCATGGTTTACTTCGTGGAGCGGATGAGCGACCAAATGCATCTCATGCATGGGAAAGTCGAAGCCGTTGGTCAAAATATACATTGATGAACTTGACACTCCATGCGTCTCATCATCTTCGGTCAAGTACTCCTTATGAGCGACTCAAGCCTCATGATGAATCGCCCCAGTTACCTGGAGGCTATTACCAAATGTTCTGGATATCGTTGATTCCACCACTCTTTCATCGATTGATGAGAAAGCGTGTAGATCATTCTGGTGGTGTTGGTGGAGCGTAGCCCCCGTTAACAGCTTCCTGAACAATCTTCAAATCTGATTCGACCATCATTTGAACCAATTCTTCGAAGGTTGTTTTGGTTTCCCAACCCAACTTTTCCTTAGCGTAACTTGGATCCCCTATGAGGAGGTCAACTTCAGCAGGACGGAAGAATTTTGGATTTGTACGAACACGAACAACTCCTGATTGATCTGTAGCGATTGTGTCTGCGCCTTCACCAGACCAAGTAAGATCCATTCCAATGTGAGAGAACGCAAGAGAAATCATGTCGCGAATGCTGTGGGTTCGTCCTGTAGCGATGACATAATCATCAGGCTTGTCTTGCTGAAGCATCTTCCATTGCATCTCAACGTAATCGCCAGCGAATCCCCAATCGCGCTTTGACTCAACGTTTCCAATGTAGAGGCATTCATCGAATCCATGCTTGATTCGAGCAGCCATCATCGTCACCTTTCGTGTAACGAATTCAAGACCGCGTCTTGGGCTTTCGTGGTTGAATAGGATTCCTGTGCAAGCAAACATATCGTAGGATTCTCGGTAGTTTCGAGTGATCTCAAATGCCATAACCTTTGCACATCCATACGGAGAGCGAGGATGGAATGGTGTTTCCTCAGATTGAGGGACGTCTCGTACCTTTCCGTATTGTTCGCTGGAACCTGCCTGATAAAATCGGCAATCTGGTGAATGCTTACGAATTGCTTCAAGGCATCGAAGGGCTCCGAGTCCAGTAATGTCTGCTGTCATCATTGGAGATCTCCATGATTCTGGAACAAACGACATTGCACCGAGATTGTAGAATTCATCTGGTTTGACTTGATGAACGGCGTTATCAATCGAGTTCTGATCAGCAAGATCGCCGTTGAGTAGATGGAAATTCTTGTTCCCCATCAAGTGGTTTATGAGGCTACGTCCTAGGCTTGGCTGGGATACTCTTCGAACCAATCCATAGACTGTATATCCCTTTTCTAGAAGTAATTCTGCTAGGTAGGAACCGTCTTGGCCGGTGATTCCAGTTATTAGGGCGGTCTTTTCGCTCATATAGAATCCTAAACCTTTCCTCTTTTGAAGGCGTCGGAGTTACGCTTGAATGAGAATTCTTACAACGATACAAATCTACAAAAATGCTGAGGCATTCCCTAGAAGAGTATATCATGTGTATATCAGAGGCAAAATCATGCTGACAGTAAACGATTTGACCAAGAGTTTTGGTTCTGGTTCAAACAGGTTAGATGTACTCAAAGGCGTGGATATGAGCATCACAAAAGGTGAGATGGTTGCTTTAATGGGCCCGTCAGGCTGTGGTAAATCCACGTTATTGAATATCATTGGAGGTCTTCTTTCTGCAGATACTGGAGAAATCGATCTTGAAGGTCGAAAGTATGGCCGCCAGAAACCGTCTGATGTCGTCGATGTTCGACGAAAGGGCGTTGGTTGGATTTTCCAAGATTTCCATCTTGTTCCGTCATTATCTGCGAAGGATAACGTCGCTATGGCTCTCGAACTCTGTGGCTACAAAAGCGAAGAAGCTGAAGAACGGGCTGTTGCTGCTCTAAACGAGGTCGGTCTTGGTGATCGAACGCATCACATTCCAGACCAGTTATCTGGTGGCCAACAACAACGTGTGGCTATCGCTCGAGCGATTGCAGGAAAACGTTCTATTCTTCTTGCTGATGAGCCAACAGGTAATCTTGATATTGCTAGCGGTAAGGAAATCATGGAACTGTTCAAGAGACTGTGTAATGATGAAGAGAATCCAATTTCAATCTTGATGGTCACACACGATCCAGACCTTGCAACACAAGCAGATAGAATGTTGCTGCTCCGTGACGGTAAGACATTTGCAAGCGACATACGAAGCGCTTGGGGAATAGAGGAGGAATGATTCGATGACTGAAGAAGTAGAACAAAAGTCCGTTGAACCAAATGAAATCAAAGAGAATGGCCGTCTTGGAACGTTCATCCACAGAGTCCGAGAACTTCCGTCAAATTACAGAATGGCCTTGGTTAGTTCGTGGCGAAACAAGGAACGAGGTCTTGCAGTCTTTGCAGGTGTCTTCCTTGCATCCCTTGTCATTACAACAGTTCTTTCCTACGGCGTTGGTTTGAGTCAAATTTTCCTTGCCACTTCACTTGAAGGTGAACCTGTTGATGCTAAGATTGAATTCGATCGCAAACCAGTATATGGAACTGAAGGCTGGACAAATAATTCCTCAGTGATGATGGAAGTGTGTGATGAACTTGTTGCAGATTTCGTTGAATTCACTGATTGTGCCTTGACGTTAGGTCGGCAAGGAATTCATGGTGGCGGTTTCTTCAATCAAGATTTCATTGTAGCGCAGCCTCTAGAAATGCGTTCGATGGAAGCAAATTCAAATCCATTATGGAAGGATATGAGGTTTAACTATCCAGAACTTGAGGATGCGGGTCCACCTATCTCAGAAATGCGTGGAATTCGATTCATGGGTCCAGGTGCCTTCGACGGGGAATTAGCCGATCGATTTGGTGGGAACATCATTGATGGGCTTGGGGAATGGCCTTCTCCAGAGGTCATGGAAGAGCAACGCGGTTTGATTCTTCCATCCAACATTGTTTCCGATGCGAGAGCTAATGTTGGAGATAAAATCGACAGACTTTCCTTCGTTTATGTTACACAAACAGCAGAACTTGGTTCTGATTCAATCACTCCAGACAACTGTGCTGGCGAAATCACAAGTGAGAGAAACGAGCAAACATATTGCCGTGAAGAATTTACAATTGAGAATCTCACTCTTTTGGGCGTATACGACCCATGGGACTTCGGTAACCCAACCCTGCCCCCTAACCCAGTATTTGCTTCTCTCAACACGCTATCTGATGAACAACAACGTACTCTCATCGATAACGATCACATCTATCTCTCAATGTCTGTGAACCGTTCCCTCATTCCGTCTTCTTCGACAACAGAAGCAGCAGAATGGCTTGAAGACCTAGGTATGAGAGTCGGTGACCAAGAATACGCAAACGGTACAGTTGAAGTGTTTTACTTTGATATCGTAAGCGGTACAATCACCTTCTTGCAAATTTTCCTTGGTCTTATCCAAGCGTTTGATTACATCATCATGATTCCAATTGTCGTTCTATCAATTGCAGTATTGATTTATGGTTTGGTCTTAAGTCTTGAACAACGAAGACGAGAAATCAGTATTCAGCGTGTCATTGGAGCTGATACTCAACGATTGAGCGGAATGGTTCTGCTGGAACTATCTGTCATCGCTTTCGCAGGATGGGTCGTTGGTTACATACTTGCAATGATTGCTGTACCGATTGTACTCTCCGCTGTAGGATTCTTAGTGTTCTCTGAACTTACAACCGCAGTCAATCCTGCTTTGTCGTTTGGAGCAACACTCTTTACTGCATTTGCCACACTCGGAGTAGCCTTGCTCTTTGGACGCAGTCGTACACGTGAATTCATTGAAATGGAAATAGACGAAGGTGTGCGTACAGTCGCCAAGAAACGCCCTCCTCGACTTTGGTTGCATTGGACAATGTTTGCCATTGGTATGCTCTCGTTCACAGATACTGCTCTTGAGCAAAACGGTAGCGAAGACGGGTTGTATTCGAATTTCTTCCTCGAAGGATTATTCGGAATCTTTGGGCCGTTCTTCCTCTGGATTGGTGGCGCTCTTCTTCTCGCTTGGCTCGGTGCCAAAGGCCCTTACATCATGCAGTTTATCTTCGGAAAGACTGCGTTGTTAAAGGATGTGAAGCGTGGATTGAAAGGATCAGGTTCATCGGAATCCATCAATAGACTCTCGGTCATTATGCTTCTGACGCTCTCCATTGTAACATTAGCAGCAGTTCAAGGCTACACGGGAACACTCGTCGATGAGAGAACTGCTGATGCGAACGTAGGTTCTGAATTACAAATGGTGATGGATGGTCCTCGAAATCAATCTGAAGTTGAAGCAGTTCTTAGCGAATATTATCCTGATGGAGAGATTGTTGCAACGACGGTTCCACAAATTCTGCTTAGCCCTACAGCAGGCGGTGATACATACCTTACCTATGTTCTCATGAACAACAGTGATGAAGTATTACGTTGGAATGAACAAGCAATTCCCGGTGAAGATTCAGACCCATCTATCTATGATGGCCTCACTTTCTCAGCAGGTGAAGATGCAGCATACGCTCTTGATTTATGGGGCTCAGGCCGTCGAAGTAATGATGCAGCAGACATTGTTTTACCTGCTAGTGATTCACGCTCAGAGGTCATTAATTTCACCAATATCGATCTCGTCCCTGTCGATTCGAATGCATCACTAGAGGAGCGAATTGCGATTCTCTTCGCTTACTCTTTAGTCATGGATACTGACCTCAGTGGGGCTGACCTATCCAATCAAAATCTTTCCAATCGAGACTTTGGACGAACGAATTTCATAGATACTGACCTGAGTGATACAAATTTATCAGGTGCAAATCTAAGCGAATCTCTCTTCATTGACACCGATATTTCTGGTACGAACTTTTCCGGTGCTAATTTGGAAAATGCGATTTTCTTTGATACTGCCTCATTAGTCTTCCTCCCGGAGAATGCAACGTTTGAGAATGTTACCGATAGAATCGGACTTTTCGACTTTACTGTAACTGAAAGTACAGATGGAATGACATGTCCTAATGGAGAGACCGCTCCAAATGAGGATTGTACCAGATTTACCCGATTCCCTGACCTGCTCCAACCGTTCTTGTTCGAACAAGCGGATTTCGTCGTTACCTCTACTCAAAGTGAGTTGCGATACTTAGGTGTGCATACATACATTCCCGGAGTTCCGAGTGCGAGTATGGCATCCTCTCTCATCATTTCCGAAGAATCTTGGAGAGCATTTGTCGGAGATGAGAAGGCGGATCGACACAATTCGACAACATGGATTTTCCACCTTCCTGATATCGGTGGAGAAGACTTGAAAGCCCTTGCCTCGATCATCGAAGCAGATTCTCGAGTCTCGAGTACGAATGATTGGAAAACTGCTCACGAAGCAGTTGAACGAGACGGTGGTCTCATCTTTGGAACACCTGGGCTTCTCTCATTGCAATTCGTTGTAGCGAGTATTGCTGCTGTAGCATCTGCCTTCGTTTTCTTATCGTTGGTACTCACACAACGTCAAAAGGAATTAGCGATTCTCCAAGCGATTGGAGCAAGTCCAAATCAGATTATTCGACTTGTTCTGTTTGAGATTCTGTCGATTGTTCTTGTTTCTATGTTGCTCGGAATTATTCTCGGTATTGGTGTCGCGTTCTCCTTCAACGGATTCTTCGACGTCTTTGGATTCATCTTCCAGATATTTGGTGGAACGTCTACGGTGATTGAACGTGAGTTGGTCTATCCATGGGTTCAACTTGGTTTAGTAACGTTCTCTGTTTTCGTAGCGGTTGTTCTTGCATTGGTCGTAACAACACGTCGAGCACTCAGCGCTGATCTTGCTAGTGTTCTCAAGGGGGAGTGAAGTATGTCGGATATTACAAAGAAAAGCATTCTCGAAGCTGATGGATTGTACCACGTGTACGAATCCAAAGCTGAAGATGGAAACGTTGTCGCTTTGCGCGGTTTGTACATCAACATGAAAGAAGGTGAAGCAGTTGCGGTTGTAGGGCCTTCTGGGTCTGGAAAATCAACGCTTCTGAAATGTCTTGGAGGATTGATGAAACCAAGTGCAGGTTCAGTAACGCTTGATGGAAACAACATGACTCGACTGAAAGGAAAAGAACTCGTTCGACTCCGTCAAAAGACGGTTTCGTTCATTTTCCAAGATGGAAACCTTCTACCTCATCTGAATGCAAGAGACAATGTGGCTGAACCGTTGCGAAATCAAGGTGTTCGTTCGAAAGAGGCACTGAAAAGAGCTGATGAAATGCTTGAGCGACTAAGTATGCCTCATAGAGCGAAAGCCTTGCCAAAGATGCTCAGTGGTGGTGAGCAACAACGAGTTGCAATTGCACGTGCTCTTATCACCAATCCACGCCTCATCTTGGCTGACGAACCAACAGGTGCACTCGATCCTGTTACGGGACGAGCAGTTCTCGATATCTTCAAAGAATTGAATGAAACTGAAGGTGTATCGTTCCTTATTGTAACACACTCAAAGGAAGTCGCTGCATTTGCTAACCGAAGTCTCGAACTTCGAGATGGTCGATTCGTAGCAGAGCATGGTGCAGAAATCGATGTTGAAGATTTGACTGAAGGGCGAGAACTCCTTATCGATGACTTAGGAACAGTAACCTTGCCTCCTGATTTGCTTGTACGAATTGGAGGCTCAGGCCGCTATTCTGTTGCACTTGCTGAGAGTGGAATGCTTACCTTACAAGGCGAATCATATTCGACAATTGGTGAACTTGTCCTTTCTGCAACCTGTCCTGCTTGTAAGCATGATTATGGGGACAGTGATGAACAGCAGTGCCCGTCTTGTGGTTCAAGCCGGCCTATGGTGGAGGCTTCTTCATGAAACAAATCGTCTCATTTCTGAGTTATATCGAAGGATTTTCTGCATTGATTCTCTTTGCAGTTGCAATGCCAGTGAAGTATATTGGAGGAGATCCATCGCTTGTATCTCTTGTTGGACAGATTCATGGCTTCCTTTTCCTAGCCTTCCTCGGAGCACTCTTCTATGGAGTTGGAAGACACTGGAACATGACCGCTTTGTTTCATGGATTTATTGCAGCAGTCGTTCCAGCAGGACCGTTTCTGTTCGATGGAATGCTCATCAGTGGCGAGTATGATCTTGAAGAGAAATCAAACTGATTTGACGCCTTGTGGCCACAATACGAGAATGAGCGTTTTCCCTTTTGTTTTTGGAGTATGTGTTGATTCTGGATCCATCCAAACAATCGATCCAGTTGGATAGGTTCCATCTTCATCCCAGACCTCTCCTTTGAGAACAACATACGCTTCACCACCAGGATGCATGTGTGGCATAAACGCATCAACTGTAACTTCAGAGTCTGCTTCGTAGAGAACGAGTGAAGTCTTTTCTTCTCGCTTGAGTTTACCTAAACGTACACCTGTTCCGAAATCTCTCCAAGAGATGTTTTCTTCGAGCCAATCCTCGTCAATAGAAAATCCGAGCCATTGTGACATGTCGTGTGTAAAGACCATGTCACAGCCAAGAAGGCGCCTTTCAAGAGATATTCGGTGAAACTATCTCTTCATCAAGCAGAAGCATCTTCCCAATACTTGGAAATTGTATTCGTGTCCTCAAGTTTCCCTTCGTGAATTTTTGTGACTTCTCCGTCTCCATTTACGAATAGGACCGTTCCAGGTGCTGTGATACCAAGTTTTTCACCTTGTTCGATTCCTTTCATGAACGCGTATGTGGTGAGTGAAACGCCAGTTTCATCTCCATCATCATCGAATGCATCAGCAGAGTCATGCCATTGAGCAAGTGTAATGCCGCTTGCGTTTTCTGCTGGATCGGTGGACATTACTAATACTGGAAGTTCAGATTGAGTTGCCCATATCGAATGCATACTTGTGTAGCAAGGATTATTGCACCATTCGGCAGAGAAAATAACGATGAATGGATTTCCATTCATTCGAGTGTTGTCATAGACTTCATCGTTGTCGGCAACGGCAGAAAAGGTTGGAAATATAACCGGTCCATCATCGTCATCAGAGGTACATCCAGCCAAGGGCGCGAAGAAGAGAGATATCGCTAAGAGAGTCCAAATTTTGCTCATGTGCTTATTCCAGAGGTTCTTTTATTGAAAGTTTTGCCTCTTTTGCGTTCCAATAAACCAATAAATCTTCATCGCTGAGTAAGGCCATGAAGTCCAAAGGCGTACCATTCATTCTGGCCATAATTTTGCTTTTTTCCATCCCAGTTTATGCTGACGAGGGCGATTCAACGACTTGTGTAGAATCAGGAGAATCAAGTCAAGATCGAGTTGGTTGTCTCGATTCAGATGGTGATGGTTACTCCGATCCAGATGCGAATTGGAATGAATCAATGGGTGCTGATGCGTTCCCAAATGATGCAAATGAATTTCGTGATCTCGATGGTGACGGAATAGGTGATGGTGCAGATGAGGATATGGATGGGGATTTAAGTCCAGACGATGTTGATGTTTGGCCTGAGGATCCTGGTATTTGGTCCGATTCGGACGGAGACGGTTATGCAGATCAAGGTCTTCATGAAAAGTCAGATAACTGCCCATACATCTACGGTAAGAGCCGATTTAGACTGAAAGGTTGCTCAGATATTGATGGTGATTTCACACCTGATGAATACGATGACGATGCGGACGGCGATGGTATCCGAAATGAAATGGAGCGAGCTGCATCATCTGGTACAATTCTTTATGACCCATACAATGCTGATTCTACTCCTACTGATTCTGATAAAGATACCATTCCAGATGTCATAGATGACGATAACGATAACGATGGTTGGCCAGATGATGTTGAACTTGACCGCGGTTCAGACATTTATGATCGAGAAGAGACTCCACTCAATCTTTACTTTGATGCCAATACTGGATTCTTCTATTCAGGCGGTTTATCTGGCGATTCATTCAGTTCTGAATACGATGCTGAAAGTATTGAATTTTCCTTATCGGCCCTTAGTGAAATCGTCTTTGAAGAATTAGTGATTCCGTTCCTCTTAGTTCCGATTTACTTTGCAATTTTCTTCGCTAGGCGCAGCGAATACAAGAAGTGTCTCGCAGAGATCGAGGCTGCTAAATCATTGAAGCAACTTATCGAATTAGAGATTAAGGTCAACCTCATGGTCAAGGAAAAGAAGATCAAAGTTTACCATGGACTTGTCTTGCGTAATGCTTTGGAAGAAAACGAATCGAAATACAAATCGCTAAAGAGATTCTCATATGAGGAAGAGTAGTCCCATCATTTCATCAACTCTGCGTTATTGAGAGAGTTGAATATTCGATTACTCTTAACAAAACTCGGTTTAATTCGAGACTATATATGAAAACATTATATGCTAACTACAGCATATTTGCTCCCATGGAGATAAAGGAAATATTAGACCCAAAGAAGCTTTTAATCACAATTGGAACACTGGTCATTGATCTTGAAGAATCACAGGAGGCCTGAATATGAGTGATAGAAATCTAATTCCTTACTTCTTAGTTTTAGGTCCTCTTCTCCTTGTTGGGGCGTATGCAAACTGGCCTGCAGCAGATGCAATTGGTGAACGTGGAGCAAAATCTCTTATCGATAATGCAGATACGTTGATGCCGCTACTCATTGCTGCAACCCTTGGAACAATTCTGGTTCTTAGTGGCGTATACTTGCTGATCTCTGGTATGATGGAAAATGCATCAGGAATGAATAAGCAATTATTGAGTATTGCAAGTGTTCTCATCATACTTACGATGACTTTCTTCATTGTTGGAATGGGCAGTAACGTTTCTGTCATAAATGCTGAGGATTACAAAGTCGATCTAGAGGATGAATCAAACACATTTGCGAGTGATGCCGATAGATTGGCATCGCAAAATGCTGCCTTTGAGACAGGAAACACTGTGTGGTCAATGTCAACTGTTACTTGGGGCCTTTCTCTCATCTTAATTGGACTCGTATCCTTCATGATGAATCGTCCAGAGTCTCCAATGGAGTACGTCTTGCCTGCATTAATGCCGGTTGGGACGCTCTTCCTTAGCCTTCCGATCATAAACAATCCAGAACTCTTTTCGATGGTTTTCCCAGTTGTCTTATTGGTTCACCTCATCATAGGTGGTCTCATGCTAGGTGGCAAGATTTCAGTTCCTGGCGCAGTTGAAGAGAGTGCTTGAAATGGATCAATTAAAGAAAATTCTTAATCCAAAAATTTGGCTCATCCTCACTGCTCTAATCCATGCAGTGGTCGGGATTATTTTAGAGACAGATTGGAGTGATGATCCTCAAGTCTTAATTGGTGGTTTCATGTTACTTACATCTGTAACAATGTTGTACATTGCTTTCTTTATGCATGGACAGGAGCAAGCAAGATTGACAACGGTAATCGCAGGTCCTGCTTGGGTTTGGTTCGTCGTTAGCTGTGCAATGGGTCTCACTTGGCAAATCGGATCTGGAGATTCAATGGAGATGACCTTTGCAGAAAACATCCCTCCTTTGATTATCTGGGGATTAACTGCTCTTAGTGGTGTTCTGCACGGTAATTTTCAAGACATGATGTCAGGATCTGATGCGGTTGCAGAGGCTTCTGAATAAGCGATCAGATCCAAACATCGTTCGATGCTGTGAGCTCGCTTTCAGCCTCTCCTGTGTTAACGACGCCAGATGGTTCAATGAGCATCACTTTGCACTCTTCGTGAGCGTAAGGACGGTGCTTCGTACCTTTTGGTACAACATACATTTCTCCCTGAGAGAGTTCCATTGTTTCTGATTCAAATTCAATAAACATCGTTCCCTCGATAACAAGGAAGAATTCATCGGTATCACCATGATCATGCCAAACGAAGTCTCCCTTTAGTTTGACAATTTTAATTTGATAATCGTTGAGTTCTGAGATGATTTTCGGTGTCCAATGTTCCGAAAAGAGAGCAAATTTTTCTGAGAGATTTACTTTATTCATTTCCTTCCACTAGTCGTCTCCAACAGGAATGTACTGATTGGTTTTTCCCGTAAATTGTGATGTAGGGGTATATATCTCACTATGAATACCCGTTAATATGGGTCGAAGGAGATTGATAGTTTCCTTGATGTTCCTTTTCTTGGTTTCATCATGGACACCAGCAGTTGAAGATTCCCTTCAAGACCTCCCTCATATCCAAGAGACGTTCTCGAATGATGTGAATGGTTCAGATGATTACACGGTTGTGTATCAGTTGGACATCCCTGATGAGGCTCAATACAACAACGATCCAGTTCCATATTCAGTAGATTCCAGTTCAAGCATTGATTTCACCTTCGATCGAGTTGCTTACTATCTTGAATTAGAAAAGCCAAATGAGGCACGAACCTGGGTCTTTGTCTCTTTCCCAAGTATGACCATGCATGCTGATGAATTAGGAGTTCCGACTTTTAACTCTGGAATCGTCCATAATCAACTCTTAACAGATGTTGAAATCCAATCCAATCATCCGAATCTATCCTCACTTGGTGTAATCGATACTGGAGTCATCGAATTCTGGGGGACAAATTATGGCACTTCAAACGACTTAGGAGTTCCAAATGGAGACGGTTCGAAATATGACTTTGCAGACGCCCAGTACAGTTCCAATTCAGCAGGTTACGGAAGTATGCAAGTGCATGATTATGAATCGGGTCAAACGCTCTTTGCTTACAACGCGTGGGGTGGCTCAAATATCGACGATCTTGGAATAGGGAGTAATCCTGATCAAGAGGAAGACCCTGACTGGACCTTTGCTTCGAATGCTGCCGAATACACCCTGAAAAGTATGACTGTTCTCGTGCGTTCAGGTCCTACACCATCCGATTTGATGCTTACAATAGAAGCTCCTGACAATCATCAAATTGTTCAACGAGATGAATACAACAAAGGTATTTTTCCAGTG
>Ga0206125_10003738_pt1 | contig 14172 bp, 9 predicted proteins | sample Helgoland_Spring_4_FD_148598 | JGI IMG/M metagenome (GOLD analysis project Ga0206125, IMG submission 148598) | Pelagic subsurface seawater microbial communities from Kabeltonne, Helgoland, North Sea - Helgoland_Spring_Bloom_20160331_1 | ecosystem: Environmental > Aquatic > Marine > Epipelagic ... | reverse complement strand
AGGTATTTGAAAATATCTCAGAACCAATAGCTGCTGCATCCATTGCGCAAGTTCACAAAGCAGTTCTTAAATCTTCTGGTCAAACAGTCGCAATCAAAGTTTTACGGCCAGATATAGAAAGAGCTTTTAGAAAAGACATCAATGCATTTTATCTAGCGGCAAATATAATTGAACTCTTATCCCCTAAATCTCGTCGCTTGAGGCCACTTGAAGTCATCGAGCATTTTGATTCAGTTGTGCAAGGTGAATTAGATTTAAGACTAGAAGCTTCAGCAGCATCTGAATTTTCAGCAAATACAAAAGATGACACACTTCTATGTATTCCAAACATTCATTGGGAAACATCTGGCAGAAGAGTAATGACACTTGATTGGGTTGATGGGATTCCATTAGCTGATTTAGAAGCTTTAAAAAATTCAAAAACTGATATGGAAGAGCTCTCCACTCGAATTTTATCAATGTTTTTAAGACATGCGCTTCGAGATGGATTTTTTCATGGTGACATGCATCAAGGAAATTTAAAGTTAAATTCGAAAGGTGAATTGGTTATATTTGATTTTGGCATAATGGGCCGTATTGATGAATATACCCGGCGCGTATACGCTGAAATATTAATGGGGTTCATTAAGAAAGATTATCAACGTGTTGCCGAAGTTCATTTTGAGGCAGGCTATATATCTTCTGACCAAGACGTAGATTTATTCGCTCAAGCTTTAAGATCTGTTGGAGAGCCAATTTTTGGACAAAGTGCAGAAAATATATCTATGGCAAAACTTCTTTCACATTTATTTGATGTAACTGAAAGATTTGGAATGGAAACACGAACAGAACTTATACTTTTACAACGCACAATGGTTGTTGTTGAGGGTGTTTCAAGATCATTAAACCCAGCTTCACTGGACATTTGGGAAGCAGCAAAACCTGAAGTAGAAAGTTATATTAAGAATAATCTTGGACCAAAAGCATTAATAAAAGATTTAATAAAAACAGCACAAACATTATCACATTTTGGACCGAAACTACCAAGCTTACTGGAAAATCTGTTAACCAATAATACCAAAAATATTACAGCTCACAAAAAGAATAGTGTTAAAAGTAAAATTACTTGGGCTTTAATTGGAAGTGCTTCAACTACATTAATAATTATTATTCTAAATCATATTTAGTAAATTTATTTCCGCCAATGCAGCATTTTCATACTCTATAAATCCCTGCTCAGCCTTCCAAAAACAGTATGCAGCCAATCGCCAGTGATAAAGGGGGCCAAGTATATTATACCGGTTACGCAATTTAGGTGTTAGGTTCATTAGGAAAGCTTCATGATCTTTCGTAGAAAGTTTACCTGGGCCATAAATTTCATGCATTCCAGGAGATAGAAACATCATAATATCTACAATTGGGTCACCAATAGCAGGGCATTGCCAATCAATCAGTCGCAATCCTTTATCGCCTAATATTAAGTTACCTGGCACAACATCAGTATGTAATAATACAGGCTTGATGTCTGGAATTGACACATCTGGACATACATTGATTAATTTACTTTTATGGTAATTATTTAGCTTGTTAGTAATTTCAAGCCCAATTTGTTTAATGTCTGATGGCAAATTTGAGAGAATGCGTAATCCTTTTGGATATTTGTGTTTACGAATTCGAAATAATAATTCTGATACAGCATCTACATCATGAGACCATGTTTGGCCTACAATATAATTATACAACAAAACTTTACCAAAAGGTGTATTTAAATACTTATAGGGTTTTGGCGCAATATCTGAACCATCAAGCCAAAGAAGGCATTTGTACTCCGCTTCTGGAGTGTTATTGAAGAGTGGGTTAGTATTTGTTTCTAAATACAGCTTACAAATTAAATCTTTTTCACCTATGAGTCGCCATACTTTATTTGTTTGCCCCCCAGTTTGAGCATGCCAGACAGTTTGATTTGATAGTATTCCCTGCATGAGCAGATAATTTTGTATTTGGTTTTTTATTTCATTGTCAAAATTCATCATAAAGTTTTACGTTAGTCATTCAAACATCACAAGGTTTTGATCTTTTCAAGATGTATTAGTTTCATTAGAGTATTTGTGTGGCTCTGTGGCTCAACTGGATAGAGCAGCCCCCTCCTAAGGGGCAGGTTGGTGGTTCGAATCCACCCAGGGTCACCAAATAACCCTAAAAAAAATTAAATTACTGATTGATTTAAATTAGTATATAAAAGAGACTTAAAAAATAATAATTCTCTGGGATCAAAAGTTGTGAAAACATTTATATTTTTTTTGATAAATTTAAATAAAAAATATAAACAACTAATACAATTTCTTTGTGATATAGTATTTGTTTTACTTTCGTTTATTTTAACACTGTATATTCAGAATGAATCAATTATATTTTTGTACAACACTAACGTGTTAATTATACTTATATCATTTATTTTTATAAATTTAATTACTTTCACTTTCTTAGGAATTTATCGGGCTGTGGTTAGACATATTTCCACCGAGTCAATAAAACATATAGGTATTGGAGTTTGTGTTGCAGCAGTATTTATGTATCTTACTTCTCAATTATTTGCAATAAATATAACTACTAACATTATTTTTGTATTTTCTTTATTGTTATTTTGTATGCAATTGGGCGCAAGAGTTATCCTAAAGCAAATTTATATCAATTATGTCATAACTAATAAAAAATCTGTTGCAATATATGGTGCAGGTGTGGCTGGCCTTCAAATATTGAATTCAATTTCAAAAGGATCAGACTACCTTCCAAAGATGTTTATTGACGATGATAAAGATCTTGTTGGTAGACGTATAGCTAATTTAAATATTTATAGCATGTCTCAAGCAGAAAAGTTATTCATAAAATATAATATTGATGTTTTATTAATTGCCATCCCAAGTTTATCTCATGCCATTAGGCAGAAAATCCTTAATCAACTACAAAAATATCCGATGCAAATTAAAGCAATGCCTAGCTTACGAGACTTAGTCGAAGGCCAAGTTAAATTAAATGATTTAAAAAGTGTATCTATCAAAGATCTATTAGGGAGAAATACTGTAGAGCCAGATTTTAAGTTAATGTCTAAAAATATCAAAAATAAAATTGTATTAATTACAGGTGCAGGTGGCTCCATTGGTGGTGAGCTAAGCCGCCAAATAATAAATTGTATGCCTAAAAAACTTCTACTTTTAGACATTTCAGAAGCAGCTCTTTTTTTGATACAAAACGAAATAAATGCGTTAATGAAAGATCAAGCAAGAAAATTTGAAGTTATCCCTGTACTTTGTTCAGTACAGAGTAGTTCACAAATTTTAAAAGTACTAAAAAAATTAAAAGTTCAAACTATTTTTCATGCTGCAGCATATAAACATGTTCCACTTGTTGAACATAACATAATCGAAGCAATAAAAAATAATGTGTTTGGAACAAAATCTATTGGTGAAATGGCTATAAAATCAAAAGTTGAAAATTTCATTTTAATTTCTTCAGATAAGGCTGTAAGACCCACAAACTTTATGGGTTCTACAAAACGTATGTCAGAACTAATATGCCAAGATCTAGCATTAAAAAAGATAACAAACTTTTCAATGGTTCGATTTGGGAATGTTTTGGGTTCATCTGGTTCAGTTATACCTACTTTTCAGGAACAGATTAATAAGGGTGGGCCAATTACAGTTACCCATAAAGATATTACAAGATTTTTTATGACTATACCAGAAGCAGCACAACTTGTCCTTCAGGCTTCTTCAATGAGTACTGGTAACGATATATTTATACTTGATATGGGATCGCCTGTAAAAATTATTGATTTAGCATTTAAAATGATACATTTGCAGGGTTTAAAGCCTTATCTTGAAACTCAAGATGGAAAAGTAAACGGTGATATAGCTGTATCAATTACCAATTTGAGACCTGGTGAAAAACTGTATGAAGAATTACTAATGGGTGAAAACTCTATAAAAACATTACATCCAAAAATATTTAAAGAAGCGTTGTCGGGCATAGAAACAATAGAATTTAATAAGTTATATAATTCATTGTTAGAAGCGTGTGATTTGGGAAATATTGAAGATATAAAAACTATATTTTTTCACTCAAAAATTGGACTTAATCATTCGGGTGTTATTGTAGACAAAACCCTTTAATGATTAGTTTCATATAAATTATTTAACTTTATCTCCAGAGCCACGACCAAAAAAAGTTAATATGACTATCTTTATTTCTAAAGGTATCGATCGCATGGTTATATAGCGTTTATCTGATTCAGCTAATTTATTTGGTGTACTCATATCTATATTATTTATTTGTGAAAGTCCTGTTATTCCAGGAAGTACCGCATATACTTTACGTAAATTTCTTGCTTCAAATAATTTCGTTTGACTTGGCAGGCCTGGTCTTGGACCAACTAAGCTTAATTCACCTCGAATAATATTTATGATTTGAGGAAGTTCATCAAGTTTTGATGATCTTAAAAATTTACCGATACTCGTTATTGAATTTTTATTAACTTCATGTGTTCCAACATTTTTTGTTCCAATATTCATTGTTCGAAATTTGTAACATTTAAATAATAAACCATTTTTTCCAATTCTTTTTTGAACAAAAATAGCAGGCCCCGGCGAAGAAATTCTAATTGCTAGCCATAGAATAATAAAGGCCCACCAAAAAAACAATATTATTACAATAACAAAACTAACATCCAAAGTTTTTTTGAAGATTGTGAATAGTATATCTTTATCATCTGAAATATATATATTTTTTGGGATTTTTATTTTGTCTATTATCAGTTCCTCGATAGATTGAACAACACTTTTACTACTTACTACCGGAAATATATTTGAGATTATATTAAATATAACTGCACTTAATATACCAGGAAATAAATTCAAAAATTTTAATTTCCTGCTAAATGTTTTCCCATAAATCATTGGACAGAAAACATTATAAATCTTTAATTCTTTGTATTTTTTTTCTACTTCTAATGCGAGTTTTTTTGTTTTTGTATAATTATCTTTTTTATTTGTGAATACATGCAGTGTAGTTAAATTAATTACTTTTTGAATAGAGTTCTGTGATGCAAAATTTAAAATATCTCCATATAATTCTACATTTACTTTAAAAAAAGATTCAAATGATAAATCTGCATTGTTATTTGCAACTGCTAAATGTATTATTACATCAATTTTCGTTTGCAAACTCATCATTTCTTCATAAGTGATTGCAATTCTTTTTGGATATAGTTGTTTGATGACTTCCACATCTCTCCCAACCAAAATAAGTTCATAGTCCATATCATTAAAATGATTTAACAAACATTGCCCAAAAAACCCAGTTGCTCCAGTTATAAGAATTTTTTTCATTTTAAATTCAACCTCTATGTAAAATATAAACTGATATTAGGATGTAATATAAACAAGGTATATTTTACTGTAAACCATTGGTTTTGCTTGATAAATTCTATACTTTTAAATTTACAAATCGTTTACAAATTTAAAAGAGTGTCTGTAACTTATTGATTTTAAACATAAATCAGATAGACCATTGTTCTCCTGAGGGGCAGGTTGGTGGTTCGAGTCCACCCAGGGTCACCATTGCTTCTCTATAGAGAAATAATTAATATCAATATAAGATTAAACAAATTAATTATGGTAGCTAATCGTGTATAAATTTCTTTTTATTTTTCTTTCCTCAATTTTATTAAATACACAGCCATTATTTGCTCAAGATACTAATCTAAAAATGAGTGTTGGTACTTCTATTAATTCAAAAAATACTTTGGGATTTTACAATAATTTAAGAGCTCGAAATAAAAGCAATATTAATTTCAATCTTGAATATTCAAAAAGAAATTTGTCATCACAATTATCTCTTAATTTTGATGATCAAGATAAACTTAACTTCGATGACTCATATGTTAATTATGAGAAAGGAATAGCAAACTTAAGTATTGGCAAAGTTGACCGTATCTGGTCTTTTTCAGAAAAATCATCTCTTATTTTATCCTCAAATAGTAGACCACTAGAAGCTCTTTCCCTGAAGCTAGAAAACAGGTTTAATACGACCTGGTTGCCTGAAAAAGCAAATTGGTCATTTGAACTTATTAATGGCTCTACTAAAAACTCGTACAATGGTAAAAATTCAATGCTAACTGGCGCACGAGTTGTAATTAGCCCACATGAAAATTTAAACTTTGAATTTCTACAAACAGCACAATGGGGAGATCAAAACTATAAATTGTATTCAACTGATATCGATGCATTTTTCTTCGATACTAATGTAGGCAAAAATGCCAGTGTAAATAAGATGGCTGGTTTTGGGTTATCTTATTCAGTACCTTCAAATGAAAATACCTATCGCTTTTATAGTCAAGCGATAGGCGAGGACGAAGCTGGCAGTTTACCTTCATGTTATGCGTGGATGGTAGGCCTTGTACTGTCGGCCCCTGAAATAAAATTTCCCACTACTGTATCGATTGAAGCTATTGATACGCGTATAAAAAGAACTGAGCATGGATACTGTGGGCCAAATACTATGTATAATAATGACGTTTATGATTATATTAACTATGAAGCTGTATTAGGAGTGCCAATTGATACAGAAGGTGCTTCTTTGGAGTTTTTTGGACAGTCTCAGATTAATAGTAATTTAAGCATTAATTATTCTACAAAGTTTCTTAATATTAATGATAAAAATTATTCGCAGCATCGTTTATCATCAAAACGTAGCTTAGGAACAATATCATCATTAGGAATTTATTGGGAAAAAAATGGGCTAGAATTAGGTGGGAATATTGGTTATCAAAATTTGGTATTAGATAAAGCCAATATATCAAACGGTACAATATTTAGCTTATATACGTCAGTAGAATTTTAAGTATTTCTTATTCCGGTAAAAAAAGTGTGCATATAAAGTATACTAGCGCTTTATTTGCCCATACCTCTCATTATTATAATAATTGTATTACCAATAATCTTTAATTCAATAATATAATTTACATTCTGTATATAATAATTATCAACTAATGCTTTTTTTTCAGTTGCTTCCAAACCTTCAGCATATCCCAATCTAATTTGTGATAAAACAGTAATTCCAGGGCGAATAATATGCCGTTTTCGATACCCCTTAACATTTTTTAAGTACTCTAAAGCATGTATGTAATAATCTGGTCTTGGTCCAATTAAACTCATCTCGCCTTTTAAAACATTTAAAACTTAAGGTAATTCATCAATACGACTTTTGCGTAAAATTTTACCAAAACTCTAATTCTATGCGTTTCAATCGGATCATCGTATTTTCTAGTAATTTCCTTAACAGGAGCCATAGTTCGAAATTTAATTGCAGAAAAAACATTACAATTTTTACCCATACGATCCTGAATAAAAAACAAACTTCCTTGGTTAAAAAAATAATTACCGAATAGTAAAATTATTGAAATAAACAAAAGTAACGGAATAAGTAACAAACATACAGTAATATCGAATAAACGTTTGTTGATCCAAAACATTTTATTTCCGAATGTACGATTAGAAACATTCATATGCAAACCTTCAATTAATACTGAATTATACTATATCAAAATGATATAACAAGTTAATTATAATTCATATATTTTTTCCAAAGATTATCTAAGTTTTTTTTCCTAAAACTTTTTAAACTTAGGTTTCTTAAACCAAAAACACTATCTTTTGAGGAGATTATTACGTTTGTTCCAAAGTTTTCCTTATTGAGAATATTTTCAAATTTCAAATTAAAAAACAAATTCATATTTGAATTATTTTTTATGTGATTTAATCCTATTTGAAATTTCATACTTTCATCCCCAAAAGTGGCATAAATTTCTGATTCTACTTTTTTACCCTGCTCATGGATACCCAAAGTAAGATCAAATTGATTTTCTATATCAAACCAAGTGTTACCGATGCCCATGTTTAAGTGATCTGACTTAAATTCATGATTTATATTTCCATAAAACTCTGAGTTCTCATTGTTAGAAAGTTTTACAAATTTTGCATTGAAGACTGTATATTCATCCTTAGCCTGTTCAACACCAAAATTACCAAGGGCATTTTTTGATATAATAACGTCTTTATTAAAGTTTATTCCATAAGATATTTTTTCTTTGTTTTTTAAAAACAATCCTGCATTGATATTAGATAAAATACTTTGGCTAAAAATTAGGTTTGAATTATTTTCTGATATAACGATATCTATGTTTTTTGATTTATTTGATTGAAAACTAAGCCCACTGTCTATTTGTTGGCTTAAATAAAAAAGGTCAGATGCATCTGCATGTTTTTTTGATATGTAATACGCATCCCTTGGAATGGAAAAACTATACCTAGTTTTTTCTTTAATTTTTGGTGTTAAAAGTACACTTCTTTTTTGTGGTTTTTCTATAAAATAGAGGTCAATATTTTCCACAATAGATTTGCTAGAATTACTAGGTATGTGTTCAATTTCATCAGCTTGAACAGATATTGGAATCAGCATAAATATTATTAATTTATAATACCTTATAAATATCCTAATTAACATTATTTATGGCTAGAATTGATGTCGCAATATTACCTAGAACTCTTGAAACAATATCTGTTAATCCTAATATTGACAATTTATCTATTTTAGGTGGAATAATAACCACTGATCCAACTGGAATAACTGTATTTTTATCTAATAAACGACTTTCTCCATTTGGTAATAGCAAATAAGCTTTTCGAATATCTGCCATTTTGGTTAAACCACCAGCAGAAAATATGTAATCTTTATAAGTTTTATTTTTGCCATAATTCGCAACAGTAGTGCTTTGAACCGCACCGATAACAGATACATGTGATGGTCTCTTTGGGAGCATCAATTTATCGCCATCTTGTAAATAAAAATTATTATTATTGTCCATTATATTTATCGTCATTCTACCTGTAGTTGGCAAATCTCTTAATTGTTGAGCAAAACCTAAAACAGCTTTTATTTGGTCGCCAACCCCTTGAATATCAGATTGTGCCAAAGTAAGGACAGATGCCTCTAATTGGCCTGCTAAGATGTTATTAGATGCTTTTTCTTGGGCTTTGATTGTTTCTCTCTCTAGAACGGCACCTAAAGGGTAAGCTGTGTCAGATAGACCTCCAGCTTGTTGTATTATATCTGCTAGTTTCTCTGAACTTGAAAAAGCGTAATCACCAGGTTTCAAAAATTCTCCTGATAAATTAATAAACCCATTTACAGCTGTGTTTATTGCTTTTGGTATATAAACATAAAACTCACCAGAAAGAACAGTTTCGTCCTCTGTCAAACTATCTATTTTAATGACCTCAGGAGTTGATTTAACTAAAATATCATTTTCATTTAAAGATCTTGTAACAATAACATTTGAAGACGCCTTTGAATTTATCAACCCTGCAACTGCCACTAGGTCTTTCAATTTTATTTTATCGGCTACAGGGTATGTTCCAGGAAACATAACTGAACCAGAAATAAATCGAAGGTTTGATTCCATAGATTTAGTTATATATTCCGAGATTCTATTATTTGATTTTATCTGATCTGAATCTTTGTTTTTATTTTTTATAATTTCAGGATTAATTTGATTCAGATTATCAATTTCATTTTTTTCGCCTTCAATCTCAGCACGTTCATTATCACTAATAAACATTTCGTTATCATCTTTAAGAAGTTCTTTACTATCAAGACTATCTACAAATTTTTCTCTTACGTATTGCTCAGAGAAAAAATAGATCTCATTTGAAGAATCTAGGATTATATTTTGTGTTTTAGAAAAAAACGTTGGCGCATCATAAGAATTTAAAGTCCAGACGTTGTCAGTATTTCGTTTGCTACTTAGACCAATATATAATTTATAAAATTCGTCTGTATCAGTTATTTGATTGAATATTTTATAATCTGAAACAGTATTTTTTGGAGCTAAAATTAAACGTAATTTATAATCATGATAGACTCTCACTGCATCACTTTCATTTATATCATCTATTAAGGATGAGCCAACTAATGCGTCGTAATTATTAATTAATTGGCGATAAATACTTTTGCTGATCAAAGTTATGTCATGGTTTCGTTTAATTTTGAATTCATAGTTCAAATTTTTAATTCTTGGTATTGAATTCAAATCTCTATCTTTAACAATCACAAACTCGTTAATGAGGTCAGGTAACCTGCCTCTAAAATTGTTTATAATATTAGAAGAGGTCATATCTTCTGAATATGGTAAAATAGAAAATAATTCACCGTTTAGATTAATTCTTACAATATTTGATTTTTGAAGTATTTTTCTTGAGTAATTTACATACTCAGAATATTGTAGATTTTTATCTTTTAATTTCTGTCTTAATTTTAATGTTTCTAAGCTTTTATTACTTTCATCCAAATTATCTGTTTCTTCTATTTCAATTTGATCATAATAAACATTTTCTTCCCGCTCTAGAATTAATTCATTAAAAAATTTCTCTTCAAAAATAAATAATCTGCTTCCTTTTTTCAGTTTTGCATGATGATGATTTGGGTGATTGTGTTTATGCATTGCTAACCTGAGGTTAAATGCTTCAACTCCTTCATTGTTCTCTATCAGAGCTAAACTATAGACAGTTTTTGCACTTGGAGTATAGAAACCCTTTATAGACTCAAAGAGCTCTTTCTCTTGATTAACGGGAACATACGCAATTCTTTCACCATCAAGATAAATTTCTGCAATATTTGATTTAACAACTTTAGAAATAAGAGGATCAAGAGATTTATTAGGGTCTGAAGCAACCAATCTTAAATATTCTTCTTTTGTAAATAATCGCAAATCCGATCCAATAGGTAAGGTAATGCTATCATCCTCTAAGGCTTCATCTAGATTTATAGCCTGAACTTCTTTTCCAACAATTAATGCAAACGATGAGTATATATTTTTATTTGATAAATAATCGTCTTCATTTAGTATTGATCCACTTTTAAGAACTTCTTTAATATTATTCAGCTTTTGGTTGAGTGGGGCGTATGCAATTCTTTCACCATCAAGATAAATTTCTGCAACATTTGATTTAACAACTTTGGAGATAATAGGATTAAGAGATTTGATAGGGTCTGAAGCAACCAATCCTAAATATTCTTCTTTTGTAAATAATCGCAAATCCGAACCAACAGGTAAGGTAATGCTATCATCCTCTAAGGCTTCATCTAGATTTATAGCCTGAACTTCTGTACCTATAATTAGTGCAAATGATGTGTATGTATCTAAACTCAATACTGCACCACCTCTTATTACTTCACGAATACTTAATGGAGTGTTGGTTTTTATTTCAAAGTCTTTTAAAACAGCCCCAGATACTTTAGATGTGTTTAAATCGCGCGTTTCAATAAAGCCTATTTGGAGTGCTTCGCCCTCTTTTAGTGATTCATTTTTATCTGCCAAACGTGCTGCTATTTGTCCGTTCGTGTCAAAATAAGATATTTTTAATTCTGCTCCAGAAGGCAAGAAAGAATTTCCAGAAATACTTAGTAAATTTTTTATTGGTATTTCAGATTTATCATTTGGTAATTCGTATATACCAGGATTGTTTACAAATCCTGTTACTGCGACTGTAGACCCCTTAAATGGAACAAATATACGCGCACCATTTTTTATTAGTGGATCAAGTTTTGGCGATGCGTTTTGTAAAAAATTATAAAAGTCTACTGCTTGTGTTGTTTCACCAATTTGACTTAATGAGATATTTCGCAGTGAACCACTTTCAGAAATACCTCCCGAATATGCAATAACTCTACTCAGAGGTGTATATGCAGGCACTGCAATAGTTCTTGGGGATTTTACATTACCAGAAATCTGCACTGTTACCAATCTAGCATTATTTAACCTAACAAATACTTCTGCGGATGCATCATCCAGTGAAATTTTATCAAGAACTAATTTACTGATTTGATTTAAGTTCAAGTTATTAACGTTTAAAGGATATATATTTTCAAGCGTGATAGTTCCATCATTCATAACTTGATAATTTTCGTTTGATGGACTCAATCCAGTAATTGTAATCTGAATTGTATCCCCAGGGGCCAATTGGTAGTTTCTTCCTATGGTATTGAAAAAAAGTAAACTATCATCTTGAGGTTGGTTAAATTCATTTGACCCATATATATTTAAATTTTCTCCACTGAGTGCGTAAAAATATCTCATTAACATGGATTTTTCATTAATATCTTTTTGGTTAATAACCTTAGATAAATCTATATTAAGATTATTATCTGTATTTGCTACATTTTGATTTTCAGATATCAGCTTTTGATCAAAAGTGGTTTTATCTTGTTGTTGAATTTTATTTACTATTGATGGATTTTCAGTCAATATTTTTTGAAGATTTGCATCATTAATTGATTGAGCAAAACTTGGCTGCCCTAGAAAAAATAAGGTAAAAATAAATAAATTTCTTAATAATAGAATATTCATTACCTATCTTTCTTTATTGCATGTCGTATTAGTACTAGAGCCGCACCAAGAAATAATCCCAATACTAGTGAAAGTGCTAAAATTACTTTAGGCTTTGGAGCTGTTGGATATAAACTTATTGTAGGGTTTATATATGGCTCTGCAATAAAATGTTTTCCCTTTGACGCAAACATTAGTTTTTCTTCTTCTTTACCAATAAGTTCTGCCAAAGCCTCCCGGTGCTCTCGTGAGCGCGCAGTACGAAGCTTTTCTTTGTAAAAGGCTAACGGCTCTGTCGAAAAACCAATATAACGCTGTCTCATAATTTTATCACTTGCATTGGTCGCTTCTATGATAAGTGATAACATCAATTCTGGTTTTGATGATTCACTTGTAAATTTTAAAAATCCAGTTTCTTTATCTTCGCCAATTTGAATATTTTTATTAATAAAAATAGCAAGTCTCCTAGGGTTAGGAGGCATATAATTTACGTCTATATTTCCAGTTAATAATTTCTTAGCATCACTAACAAAAATCTGTTTTTTACTTTTCGGTGGTCTTGAATAATTATTGAGTGTCTCATCCCATTCAGATCTAAATATCTCTCTAATAATTTTTTTATTTTCAAAGATTATTTCTGAAACTTCTGGCGCAGTTATGAGTTCTTTAAATATATTAAAATCATTGCTTGAACTGGTTGGCAATTGAATGCCCGCAAGGGATGCAAAACCACCCAACCCAGAGAATGATGGGCTATTTTTTGTTTCACCCACAGGTTTTACATTATATTCAACGGAATATTTTCTTTCCGCAGATTGAAGGTAAAAAGACGCAAGAGCAACAGATATAATCGGGAAAAGAATTATATAAATTTTGCCCCCCCAAAGTGCAAAAAATAAATCCCTTAAATCAATTTCATCGTTTAATTCATCATTTTGGTTCATGAGTATAAATTCAATATCTAAGTTGGTTGATCAATAACTATTAAATCATATAAAGAAAAGTATAATTATACAATCAGCTGCCTCTCCCTGTGTGCTCTATTTGAAACTTATTAATTCAACAAACAAATTATTTGTTCCATTTTTAATATTATCATCAAACTTTTTATATAAATAACTTTAATCAAACTTATAATTTGAGGCTATATGCTTAATAGCCTCAACATAACCTTGAATATTACCACAATCAAAACGTTTACCATTTAAAAGTACTGTCTCAACCCTATTGTTTTCTGCCTGCTTGTTGATAGAATCCGCAAGCTGAATTTCACCTCCAACACCAATAGACTGATTTCTTAGTATATCAAAAATATCAGGTGTAAGGACATATCGGCCAATACTGGCTAAGTTTGAAGGTGCATTTTCAAAGTTTGGTTTCTCTATTAGACCTGTGACCAATCCTGTTTTATTGTTTGGCACAATGACACCATATTTTGATATATCAGGACCATCAACTTTCATGACACTCAATTGAGACTTACCAGTTTTTTCATATCTAATGATAAGATCTGACGTAATACCCTTACCCCTGTATGTTAAAAAATCATCAGCTAGGAGCAATGCAAACGGCTCATTGCCCACAACTCGCTGAGCGCAAAGAACTGCATCGCCAAGCCCTAATTGTTCTTTTTGCCTCACAAAAACACACTCTATACCTTCTGGTAAAATATTTTTGACCATGTCAGCCATTTCATTTTTACCTTTTGAGCGCAAAGCCAATTCAAGTTCGTTATTGCCATCAAAGTGGTCTTC
>Ga0206125_10003737_pt1 | contig 14181 bp, 16 predicted proteins | sample Helgoland_Spring_4_FD_148598 | JGI IMG/M metagenome (GOLD analysis project Ga0206125, IMG submission 148598) | Pelagic subsurface seawater microbial communities from Kabeltonne, Helgoland, North Sea - Helgoland_Spring_Bloom_20160331_1 | ecosystem: Environmental > Aquatic > Marine > Epipelagic ... | reverse complement strand
AAAGGATATTCAAGTCTAGGAACATTAATTGCCATTTCTTCTATTAACCCACTACTATTTACTCTTGTTGCAGTTGTCGCCCTTGTAAAGTCAAAGTCCCCAACTCCACTTTCAGGAAGTACACTATAAACCTTACTTGCTTTATACCCTGATGGTATCATTGCTAAACTTGGTGTTGCCATTTTTAAATATCTTTAATTATTTTTATTTTTATTATCACAGAATATTAATTGAAATCTGCATTATTAACACATCCAATGGCTTCAATAGTACCACCATCTGCAATAACTCTAGCTTCATATTCTCTTGTCAAAGGGTTATTGAAATCATAATAGATGCTTCCCCATCCTACTCTTTCAGGACTTCCCCACCAACTTGTATAATAGATTTCATTTGCCATTGCTTACTTTTTTTTTGTTTTTTTTCTTTAGAAAAACTTTTAACTTTTCAATATTTTTTTTCTTAGGTTTGTACGTCATAAAACCCATCCATTAAATGTTGAATCATAACTAGGGTAAATATCATCGTTAGTGTTACTTGTATATTCAGGATATGTTGCCTGATTAAAACTCATAAAATCAATAAATCTTCTAGAATACCATTCTGCATTAGTTCTTGCTTTTTCTACTAAAAAATCTATTTCGTTTTTATCTACTGAAACTGAATTTTCTGACGTATGTTTAAATACCCCACCTTGTTTTACTTGATATGCAGCAAATGGATAGTAATTAGCCTGTGAATACCATATTAACATTGGTACAATATAGTCATCTAAAATTGTTTTCCATCTTGCATTAGCAGGCTCATCTATATTTGGTATTGCAGCAGCTAAACCATTATACAAATCTGTTCCCATTATTTGCTGAACATCTATCTCCTGTGCAATCTTGACAAATTGTATAAACTTATCCGTAGAAATATTTCCATCCATTATGGAATTTCTGATAAGGTCTGTTCTATTTATGAATAATTGTGTAGCCATCTATCTTCTTTTATTTGTTGGTAAAAATCCCTCGTTTGGCATATCAATAGGTCGCTTAGCAACTAACTCACTATTCTTTTCAGGTTTAAACCCTGCCTTTCTAGCTTGATTTACACTAATTGTAGGGGCAAGTGGGCTATTAATATCAATACTTCCTTTTCCTTTCTTCATATACGTTTTACGCATCCAAAAATGATGACAAGCACCACCACCTTTGTAAAACCAAATGGAATAGGTATCTGCACCACGTGGACCCCACCCTGCATTAACTGCTTGTTTACTCATCATTTCAATATCTTCTTTTCGATATATCTTTTTAGCTGCTACCATTTTCTGACAAAAATCTCTAGTAACATTTTTACCATCTTTGTCAAATGTTTCTTTTAATGGTGCATATTGGTAACGAACTTTAAACTGTGTTCCATCAACTGTTTCATCTTGACTACTTTTTGCATTTGGTCTTGCAGTTCCTGTTGATACAAATTCCCATAGTTTAGAAAGTAAACTTTTACCTTTTGTGTTTAGTTGGTCTATTTGATAATCCAAAGCATCTTCTGATTCATAATCAACTTTTCTTTCATCTATTAATTCCCATTCAGTTAAATCTTCATCTTCTCCAAAAGATTCTAAAGTAACCTCTTCTAACTTAACGCAATTAGGTACTTGCTTTCCATCTTTATCTTTCATACCTCTTTGCTCATAACCATCCCAACAAGGTGCTTTAAGTTCTTCGTGAGAAACGCAAGGCATAAAATAAGTAACACCCTCTACCTCGTGTTCGTGATAACCACCACACCCCATTTCTTCAGCTACCTTTTCTGCTTCTTCTTTAGTTTCATAAGCCTGTTTTCCGTCTATCTTTTTCAAGTTAAACTTCTGCATCTCAACTCCTGTTTCTTCTTCAATAGTTTCCTTGTCTTGAATAGATTGGTCTACTTCAGTAAATTCTAAAGGTTGTAAGGTCGTAAAGTATAGATTTAAGCTAATATCATTGTAAGCTAGTATTTTGTCAAAGCTATCTATTAAAAGTTCCTGAAATGGTCTTATAACTGTGTTATCCATTAATAAACTAGCAGTCTTTATTTCATCTGCATTATTTCCTAATCCTGATTGGTCTTTTATACCTAATAACATAGGGCTTACAATCCTATGAGCAACCATTATTTTTTTAGTTGATTCTTCAGAAAGAAATTGATATTGGTTATGTGCATCAGATAACTGAACGGGTGTAATTTCTGCTTGACTTTCTTTATTATCGTTAAAAGCAAGTATGAATTTACCTGCATTGCTAGACCCACTAAACTTTTCAGCAATCTTATTTTCTATTAATTGCCTTTCCTGTTGGTTAGGAGTACCATTGTTAAAGTTGATTAACATACTAGGACTCAAGCCATTAAGTATATTGTTTAAATGATAGTTAGATACTTCTTCTTCAAGTTCTGCGTATTGCAATCCACCTTGATAATCCACAGGAGAATAGTAATAAAACCCTGCCTTGTAAGGTTGTATGTATAATATCTCAATATTTTCCCTTGACATACCAAATGCAGGTATTCTTAAAGGAACATCATTTCTTTTTATGTTTGCCCAATCTTTAAAATAATAATAGGCAGGAACATCTCCATCGTCATTACATTTTTCTGCTCTTAAAGTTTCAATAGGTAAGTGTTCTAATTGTGCAATAGTCTTTCTATCCTTAGAATAGATAATTTGAACTGCACATTGTCCCATTAATTTTAAATCGTAACATAATTTCCTAACTACATCTTTTTTAAACAAAGAAACCATTTGAGCATACTCATTTGGCTTAGCACTTGAATTAGTAGCATTTAATCCTTTTCCGTAAATAGCTTGACTGATTCCATTTATAGCAGCATTATTTGTTGGGCTACCATTATACCTATCAATTAAGTATTGAAAATAGTTATTATCAGCACCATATTCAATATAGTCTTTTCCTGATACTTCTTTAATTACAGGGCTTGTATAAGTGCTTAAATTCACAAAACCAAACTCTGATGTTTTTGATTTTTTTATAAACTGCCCTTTATTATTTCTTAATCTTGTTTTCATATTACTAAATAAGTATTATCATAACCATTATAATCTGAATATTCACCCAAGTTCAAATCGTAGTAATTATTATTTAATTGGTCAATATCTTGATTTGTGCAAAATATTCTATCCTTGTAAATTATTTCTAAATCTGTTGTTTTTACTAAATTCTCTGCTTCTAAGAAACTTAATAAACAAGCACTATTTTCAAAAGTACCACCTGAAGAAATTACCCTTTGTTTAAATTCGTCATAGCTACCTTTTATGTGATATACCTCTAAATCATAAAATCTATTTTCTTTTAAATTAAAAACAGAAGATAAATCTAAATAATTTCCATTTACTGATGCACTTGGCAATATAATAGAAACTACATCATTCGTACTATCATCTCTCAATTTGATAGTAACACTCGTTTCATACACTCTAGGTATAATCTGTATCGTTTGCTCTATTGTAGACTTTGCTAATATAATCATTATTAATATAACGTAAAAAAATAAGTTATTTGTAAAATCATTAAAGCAAAAAAAAAGCACCCAATAAAGGATGCTTAATTTTTAACTAAATAATAAGATTATGCAGTTGGGTCAATCTGTGTTGCATCAGCACTTACTGCTGCATCTAAGAAATAAGGTGCAGTTTCTTCTAATCCCTCAAAGGTTAAAGTAAAACCTGAAAGGTCTCCTGCTGCTGCTCCTGTAACTACAGTTCCGCCTGTGCATTCCATTCCGTTTTCAAATCCACATAGGAAGTTGTTTCCGTAATAGTCTACTACTACAATATAAGGTCTAGATACTGCAAGTGTTTGTAATTCTGCCTGAGTTTTAGCATCTAAATATGTTAAAGTTAAGTTTAAAGTCTGAGTATAAAAGGTAGTTCCATTTTCTCTAGATGAGGTTACAGTTGTTTCTAAACTAGAATTTCCTTTTACATCATATTCAAACCAACTTGGTGCAGGGCTACCATCTGTGATAGTTGCTTCCTTAGTTGTACTATCTACTGCTATCGAAGCTATTGTTCCATAGTCTGCAAATAATACTTTTTTTATGCCCCCAAAGGCACTTTTACAAGGTATTTTTCTCCCTGTTGTTAATGTACAAGCCATTGTTTTTTATGATTTTAAAAAAAAAGGGTAAGTAGATAAATTCTACCTACCCTATTTTATTGGTTATTAATTAATTATGCGTAAGATACGATGTCAGAAGCGATTCCGAATTGTACTCCTGAAGTAAAACGCATTACCATTCTAACATTGTTAGAAGCGTCTAAATCTGCCATATCTAAAACCTTAACTTCTTGAGTTGAGTTTAGTAACCCTGTACCAAAGTATAGGTTGCTTTTCTGTGCAGCATACATTTTATCATCAGATAATCCTGGTGATACAAATATCTTAACCCCGTTTACAGTTAAAGACCCATTGTTCCACCATTGAGTACCCATATTAGATACACCATTTGCTCCAAGTCCATTAGCACCAAATCCTCCTAATGCTTGAACATAAAGTTTTGCAGCTTTAGATGAAATGTATAAGAATAAATCTTCTTTTCCATATAGTGCAGCAGGAATAGCTTCAACAACGTCAGATAATTTCTCTACGATGTTAGCAGCAGTTAATGCAACAGAAGTTAAAGCCTGACCTGCAGGTACATCTCCTGCAGTTACCGCAGCAGCGATTAATTTTTCAAATCCATCAAATGAATTTTTAGATGCAGCAGCAGTATCTCCTTGCCAAATGTTAAACTCAGTATTTTGTGCAACCTCTGAAGCAACGTGTGCTATCATAAAGTCTGCAAATTTTGGAGGTAAAGACTGACCTAAACCATATCCCATTTGTTGAGATTCCCAATCGTTTACGAAGTCATACTTACATAATTGTAAATTTACTTGTAATTCAGTTGGTTGTAAAATTCTTTCAGTTAATGTTACAGTTGATGTTGGGTTAAAATCACATCCTGCAGCAGTTACGATTGCATCTGTCGCTAATTTCTTGATTACTTCTTTAAAAGCAATGTTAGATTTTACTGTGATTCCTCCATCGTCAATAGTTGATGCACTCAATAAAGCAGCAGCGATATACTCGCCTGCAAATTGTCCTGCATAAGTCGTAGTGATGTTTGTTGTAGTAGCTAGTTCTACATTTTTTAAATTACTCATTCTATTTTATTTATTTAATTTATTTAATACTCTATCTAATGTTGATGTAAATTTACCTTTTCCAAATTCTACTTTGTTTATTGTTTTGCTTTTAGATTCAGGATTGTGTTTAATTGGTTTTGCAGCAGCTTCTGATAATTCAGTTTTAACCTCTTCAGGAATTTCTTCTGAAAACTCTTCTTTTACAGTTCTTGACTTTAAAGGTGCTTGTACTTCATTTGACATTTCTTCTTCTTGCATTTTACTTTCTTTGTCAGCCTTTAAGTCTGCAATCGCATCTTCTAGGTTTTGGATTCTTTTTTCCATTCCCTCCCAATCTGCAACATCTGCCATTTCTTCTTCTTTTTTTTCTTCTTCTTCTGCTAGGTCTTCAGTAATTTCTTCTCCCTCTTCTGTTTCCTTTGCAGGCACTTCGTCAGATACTTCTCTTACATCTCCGATAACACCCTCTTCTTCAACTACAACTAATCTACCATCTTCTAGAAGATATTCTCCAACAGGCATTGCTACCTTTTCGTCATCAGTTACTATAAAGATTTCTTTTCCTTTCTCAAATGATTCTGCACTTACTATTGTGCCATTCTCTAACTTGGTTTCTTCAAGTTTTACTTCAATATTTAGAAGTGTTTTAATTTGATTTAACATTTCGGTTGATTTCATATTATTTATATAACGATTATTAATTTAAATTTTGCATTTTCAGTTTGAGCCTGTAATATTTCCTATACCCTGCGCACCAATAGACCCATCACAACAATCTCTAGAATATGTATTAGTGTCCCAACATAAACAAGCACGTGAACTTCCCTTAGGACTTGTTCTACTGCCTATGTAAATGCCTTTGTTTTTTGGTCTATTTCTGTTCATCAGTTAAGATTTCAATTATTTTTAGTAAGGTCTCTTTATCACTTTGACTTGACATATCTTCTTTAATTTCTTCTTTAGGCGATTCCATTTTGTCTGCAAAATAACCCTCAATAGAAAAACCTTTAACTTTATTTGTTCTAACGTATTCATTCCAAATTTCTTCATTATTAACTTTTACTGCTCCCATCCAAGTTCCAACAGGCACATTCAATCCATACTTTCTAGACTTGTCTTGCACCTCATCTTCAACTATCCAAGATTCTACCAATGTTAAACCTTTTAAGTCTTTAGAGTGTTCTAAGGTTGAATTGTTTTGATAGCCATTTCTTAAATACATTTGTGATGCTTTTGAAATAGTATCTTTAGAGAAAAATATGTAATAATCTCCTTGTTCGTTTTTTCTGTATATTGGTTTATTAGGTATTAATAAAGCACCTAGTAATATTCTTTTTTCTTTGTCTATTTCTGCTAGTTTTACTTCCTCACCTTTTAAGGCTACAAAATCAGATTCTATTGCAGGACTTTCTACGATTGAAATTGCTTCAATTCCACTTTCTTCTTGTTCTTCGTCTAATATTAATTCAACTATTCTCATAATGTTATAACGTATTAAATTTTAAATTTTGCTTTTTTAACCTATTGAAGCATCATCAATTATATTTCTATCTAATTCTTGTGCTGATGTTACCTCACTAGAAACTACAAATGCTTGTATAGGTTGTTGCGTTTGCCCACCTATTGCACTTGCTAATTGATTTGTACCACTTGCTCCAACTATGTTAAATGCAGGCGATTGACTTTCTATTTCTGTTGGCGCAGATATTGGAGGTGGATTTTTAACTTGGTCAGATTTTGGCGCACCACCTTTTCCTAATGCAGATAATGCTTGTGCAGTTGCAGCTACGTTTGCAGCTATTCCTATTCCTGCCCCAATGGTATTTGCAGTAACTAATTTTGCAGCTATACCTACTGATGCACCCCCTGTTGGGATTGCTAATGCTGCTCCTTGTGCAGTTATGGCTGCATTTGATGCTTGTGTTTCTATTACTGTTCTAGCAACATTTACTGCACTTTCTCCAATTATTGCTGCTGCTTGTAGCCCTTTATTTTTTCCTGCTAGTTGCCTTAATAAACCAAACCCTGCTGATATATTGTTGAGGTTTTGAGTTTGTAATTGTTTTTTAAAAGCAACCATTGCAGCTTCAACTCTTTCTTCTTCCTTTATTCTATCTTTTTTGTCTTGTAATATTTTATCTTGTCTTAATTTTTCTGCTGCATCATCTTCTTCTTGCTTAACTTTAGCTGCTTCTTCTTCCTCTGCCTTTCTTGCTTTTTCTTCATCTTCAATAGCTTTTAATCTTGCAACTTCTTCTGCTTTTAGAGCAATTATTTGTGACGTTACTTCTTTTTGTTTTGTTAGTTTTGCAGTTTCTAAATTTATAAGTTCTGCTTCTAGCCTTGCTTCTTCTTCCTTATCTTCCTTTGTAGATTTAGATAAAGTATTTTCCTTTTGTTTGGCTTCAAACCTTAATCTAGCTGCTTCAATTTCTTTATTTGTTATTTCTTCTTCTAAATCTCCTGCTTGTTTTAAAAATTCAATTCTTTCAAGTGTACTAAACTTTTCTTTATCAATAGCTTTTTCTAATAACTCTGCTCTATCCCTATTTGCTTTTGCTCTATCTACAATATTTTTTCTTTCAATCTTATCTGCCTTTGCCCTTTGGTCAGCTATTTGACCTGCAATGATTGCTTCTTCTTTTAATTCTTTTACAAAACTTTTTGTTGATTCAGTTACTTTGTCTATTGTATTTTTAACCCCTGTTAAACTATCTACATAAGAACTTCCTGCATTTTTAGCTTCTTCTAAAGCACCTTTAAAGTCTCCACTAAATACTTTTTTAATAGCCTTTCCTAAAAAACCAAAAGTATCTATAAGGCTTTCAATTCTATTAGTGATATTTTCTTGAATTGCATTTTTTAAATTAATTAAAGCCTGTTTAGGATTTTCAAATGCTGCAATAATACCCTCGCCTAAATCTGCTAATAAATCAACTAGGTTACCTACAACTGACCCGATGATTCCCAATAATTTTGCAAACTTGTTTTGACCCTCTTCTGAGGATTTAAACGCAGTTGTAACTGCAGTTATAGCAATCAATAATGCGCCTATCCCTGTTCCTATTATAGCAACCTTTAAAAGATTCATTCCCTTAGTTGCACCACCTAAACCACCTTTAAGGTTTTTTAATCCTGATACTAAACCCCCTGTTTGCTTATCCACTAAACCTAAAGCACCACTATAATCTGCAGCATTTTCTGTTGCTTCCTTTAATTCTTCATTTGCTTTTTTTCTATCCTTATTTAAGTCTTTTAAGGCAATCTTTTCATCTTTTAATGCTTCCTTTTTTTGCTTTAAAGCATCCTTTATTTTCTTTTGTGCAGCTAAGTCTGTTTTAGATGTTTTATCTAACTGCTTTTCATATTGACGAATTTCTTTCTCTAAATCATCAATTAAACTTTCTTGTAATTTTAATGACTTATTAAGTTCATCAACATTTGCCTGTGCATCTGCAGTTGATAGCTTTAAAGTATATTCCTTTTCTATTGCCATTTGATAGTATTTTTAATATGTTTTAATCCTGACTTTAAATTTTTAGGCAAAGCATTTTTACCCTGTGCAATTTTTATATTTTCCGTTTCTCCTTTTGCTATCTGCAATAAGTCTATTATATTTTTTATCATAATGTTGTGAATGAATATGGTGCTGATGGTGACGATGCGTTTAATAGAACATCATAAGCAACAATAGTTACAGAATAAGTTGTTCCTGATGTTAAGCCTGTAATCGTATCTGAATAGGTTGTTTGCAATGGTTGTGCCATTGACCCACCAACAGGGCTTCCATTAAAAGATACAACGTAATAAGACATAGTAGTTCCATCAGGTGATACAGATGGATTCCAATTAATAGTAACAGATGTTGTTCCTATATTAGTAGCATTAACCCCTCCTACTGTACTAGGTGGTGCTTCTGATGTTGTAGTTAATGTACTTTTAACATCATTTAATAATTCAAAGTCTGTTTTCCCTGTTGTTAAATTAGTTGTTAGAGAATTTATCTTGTAATTATTCTGACCTATTTGTATAAGGTTATTTAACTGCAAATTATAATAAATCTTCATAGGTAGGTATGCAGTAACCTTTGTTAATCTTCTTCTATTATTAAATACGTTACTAATGTATGTTCTATAATCAGTATAAAATAAAGTATCTGTAAAATCTAAAGAATTAACCCCTGTTTCATTCGCCTGATATTCATTTATCTCATTTCCAAAATGTATATTTTCTTTACTTGTAGATGATGATAAAGCCAAAGCATTCGATGGAATAAAATATTCGTCAATATCATCATAATTATCTTCATCAAAATCCCTTATTCTTATGTTTGTTCCATTATCCTGTCTTATAGGATAAAATAATAAAGGTGACCCAAAATAAGGCTCTTGATTATCATCTACAAAATAACCCCATTGGACAGTCGTAGAAGTTCCACCTTGCACATCATAAAGCCTTTCATATTGCATATGCTCAAAAGGTACTTCTAGATTATAAGGTTTAGATGGTGCATCAAATATATCTCCGTTTAAAGTATATTGTAAGCTACCCCATTGTGTATTATTTAACTGCTCAAATTGTTTTGCTAAAAATGTTCCTAACCCTTTGTATTTAAATTCTACACTTGAAAAAGGTAATGCAACATTAACTGCTGATTTTGTAGTATCTAAATACTTATCAATATTTATAGGCTCTGATACAATATTTGAAAATTCAACACATTCAACTGACTCAACAGTTCCTCCATCTGCAATCACCCTTTTCACATATTGATTCCCTGTTCCTGCATCATAATAACTATCTAAAGTTCTAACAACAATAGTTCCTGTATTATCTACATAAGCAGTTAAATTAAACATCTTAAAAAGACCTGTCAAAAATTCTATAATAGTCATTTTAGGCATTTGCTCCTGTATATTAAACTCCTTAAAGGCAGTTGTAGTAAATGTTGAAGCATTAGAAAATATCATTTGACCATTATTACCAAAGCCACCGATAGTTCCTGTTGTCCAACTTACAGTCATTGTTATACTACTTGCTGCAAAAGTCATAGTAGTAGATGATGCAATTTGAATTGTGTATGTACTATTATTCCAAGGCACTAATATAAGTTGCTGATTGCCTGTTCCTGTTTTTTCTCCTACAACTATTGACCCATTTCTAATAACCTTAACAGTATAGGCATCTGTCGTATTTGGTGGTACAACATCTAAACTTAAAAAAGAAATGCTATAAGGCGATGTAGCAGTTGTAGACACAATTCCATTAGTTGCATTGGCTACTGACGGTTGGCAGTTTGTAGTTGGAACACATACTGTTGTCCCCAACTCTGTTACTTGTGTAAAATTCTGTAAAACTTGTGATGGTGCTTCTACATCTCCTTTCTTTCTGTGCAACCACATAAAAAGGCTATCAAACTTTTCATTTGTAGTATTATTAAAAAAATTATCTGAGAAAGTGATTGTTTGACCACCTGCAAATTCTTCTGATTGTATAGCATCTAATATTGCCTGTACTTTTATAGCATATTTAAATTGAGTGTAATTAACTCCGTTTTGGTGTTGTTGCGCTGAGCCTTGATGTGCTATGTTGTTAATTTGTTCTTCATTATCATATTGTTCGTGTAACCCACTATCATAAATTAACCTATTTGTATGAGTAATTAAAGGCACTATGATATTACCATTTTCTTGTGCATTTTGCATTGCATTAGTAATACCATCAAAGCTATAAATTTGATTTAATGATTGTGGATATTGTAATGCTGATAATTGAGTGCTACCTAGTAAATCTTTTAAGTTTACAGTATTACCAAAAAATGTAATATTATAAGTATGAGGTACATTGTTTTTTAACTTTACTCCATCTAGTTTTAACATACCCTCTTTAAAAGGTAGGTCGTTTAATTCTAACTTAGATGGCACTTTACTTCTAGCATCAAAAGTATCATCAATATCAAAATTATAATAATGAGTGAATATCTTGTTGTTTACTTTAGAAGCAGGAACTGCGAATGTCTTAGTAAATTCTGTGAATATTTTACTAATATCTTTTACGTTTTGTAATGTCTGCGTAAAAGAAACTGATTCATCTTTAAATAAATCTACCCTCTGACCCTGTATGTAAAGTTGTAACTTTTGCATCTATGTTATTCTATGTTATTTTATGTTACCTTATGTTATTTATGTAATCGTATGCTTCTTCAAATTCCATTGTATATTCTATTAACCTATCATTTACAGATGTTTTAAAATTAACTGATGAGGTTTTAACTTTCACAGGGGTTACAATATTATTGCTACTATCGTCCCTGCTTGGTATTTCCATCCAAACATATTCTGATAATAGTAATTGCTCAAAGTATTCATTTGCAAACTCAGGATAATATCCACTACTTAAATTATGTGTTCTTTTTGCTTGTGTATTAAATACTTTATTCGGTGCATTTCTATTGGAATAGGTTGCGTGGTTATTTGTTGGGTATGTTATTGTATTAGATTTAAACCCCTCGTTCGTTCTACCTATTGCAGTTGTATTTTTTAAGAAAAACCAAAGTTCTTGTTGCGCACCATACTTGTTAATAAATATGACTTTTTTACCATCACCATATTTAGTACAATCTATTCTTTTAATTGTTACAGTAATACCATTCCATACCACACTTGTTGGGCTTCCACTAACTATAAGTGCTGACAAATTTCCTGATAAATCAACATTTGGCAAAATTGCAGCTTTTCCTGTTGGTGCTAATACTGTGATATTAGTTGAAGCAGTTGAATTAGTTTGGTCTGCTATTAAAAACCTTGGTCGTGTTGGATATACCACAGGGTTAGAGTTTTCTGTAAAAGTTCCGTATGCTTCAAAACCTCTATCTGTATAAGTAGTTGCAGTTCCTACTGCAGCACCTTGACCATTTAACCCTGCGTAATTTGTTATGCTTGTAACTATATCTACATATTGTGCCCAAAAATTACCCTTGTATTCTATTTCTAAATAATCCCTTGCTAGTTCTGATATATCAAAATTAACAGATGTACTCGCTTCTACATTTTTTGTTAATGTATATCTTAATGTTCCATCTACTGTAACTGTACACACAGAAGAAAGCACCCCTGATGCAGGGATTTCTTTATGTTTAAATTGTGGGCTTCTTAATGCTATATCTGCCATTGTTTATTTTTTTTGTCCTAATATTATTGAATTATCTACATCTTTAACAAAGCCTGCATACAATTCTTGTGATAGTTTTTCTATTCCTTTTTCAAATGGTTTAGTAAAGAATAAATTTGCTTTTAAACCTTTGTTGTAAATACTTCTAGATATTAAATAAGTCATAGTTTGATAACTCATAAACCTACCTTTTTCATCTCTCCATTGAAACCTTTTCTTTCTAAGCCAACCATCTATTCCTTTTCTTAAGCCACCTTTTGGTCCTGTACCACTACCATATTGAAATTGAGATAGTGCTGCCTGTGTTTCAGGATAGGTGCTTGTTTTACCTTTTACCCCTTTGTCTACGAACATTCCGTAGTCTTCCATTAAAAAGTCTACTAGAAATTCATCTGTATTTTCTAGTATATCATAACTTAAAGAATTGTATAAGTTACCATCACCTTTTTTATCTTTTGTTAGATTTGTTCTAGCTTGTTGTATAACATACTTAGCATACTGCTCTAGAGCATCATTTAAATTCTTATACCCATTCATTAGCAAATGTAAATATCATTGTATATCTGAACATCCATTGTTGCAGTCCATCCTGCTAGTTGATTATCAAACCTATCATAGAAAGGTGTTAGGCTTGGGCTTCCATTTAGTTGATACATATCTGTATGTAACTGACCCATCCTAAGTCTTTGTATAAGCCTATTTAAGACTGCTAGTTGATTGTTTAGAATATTTTGTATATCGTTATTATCTGTAAAAATATCTGTTGTTTGTAGCTTTGATTGGTTTACAATATCACAGGCTAGAATACTTATATTAAAATCTAAGGTTTGTTCATTTACTGTTACGTTGTTTACGATAATATGACTTAATGGAAATATATCTTGCTTACTTAAATTCACATCAGTAATATCCCCTGTTGTAACTGTATTTACATTTACATCTGCTAGTAGTTGTTCTTTTATGGTTTCAGTTAATTGATAGTAACCCCTTACTCCTTGATTGCTCATTTGAATTTCTTTTTAATCTGTTTTGCTTCCATTTCGTTTTTGTCTTTCATAAAAGATAGCATTGTAAAGCATTTATGCATTCCTAATTTAGTGATATTTTCAAATCGTGTAATGTCTCCGTTAGCGAGTCCAAAAATTGATTGATACCATCCCCACTTTCTTGAGAATTGAGATACTGAGTCAAGGCTTCTGTCTCCCCCTCCTCCAAATAATTCATCATAGTTTGCGACAATTCTAGACCTAAATTCCACAAAAAAAAAATTGATGATAAAACTGCATCCATAGGCATATCCAATAAATTAACAGAATTTTCTATTTGGTATTCTTCAATATTATATTTGTCTTTTAATCTTACTATAATTGGTCTGTATAAAACATTCATAGCTTTCTCCATATTATCCCAATCTCCTATAAAATTATCAAGGTCAATATATTCACCCAACAATAAGTCATCTAATTCAGGGTGGAAACCATACTCTACGCCATTTAATTTAAACTTTGATACTAAGCTAGGCTTTTGATTAAATAGTTCACTAAGAAGGCTTATTATATCGTTGGTATCTTTTAGCTTTAACCTGATAACATCTTTAAGTTCTATGTTACAAAAAATTTCAATCATCTTAGCATTTAGAAATCTATCTTCTGTTTCACTTTGTTGAATCTTTAAAAACCTTTTGTATTGCCTTAAAGTAATTTCACTTAATGAATTTGGTATTTTAATTTTAATTGCCATACTATTATAACGTATTTTATTTAGTTTTTTATTTGAATAAAGGTAATAAAAAAAAGGTAGCCATTTCTGACTACCTCAACAAAGCTACAAAAGTA
>Ga0206125_10003736_pt1 | contig 14186 bp, 8 predicted proteins | sample Helgoland_Spring_4_FD_148598 | JGI IMG/M metagenome (GOLD analysis project Ga0206125, IMG submission 148598) | Pelagic subsurface seawater microbial communities from Kabeltonne, Helgoland, North Sea - Helgoland_Spring_Bloom_20160331_1 | ecosystem: Environmental > Aquatic > Marine > Epipelagic ... | reverse complement strand
TCATAGAGAGAAAAGTAGAGCGACCGTGCGCAACGATGCGCAACGCCATCGAATGTAATCTATCGTACAGTAAATATTCCATCATCAAAATCATCTTGGATTTCTGATCATAGAGAGAAAACATCGACTAATACAATACTGTAAGCTCCAGAGACAGAGAAAAATCGTTGTTGTTCAAATCAACCAAGTCTCCATACTTGTTCAGCAACTCTACAGTGAATTTATTCAGGGATACAGGACCCAGATAGTCGCGCTGCCTGAAGATGCGATCCGCTGGAGTACTCACCATCACCTCCGTAGGCGAACTGGTACAGGAGATGCGTCCGAGAATGTTGTTTCCCACAAAGACATCGCTTATTTGTGACGATATCGTCTCAGTAAGACAATTACGGTTGTAATCGTTCACAGCCACGAACATGTAATGCCCTCGACCGGAGCCGAAGGACGTCTCGCTAGAAACCACTCCCTTGTGCAGAAGAACCTGCTCATGCTCGTTCACAGTGTGTGACAATACTGTCTGGTTGTTCGCAGTATATGTAGGCTTGCGGAAACCGATATACCATCCTAATGTCTTGCGAATAGATAACTCTTGGGGAACAACACTCTTTGCATTGGTGACTGGTTCAAAAAAGGATATCTCGTAGAAAAAATTGGCAGAATAATACTGATAACTGGGATCGTAAATATGTCCGCCAAGATCACTATGTACCGGATCATCGTACTCTGGATTGCTCACGCGAAATGACGATTTTGTCGTGATAGGATCGACAGTGAAGAATAGATACTCCAATCCTTCACGTGTATTAATAAATAATTGATTGATAGTGGTCGCCATTTCCAGATTGTTGTAGTGTCCAGAGGGCACAGTAATCACATGGGTCTTATCGCCATACTTTTGCATATTGAATAGCTTTACAGTGAAGGTGTTGTTGTTATTTTTCTCAGAAATGTCGTACCACATGATCGGAAGTTCGAGAGAAACAAGTTTCATAGACACAACCTTGTTTTCAGGCTGATTCAATGACCACTGAAAACGATTTGACGACGTAGTATCGTAATTTTTCCTAAACGTACTGTCAATCGTAATCACCTTCGTAAAGGTTCGCTTCTCAATTGGATTTATCACACCAGCAGAAAACTTATAATCCGTCACATTGGTAGGTGGAATCACTTTATTAGTCGTCACTGCATGAACACCACCACTAAGTTGATTCTGACTTTGTATAATGTTATAATTTGTAGGCGGTAACTGGACAGGCGGGCGCTTACGGATATAGTTTAAGAGACGGTCGTATGCATTATCCGCAAACACAATAAGTCCGTTTCGGTCGGCGCCGGGCGACGTTATACCTGTTATTTTACTCTTGAACTTATCAACATCGTCCCGCAAAACACTCTCATTCATAGTTTCTACCGTTTGCGAAGACCCGATGGCGTTAATAAGCTCGGGATCACTGTAATCCGCGACATCCAAATCATACATCGAGCAGTTATATTATCATTTGGGTAGATTTTAAATTATATTCTACCACCGTATAGTAATTATCAACCAGATAACAGAATACATCCATCAATATGTTTGCCAAAAAATCATACAGTGGAATCATACACGTAAACAAGGGAGGATTTTATTCCAAAACAGAACAAACCTGCAAAAAACACGTCGAGGAACTCATGAAATATGACAAAATGCGACATATTATTCTTTCCGCATTCGACACCTATATGAGACAGTTTAAAATGGGACAGTTTGACCTACTGAATGAAGGGTTTGACAGAGAAGAGGCGCTTCGATTGGGACAGTTGCTAACCGGAAACAGTCTTTCTACGTTTAGCAATAAAAATAAATTCAAATTTCTAAAATCAAAAACATTATTTTCGGCTTATCCGGACACCACACAAAACTTTCCAGAATACAAGAGTTTCATATATACACTTATTGATGGGTTAAGTGCCGCGTCCGCTCTACAAAAACAGAATGAACAGCTACAAACAGCCAACGAGGATTTAGCATCATATCGAGATACATTAACGGATATCGTGAAACTGAAGCAATATATAGATAAATACTACCTGAACTTTTCCGTAGGCCTTTTCTCCACAGAACAGACAATGGCTACACCATTTGTTATCAAAGAAGAATATCAGATATATATCAATATGTATGGAGTACCTGGCCCAGACGGGTTCAACACAGAGAAAATGGCGGCGATCCGGTATGACATTAGCATCAGAGGAGGATAATCAATAATTAATGTATAGTAAAGTTAGGTTATATGATAGAAATATGTATAGTATTAAGCATTCTTTATATGAAAAAATTATGTAATTACTATGTATAAGATGTCGTTGACTATTACTCCTTCCGATGCGGCAGTCCATCCAATTATTCTGAATGGAGCCACCACATCGAACGTGACTTATACAATCTCAAACACTACCGGGGTAACGTATAATATTACGGGTCGTGACGCAGACAAGTTTGTTGTATCTTACGCAACATATGCAAACGACAGCACTCAAAAGGCAACGCTTACGCTTAATACCGCCGCCGATATTTTGACGCAAATCCTCTACAAAATTAATCTTGTAGCAACATCTGTATCTGACCCAGATACTACAGCAACCCTTGTCATTGGTATCTTTGTATCATCTAGCCCCACCGACATTACTAGTAAGAACCTAACCGCAAATACTGGTGCAGCCCTAATAAGCTCTATTCCTGAACTTAATACCACAAGTAAGGCGTCATATCCTATTGCCCATACCAACGTGAACGACATGGCAAATATGACCGCGAATTTTGTGGGTGCACCACCTACTGGTTTCAATGCCCAACCAGAAGTAGAAACCATTTCGGGATTTAGTTGCATCACTTTACAAAGATCAACTGGTGCAGATGCTGCAGATGGTTCTACCGACGTTGATGTTACACTTACCTATAGTGGAGCTGTACATGGAAATGCTGGGGTTGGGTCAACCCCAAGTTACACAACTGCAACTATGACGCTTACCGTGAATTATACTCCTGTTGAAATTAAGTTTTTTAAGGAGGCAGGCCTCACGAATGAACTCGCTTCTGGCACTGAAGTAAATACATCAGGCACCGCTGTTGCTACCTATTATAATGGCCGCAATAGCGTAGATAATCTGAGCGTGACTGTCATCCCTGATGCCACCTCCATCGCCACGACACATGATATTCCTGTGTTCCTCGATCAAAAATGCACATGGACTCAAGCTGGCACCAATTCTACTGATTTTAAGATATATCCAGATAACGGAAGCGGTGGCATCGATGTCTCAGGAGGAGAGCTGAACGTAGCAGCCGCAAGCGCTTGGATCCGATTGGAACGCACAGCGCCAACGAATTATGCAATTCAAAAGTCTTACACTACTATCCTCACGGTAAATGACGCTGGAGGTTCGACAGCGGGAGATTCTACACAATCCCGTGAATTACCAATTACGATAGCAGTGTCCAAGGACACCATCATTCCAGTCATCAATGATGTATCATTTAATGGCATTGCATACCAAGGTAGTATTACTGACTCCGCGGTCGCATTCAATGTAGATGAAAGAGAGGACGAGGCCGAAATCGCAAAATTCAAAATGGATGCTAACCTACATGGTGCTAACGATAATGTTTTGGGTGTTGATTTTTTCTTAGACCAATCGAGTTCGGGTAACAACTGCAATACAGTTTCGGGATCGAACTCGATGACTGTAGTCAGCACCAGTGGTGGTAGCTCCGCGACATTTTCTGTTACGAAAGCCGATATTGGCGCTACTAACAAGGAAGCAATTATTAAAGTCGCAAATATTTTCTTCAAAGACAACTATACCAATGCTAGTGACAACGAATACGTGTTTAATATCTTTGCAAAAGACCCTGTGGATCCGAATAATTCGGAAGACGTCAGATTATCAAGTGCTCCCGTCACGATCACGGTCAAGGTCAAAAACACAACCGGTATGCGATACACCGGACAAGATGGTAGTCAAACCATTGCCGCAGTGGTGTCCAATGGAGTGGTTTCCAATGGTGGAACCACAAACTCATCACTCGTAGAGTTCTCTTTCGTCGCCAATATCCCAGCATCTGCTACTGCTGTTACTACTTTCGCTCTTACTGCGAACCCAAATGATTTAACCGATGGCATATATACAGGTGTTGCAACAACCGGTGGAAGTGGTTCTGGCGCAACCTTTGACGTGACTGTGGACGGTGGCACTATCACCGCAGCAGTTGCTAATGCTGTAGGAACCGGTTATACAACTGGCGATCTTCTCACTATTTTAAACACAGATATTGGGGGAGCCACTGATGCGACCATCACTCTTACCATCGATGCTGCTGCTCCCACCGCCACCGGCGGTGCTACCGCCGCCAGTCTTGGTATTACATTATTAGATGACCAAGGTACATCAGTCAATGCTCTCAATGCTCTGATGTCCAGCGTAGTGGTCACCGACATCGATCACCCCCTTCTCACCATGCGATCCCCATTGAAAGTGAAGAAATTCACTTTCAGCGTGTCTCCATCGCCGGCCACAACACAATACACATTGACTATGCCGTCCCTTACCCCCGCAACCACTTACCAGAACGTGTCAGGTCAGACTGTCCTATCGGGAATAGCGTCTGCTGGTGGTGCACTTCCAGCTGCAAATGGTATGGTCGATTCAGCCTCCACGTTTGTATTCACCTACAACGCCAGCTCAGAAGACGTCACGTTCCATGGACCCGATTCCGTGGAGTGGGCTAGAGGTCATCCTTATACCGAGATTTTCTATGCCGCTGAAGTAAATGGGGGGCCTCAGTCCATGGACCCGGCCGTTACCAGTGCCTACGGTGCAAAACACAACGGATTAACAGGTAATAAAATGTCCTACTACAACTCCGTAGATCCCACTGCCGAGGACGGAAGTGTCGGATTTTTCACATGGACTGTCACCAACGCTGCTGGCGGTCAATCATCTAGAACCAGAACAGTCACCATCAAAGAGAACGTTGGAGGTGTTTATGCCGGTAAGACAGTACGTAGTCCCCCCGATCTAAGACAGGATGAAGCGAGCAATCTTACATTCGCAGGTTTGGGATCTATTGTTACCCAACCCGTCGCATTGGAGTACAATGCGACCAATAGCGAGGGAAAACCCGCGCTCAAGGAAACCACTTCACCTCTTACCAATGCAGCTGGCGATGGCCTCATCATCTCACGAACTACCGCACTTACAACCACCAACCGTAACACTTTGTGGACTTATGCGAGTGCCAATAATGGAATTCCAGTAAATGCATCGTTTCCAGAGATATACAACGTCATCAACGAAGACGTATATGCTTACAATTTCGGAATAAATAACACCGACGTGAGTCAGAAGTCAGGAGAATGGGCGGCTGATACTCCTGGCGCTATTATTAACAGCGTCACTGCTTCTAACATTTCCCAGTCTGGAAAGAAGTACTCTAATGTGTTCGATTTCACTAATACGTTGAACCCAACTGATCTTGTAAGCGATGGCACATATACAGGTGTTACAACAACTGTTGCTCCTGTTGGTGGTACTGGCGCAACCTTTGACGTGACTGTGGTCGGTGGCACTATCACCAACATAACTGCTAATGCTGCAGGCACAGGTTATAATACTAGTGATGTTCTCACTATTGCACACGGACTTCTTGGTGGCTCATCTGGAACCACTACTACTTCCGCTATTACTACGAACCCACTTGATCTTATAACCGGTAGCACATATTTAGCACGACCAACAACCGGTGGATCTGGGTCTGGTGCCACATTTAATGTGACCGTGGGTGCTAGTTCTTCTATTACTACGAACCCAACTGATCTTGTATCCAACGGCACATATACAGGTGTTGCAACAACAACAACAACCGGTGGAACTGGTACTGGCGCCACTTTTGACGTGACTGTGGCCGGTGGCACTATCACCGCAGCAGTTCCTAATGCTGCAGGCAGCGGTTACTCTACTGGCGATGTTCTCACTATTGCACACGGACTTATTGGCGTCTCTAGTGGTAACACTAACGCGACCATCACTATTGGCGCTTCTACTATCACCACAATAACTCCTGCTGCTGCGGGTTCAGGTTATACAGATGGCGATGTTCTCACTATTGCACACGGACTTATTGGTGGCTCAGCTGGAGCCACTAACGCGCTCATCACTCTTACTATTACTCCGACCCCAACTGATGCGAAAATCAGATATAATATAGATAAGGGAGGGTTGAGAACCAACTGGGACACCGACGCCAATTATCTTGGAGATATCACGGGTAAGAGAACTATCACAATGTTAGAAAATGCAAATCATGTTATTAGCGTAGATCTTGCTGGACTCAACCTTGACCAATCCGTTCAACAAGCATTTTCACTTCAAGCGGCTGAGGATTTCAGTGCAACTGTCGACGATTTCGACAACCATGCCCAATGCAATATCAAAATGAGCAAGGCTGATTTCAACAATATCTTCTTCTACAAGCCCGAGGGCGGTGTCGGGGATACTGATACTGGCGTGGGTGGTATTGCCACTTCTGGAGCCGTATGGGATCAACTTCTGACATCAGCGTCTTTGCGAAGTGAAACCATTTGTTTGCTTCAGAAGGAGACTAACTGGCCTGTCATGAAGAGTGGAAATGCAGCAGGTGATACTGTTGGAACTACTAATGAACTTTACCAGATTACTGTGCAGGACGGGTACAAGGGTACCTCTCTTTTTCAAGCTGGTGTCCCCGACACCGGTAATGGTAATGCAATCGACCGTATCGTGGTCGAGAACTGGACATATGATCTTTTCGGAGTTAAGAATATGGCTGATATTTTTGAATCTACCCCTGCCATGAAGAAGGAGATTAATGACTACTTGACCAGTCCTGGTGCAAACACTTCAAATACAGGCACATTTGAAGGTGCAATCAGAACGAGCTTACAAGCGTTGAATGGGACTGTCTCGGAAGAAGTTAGATCAACGGGCGAGAACGATACACAGTCAGAGGTTAACGCAAGACCCGCTCAGTTCTTGTTGTATGCTCTGCGTGACAAGATTTCTGGAATAGAAACAGCACAATATCGTCTTACTACATCAGTAGGTGGTATATTCCATCCCAATAACAAGATCGTAAATGCTGGACAGGTCGATGACGGATATTACCCTTTCATCTGGCAAACAGGAGATAAGATCACGGTTGGTACTAACTTCAAGCACGCAGACGTTGAAGCAGGAAATCTTTTCGGCCCGGCTAACACTACAAAGTCTCTTGGCGATTTACCATTCAAGTTCGTTATTACCCTTGAATAATTCGATTCACCATCATGTAATTAATAAATTAATAAATAATAGTATTCATACATACAATACTATTATTCTGGGATACGATACTCTGATACTTGTCTGCATTTGAATGCAGCTACACTATCAAGATATGAAGGCGGTGCGCGTCGTGGCGCACCGCATTTACTTCTCTCCTATATACTAATACCACGAACTGAAGATGTGTATATTGTGCGATACCGATCCGACCAGCCACTCCTTCTTCAAGATGGGGCGCCAGGGGGGCGCGAGTTTGTTTTACACCTGCCCTGGCGATGCAACAAATCATGAGACGGATGGCGTACTCGCACACTATCGAGAGGTTTTAGAGAACAACCAAGGAGAGAAATGGATATTTGTATTTGACGCCAAAGGCTTCACTCTATACCACTCAACGCGTATCGCCTCCGCGCGAGGCTTGCTAACTATTTTTAAGGAATATGGGGAAACCCTGCAGGAAATACGCATCGTTAATGCAAACCGGTTTGTGAAGGCCATGTTTGCGTCAATTAGACCCTTTGCGCCCGCCAACATTTTTAACAAGATTGCGTGGAAGTAGGAGAGACAGTGTCAAGGCACTCCGTCGCGACCACCACAGCACTAGCTTTATCGGGGTTCTCTGCTGTGCCGCGCACGCGGTAGCGCAGCACTTCCACGCCACCGCCCTTGCCGCGAGCGCGGACGATATTGGCCGACGGCACGATGAGGCACAGCACGTCCTTGAACTCGGCCACGGTCATCTCCGCACAAATATCGGCGCGGTCGCGCTTCAGCTGGATCCACAGGGCGGTGGACTTCAGCACGAGATTCTCCGTATCTGCAGCTGCTCCATCCCCCTCGAGGCATTCCGCGTACCCGCTCCACCACTCGCTGACCGAGGCGTAATGCTTATGAATCCCTCCAGCCATGCTTGCGGTCACGCTATCACCCCCCTCAGCGTTCAGAAGCCCAGCGACGTCCCGTTCCAAATCCGCATGCAGGTTGCGCAGCCCCGTGATCGCGCTCTTCACCTCACGCAGCCGCTTCTTGAGCGCGTTCAGTTTCTCGGCTGTCTGGCGCCGATCTTCGCGCAACGACGCCAACTCGCGAGCGTCGGCGCCGTCGTCGCCCACGGCGCGCACGCGCGCCAACTGCTCGCGGCACAGGTAGAACAACGTCTTCAGCAGCAGTCCGGGGTCGGAGTGCGACAGCAAATTATTCACGTACACCACGCACTGGGCTTCGCCGATCCACTCGAAAGAAAACGCGCGCCCGTCCTTGCAGTCGATGCCAGTATTCAGAGACACCAGCCACGCGAAGGGAATATGCTCGTTACACCGTAAATCGGCCTTCAATTTCTCGACCTGGGAGGAATCCACGCGACGCGAGTACGCCTTGGCATCCACCATGATGGTCAGGTCTTTGATCACGAGGTGCGCATCGCCCTTGTGCGGCTGCGCATGCACATCCACCAACCGAAAGCCCTCGAAATCCACAAACGCCTTCTCCGCGATATCGATAAACTGTTGCTCGCCCATTGCACCGATCTCCGTAGATGTACGCGTATGCTTTTGCTGATGCTGATGCACGCTGGACAGCGCGTCGGTGTTCTTCGACAACACCTCGCGCAGTGAGGCGTCGCGCATCTGGTCGTGCAGACGCACCGCGGCGGACACCTCCTCGTCCAGCTTGGCGCGACGATCGGACGCCTGCTGACGCAACGCCTCCTTGGATTCGAGCAGCGCCAGATCCCGATCGCGCAAAAGATCAGACAACCGGCGCACCTGAGCCTCCTTCTCGCCGAGCACGCGGTCGAGCAACTCCGTCTTGTGGCGAACCACCGTATCCACCTCCTTATCCAATCGATCCATCGCGGCGCGGGCACGCTCAGAGGATAACGTCTTCTCAAGCGACAACTCCGCGGCCTGCGCGTCCAACTGCGACCGAAACCCTCTCTCTATCTCATCATGCATCTGACGCTCGGTCGCACCTGCAAGCATCTTACGGTTTTGCCGAAGACATGCGGCACCGCTACACAGTGCCACGGTGCGCTCCTCATCTGTCAAACCCTCGATCACGGACGCATCCGAGGCCGGAACAGCCACGCGGACGACTACGTCTAAGCACACTTCTCTCGATGGTTCATTTTGCATTCTAAATAATACACTTGTACACTTATATCACGATATATACGTATATCGTAATACAAACTATTCATATTATAACCCTGAGACGCTACGATCACGCCTGCGCGGCGCATAACCGCCACATAAATGCATATGGATTTTCTCAGACGTTATATATATATAATCAGAAGCTGATATAATAGCAGACGTTACCGCTGTGCCACCCACAAACAAACCAATAATCAACAATACTCCCATATCTTGAGGCGATGTAACGGATATGTACAATACACACAAAAAGAATTGACACGAAATACAGATCAATCACCACTGCATCAACAACATTACATCAGTAATAAATTAACTATCAACATGTCAACCATTGCTTCCACCACCCACAACGATCTACCCATCGTCGTTACGCCCAGAGAAGGATTTAACGTAGTCGAACACCCCATGTGGAAAGACTACTCCTCAGACGAAGACGACGATGACGACAACGAAGAACGCGAACTGGTCGAGATGAACGTCATTGACACGTCAGATGACGAATATCAACCGCTCACGTTGGCTGACCTAGCCACGGACGAACAGCCACAGACACCCCTCATTGCAGAACTAGACCTTTCAGGCATCGAGGCGCCAGACACGACACATGTCATAGACCTTCAGTCCGTTTTCGATGATGAGTTCGACGCCGACATCATTGACCCTATTCTCACGGACGATGACAGCGACTTCGACGAAGAATACGAAGACGACGAAGAAGAAGAGGAATACGCTCAGAGAGATGACATCGAAGACGACGAAGACTACATCGAGTTCCTGAACATGAACCGTATCATAAAAAATCAACAAGTTGTGACCAAACCCACATGGAGACACAGAAGAGAACTGATTGAACATGGATTATTCAAATGCACATGCGAATGCGATACCGATATTCGAGAAGAAGATATTGATGTTGCAGCAGATTGCAAAGATGAATGCTTCACTGAACCAGAAGGATTATTCGCAATAGCCGTTATGTACAATGCGATCGGCGACACATATTGCCGCCACAGAAAACAAACCGAAGCAGAACCCGCTTACGAAATGGCCATCGCACTCAGCCCATATAATGCACCCTGCTACCTTGACTACGCACAGATACAGGAGACATGCCATGACGACATCGATAAAGCAGAACAAGCATACGTAAAGGCCATCGACATACACGAAAACGTTCTCGCCATGTACAACCTTGCAGGGTTGCACCTACGCACATTCAATGATGGAGAAGGAGAAACAGAACGCCTAGATAAAGCCATACATTACTATAGTATGGCCTGCGACTGGGGCGATAGCACATCCAGCAACATGGCATGCATGCTTATCTACAAAAATTACCCAGAAAAGGTAGAGGACTTCGCATACCGCTTCAGCAAACTGGGACACAACAAGAACCGTTGTAATGCAACTGGGAGAATATTCGCCAACTTCTTGGAAGAAATAGGAGCAATCAACCTATACGAACGACTCAAGGCGGCACCCAACGGACAATACACCGCACTATGTCTCGCTGAGATATCCAGTCACAGAGACGTTTCGCCATACATTACCAAGGTCGCGTTATTCACACGATTGAATCATGTCACTGAATGCGGAATCTGCTACGAGGAAAAACTCAACATCGACCTCCAATGCGGTCACACCACTTGCACCGACTGCTATAAGCGGGTATATATGAATGAATGCCCCTTCTGTCGCTTCGAATTTGACTAACTAACTAACTAACTAACTAACTCGCACTCGCACACTGACATATCTACCCTGCATTCATACATTGACATCACCATTCAAACAATAAAAACAAAATAAAAACAAAAAGAAACCCTTTTCTTTACGCAGTGCCGACATTATCATCCTTATCCCGCAATGACTTCTTAGGGGCGACCAACTCGGGGGCAGCCTTGCGGATTATCTTGTTCCGGAAATGATTTATCTCGTCCTGGGTAGACCCACCGAACGCTGCATTCACGATGCGCAAATACTGCTCATGCGTTCGCGTGGTGAAATCAGAGTGCGTAGGGTTCTCTTTTTGCCACTTGGGCAACGCTATCACGTTCTGATGAGCCACGTGCTTGACCACACGATGCATCTTGTCTCCAGACGAATTGTCTTTTTCCCAGACATTGTTGTCCTTAATGTAGAATGACTCGCGCTTCACATCGGTACAGTGGATGGGACGTTGACATACGTCCAACTTGCGCAACCCATCCATCATCAGGCGAGCGACACCTTCCACGTAACCCACGTCGGCTAACCGATCCAGATCCTCAGGGGTAACCTCGATCATTTGCACAAAATCCATCACGTTCATGGCGTCCTTGCACTCCGAATTCAGAAAAACATTTAAATTGAACTTGGTCGTATTGTTAATCGTGGTAGTGTGTTTCGTAGCACACGTCGAATCCACCTTGGCGACCACCTCCATAAACTGCTTACCCTGCTGCTCAATCATGTTCTTTAGTTCATTGTTACACTTCGTCTGCTCACTCAGGAGAGAAATTAACAGACTGGTGGAACTGGGATCAATACCAGAACTAGTAACAGGATCGAGACCAGAACCAGTAACAGGATCGGCAACAGGATCGACAACAGGATCGACAACAGGATCCATACACACATTCAGTATCTCAGACTGGTACAAATTACACCCTCGACGGTGCTTATACAAAGACGTCGGGTGGCGATACGCTTTTCCACACAAACAATCGTACGTCAGAGTCAGAGGAGCACTCGATGGCTGAACCGGACACGATCCTGTCACACCCTTTAATGCACGCGCATGCTTCTGCGTTCCAAGATGCTTCTGGAGATCATTCCGGCGCATGCAACTGTATTGACAAACAGCACAAGTAAATCTCATTGATTTTACATCACTTGAAACAACGGACGTCATATAATGATGCAATAACTATTGATATACACTGTACTGGTATTATTTCTATGTCCATTCCAACTTGCGAGTTTTTGCGAGTTTTAGTAGTCCTTTTTTTTACCGTAAGCTTTTTAATAATATATGGATCAATTATAACACCTACAATGATATCAATATACAAGATTCGCCTAAAGGACAGGGAAAAATGCGAGTTTTTTAGTAGCCATGGGTAGCCATTTTAGTAGCCATGGGTAGCCATCGATTATAAAGGACAATATCACTTTTTTTTGTTATCGTAACAAACTGGGAGGCATTTTTTAGGGTTGTTACCATAAAGTTTGAAAAACCGTAAATTCATAAACCCAATGGGATTCTCGTTTTTGGACATTTATAAATGTCCTTTTTTGAAAATCCAAGTACTTTTACGAATTTACATTTTTTATAAAAGGTACTAAAAACATAAATTATGATGCAAAATATAGATAGTATGGACATATATATGACCAGACATATCATAAGAAACACACCTAACATAAAATGACTGATACATGACATTGATACACGAATAGGGATGATAGAGAAGAACCCATACAAATTGATTTATTTAGGTGATATGGAACTAACACTATACACCCATCAACATGTCCTCATATACTACCTCGGAAACTGATGAGATAACCAAATTAACCAACATCGTTCGACAACTCGCACACAAGGTACAGCAACTCGAGACTATCATCGAATCCACGTCTCATACTACCAAGTCATACACACAACCTCGACCCCGATCACATACCATATCGACACTTGCGCACATGAATGACAACGTCGTACCGTCCATGAACATGAACGCATTCATAGATTATCTAGCAAACATGCCATGCGACGCCGAAAACGTCATACATAAGAAATCGGCAGAGGTCATTGCAGACCTTATCATCGACGGGTACAGAAACCTCTGCGCACAACACTCTGACAAATCAAACCCCTTTATACCACCTATTCTCAATGTATCAAACAACGACGAACAAAACACACTATGCATGTTCGATACCAACGGTTCTACCTGGATAGTCTGCACCCACGAAGACTTTAGCCAACTTACGCAACGCGTTCATGCATGCGTGGTGATTCAGTGCAATCGATGGAGAGAAAAACACGTGGGCCCACCCAGGTCGTTCTACTCAAACACGTCCGACGCACCAAAGGAACCGATACTCGAACGCGACCCACTCGCCATGGCCAAACACCAGAAAATATGCACCAAAATCTACTCGATTAATTTAAAATCGACAGGACTCATCACACGGACGAAAAAACTCGTGACCACAGCCGTCGTTCTGAAGGTGTAGCACAACTTAAAATATGCGAACGGTGAAGAGATACATTGAATACTCTGAAGAATCGTCACGGAAATCAACGCCATATATCAAGCCTAGTTCAGCCAGAGGCACACTTTAATATTATTTAGATAGATATTTAGAGAATGTGTAAATCAAGGTATTTCTTTTCATTGGGAAAAATAAAAATCGTGGGTATTAGTATAACTATGTCGCTCGTTAGAAACTCGTACGCTTCTACCACATCTGATTTGAGATTAGAGGTTGAGGCTGGAACCTCTGGACAAGTTGATTTTACAGTGAAGGTTGTTGACAACACTGCACTGCTTACCGCTGCCGATGCCGCTGCCGATGCCGCGATCGCTGACTACGATGGTACATCTGCTTTCAACGATGGCACCCTTCGCCCCGCCGCCGCCACCGCCGCCACCGCCGCTGGTCTATTCGCTTTGGCTGCTGCCATCACTGATGCCG
>Ga0206125_10003727_pt1 | contig 14206 bp, 9 predicted proteins | sample Helgoland_Spring_4_FD_148598 | JGI IMG/M metagenome (GOLD analysis project Ga0206125, IMG submission 148598) | Pelagic subsurface seawater microbial communities from Kabeltonne, Helgoland, North Sea - Helgoland_Spring_Bloom_20160331_1 | ecosystem: Environmental > Aquatic > Marine > Epipelagic ... | reverse complement strand
GATTAGAGGCCCAATCATAAAGTCCGTTAGATTCGTTTCTTGGGATGATATCAGTAGAAAAATTCCCAGGATTTCCTTGGCAATTCGTTTGTTGAGATTCCCCAAGATCTGAAAAAGCAATAATATTTCTGGTATTTTCTATACTATTATTTCTATTGGTTACCCAGACCTCAATTCTTGTAATATACATGGTTGAACTCACCACTGGAAGGGTGGACATGGCCTCATCATAATGTTGTTGATGATAAAGATTTAAGAAGTAATGCCGATTGGCTTCATAGTTGTCAGCGCTAAGTTCAAATTCTTGAACCTGGGATTTCCCACTTACATTAATTTCATTTCTTTTCCCTTTTGACGAGGCGGCGATTAGGTCAACAGTGGCTCTTCCAAATTTAAGTTGCGTTTTGGCCCCAAATAAGGTTTGGGATCCTTGAATCAAAGATGTTGGGAGCTCTAAGGCGACATTACCTAAAGCAATTTTCTGAAGAATCTGATCCTCATCTCCAGTATGTTCTAGTTTGGAAATATTTTCAAAATCAAAAGAGGCTTGGGTATTGTATTTTGCTCCAATCTTTAGCTTGGTTCCAATTTGTCCAACAATATCCATATTGATGTTTTGCTGAAAATCAAAACGTGTCACTCTCCTTTGACGAAGAGGAAGAAGGGGGTTGTCATATCGTGATGAATTGGCTCCAAGAGATAATTCTATATTTCCTTGAGGCTTGATAGTTATTTTGTCTGAACCGAAAAAATTCTCAAACGCTTTGCTCCCTATTGTAATGGGTAATTCGAATGCTCTATTTTCTTCTGTTTCTTCTTCAATGAGCTCTACCCAATCCTGAGACATTGACTTCTCTCTTTTGTATTCGAGATATTCTTCCAATGTCATGGTGGATGGATTCCTGTAATAAAGACCACTACCTAGTGATTCGGAGAATATAAATGTTCCTGATAAGGGATCGTAAGTGATATTTTGATTTAATCCTGATGGGTCACCAAGATCGAACCGTTGATTATCAATTTGAAATGGGTTAACGGGATTGAATATGGGGAAAGGCAATTCAAAAGGATTGTTTTGCGAAAAGGATGAAAAACCAATGAAAAGGAAGAAGAAGATTAATCCCTTTTTTAATTTAAAATGATATGTACGCCTATTGTTCAATTTACAGTTGCTTCAACGCCTCTTTGATCAATTCCTCAACTGATTTATCATCAGAAATAAACTTGTTTAATGTTTTTTCTGCTGCTTTTTTGTCGAAGCCCAAAGAAACTAAAGCATTTAACGCATCAAACTTGTTTGTATTGTTTGTGCTAACGATATTTTCATCTTCAGAACTGAATCCAACAACTTTCCCTTTTAAATCGATAATAACACGTTGTGCGGTTTTGGCTCCAATCCCTTTAACACTTTGAATCGTAGCTACATCATCAGATTGAATTGCATGGGCAACTTCTGACGGGATTAATGAAGACAACATAATCATAGCTGTATTAGGTCCAATTCCAGAAACACTAATGAGTAAATTAAACATGTCACGTTCTTCTTTTGAGTAGAAACCATAAAGTATTTGGGCATCTTCACGAACGATTAACTTGGTATAGACCTTTATCGCTTCAGTATCACCCAATGCACTAAAAGTGTTTAATGAAATTTTGATTTCGTAGCCTACACCATTACAGTCAATGATAAGATTGGTTGGGTTTTTCTCAATGAGTTTTCCTTTTATTTGTGCAATCATTATTTTTTGTTTTGAGACTGAATTGCTGCGATTTTTACCATATTATTAAATTCTCGGACACTTGCCCCTAATTGCATAACATGTATAGATTTGTTCAAGCCAATAAGTATTGGTCCAATCGCATCGCCATCCGTCATTTGTTGTAAAAGTTTATACGATATATTTCCTGAAGACAAATTTGGAAATATCAATGTGTTCACTTGTTTATTGGCCAATTGAGAAAATGAGAATTTATCATTCATTAATTCTGAATCCAAAGCGAAATTTGCCTGGACCTCACCATCCACAACAATGTTGGGGTGATTTTCATGAAGCAATTGAACGGCTTTAGACATCTTAACTGCATCTTCACCCGGAGATGATCCAAAGTTAGAATAGCTTAATAGAGCAATTTTTGGAACGATATTAAATTTTCTAATTGTTTTTGCCACATTTACAGTGATCTCAGCAATTTCTTCTGCACTAGGGTTTAAGTTTATGGTGGTGTCAGCAAGAAATAAAGGCCCTCTTTTTGTGTTTAAGATGTACATTCCAGAAACCACGTTCACATCTTTGTTGAGTCCAACACATTGAATGGCGGGTTTAATACATGTTCTGTACGCCCTTGTTACCCCTGTAATCATAGCATCTGCATCACCCTGTTCAACCATCATTGAGCCATAATAATTTCTTTCTCTCATAACTTGAATGGCCTCATATTCCGTAAAACCCTTCCTTTTTCGGTTTTCGAAGAATACCTTCCCATAACTATTCCGTTTATCTTTTTGATCATCCGATTTAGGATCAATAATTTCAAGATCTGGGAGTTCGATAGCGTGTTCCTCCATTAGGTCTTCGATAATGTTCTTTTTACCTAGAAGAATTGGTATCGCGACACCTTCCTCCAGCGCCATTTGTGCTGCTCGAAGCACCTTTACATTATCAGCTTCAACAAAGACAATTTTCTTTAAATTGTTTTGGGCTTTAATGGTGATATTTCTTAGAAGTTTGTTATCCAGACCCAGTCTTTTTTTCAGTTGATGGTCATATTGTTCCCAATCTTCAATGGGGTTTTTGGCAACTCCAGAATCAATAGCGGCCTTGGCAACTGCTGGTGCAACGGAGTATATCAGTCTGGGGTCAAGTGGTTTTGGGATAATCTGGTCTTTACCAAAAGAAATATTGGAGCCACCATAAGCTTCAATTACTTCCTCCGGAATGGTTTCTTTGGCAAGGGAAGCAATGGCGTGAACGGCAGCAAGTTTCATGGCTTCATTTATCGTAGTTGCCCTTACATCAAGTGCCCCGCGAAAAATAAATGGAAATCCAAGAACATTATTAACCTGATTAGGATGGTCAGAGCGCCCAGTTGCCATTATGATGTCTTTTCTCACCGATGTCGCTTGCTTATATGATATTTCAGGTTCAGGATTAGCTAAGGCAAATACTATGGGGTTTTTACTCATTTTAGCAATCATTTCTTTAGATACAAGACCCGCTCTAGACAAGCCTAGAAATACATCTGCTTTTTTGAATGCATTTTCGAATTCAATGTTCTTGTCGTGAACAGCGAATTGTTTCTTCATGACATCTAAACCCGTTCTGCTTTTGCATAGCAAGCCTTTTGAGTCAAACATGAAAATGTTTTCAAGTTTGACGCCTAAAGAGTGATATAGCTGAGCGCAAGATAGTGCGGATGCTCCTGCGCCTGATACGACAACTTTAATTTTTTCAATTTTTTTATGGGCAATCTCCAAAGCATTGAGAAGGGCTGCAGAGGATATAATAGCCGTGCCATGCTGGTCGTCATGCATGATTGGGATGTTCAATTCTTCTTTTAATCTTCTTTCAATTTCAAAAGCTTCAGGAGCTTTAATGTCTTCAAGATTTATCCCTCCAAAGGTTGGTGCAATGGCTTTAACCGTCTGAATAAAAAGCTCAGGATCTTTGGCATCGATTTCGATGTCGAAAACATCAATATCAGCAAATATTTTAAATAACAATCCTTTCCCTTCCATCACCGGTTTTGAGGCCTCAGGCCCTATATCGCCTAGTCCTAAGACTGCCGTACCGTTAGATATTACGGCGACCAGGTTCGACTTGCTAGTGTATTTATATACATCGTCAATGTTTTCCGCTATTCTTAAACAGGGCTCGGCAACGCCAGGGGAATAGGCCAAAGATAAATCTCTTTGGGTGGCATAAGGCTTTGTTGGGATTACCTCTATTTTTCCAGGTTTGCCCCCTGAATGATAATCTAGGGCATCTTGCTTTCTGACTTTAGACATGATAAGTTGTTAAGGGCAACAAAGATAACAAATACAAGGAGTCAAGCACCAAAATAGCGTGCTTAAGATAGTTCAGAAAAAATAATTTAAATTAAATGTTTGGAAACATGACGGATGGGTCTTCCGAGGCAAACAACATTTGTTCTGGGTTTTCCAATAGTTCTTTAACATTTACCAAAAAACCAACAGATTCTTTCCCATCAATAATTCTGTGATCGTATGAAAGTGCTACATACATTATAGGCCTAATTTCAACCTTCCCATCAATAGCAACAGGTCTTTCAACAATGTTGTGCATTCCTAGTATTGCAGATTGAGGAGGGTTAATGATAGGAGTGGAAAGCATTGATCCAAAAACACCACCATTGGTTATTGTAAAAGTACCTCCAGTCATTTCATCTGGAGTTATTTTTCCATCCCTTGCTTTTATCGCCAATCTTTTAATTTCTGCTTCTATTTCGTGAAGTTTCATTGCTTCCGCATTTCTTACAACGGGAACCATCAGCCCTTTTGGAGATGAAACAGCGATACCTATATCTGCATATTCATGTAAAATGATCTCTTTATCTCCCAGTTGAGCATTTACTGTTGGAACTAATTTTAAGGATTCAGTTACTGCTTTGGTAAAGAATGACATGAATCCAAGATTCACACCGAATTTTTCGGCAAAGGCTACTTTGTATTTTTTTCTGAGGTCCATAATTGGTTTCATGTCAACTTCGTTAAAAGTCGTAAGCATTGCCGTTTCATTCTTAACGGCCACCAATCGCTGAGCAATTTTTCTTCTCAGCATCGACATTTTTTCTCTAGAAGTTTTTCTTCCTTCAGGTTCAAACCCAATAATTCCTGAGCTTGCCGTATTGATTACATCTTGTTTGGTAATTCTACCATCTCTTCCTGTTCCTTGAATATCTTCCGATTCAAAGCCCTTTTCATTCATTAATTTAGAAGCGGCCGGGGATGGATGTCCTGTGGCATAAGTTTTTTTACTTTCAGAATGAATTTCTGATGCTGATGAATTTTCTATAGAAGGGGCCGGACTATCTACCTTTTTTACTTCAGGAGCATCTTTTGGTTTTTCTGCACTCGTATCGATTGTACAAACAACTTGACCTACTTGAACGACATCTCCTTCTTCCGCTTGGAATGCAATAACACCACTTTCTTCAGCAGGGAGCTCAAGTGTTGCTTTGTCGGAATCTACTTCAGCAATGGCTTGGTCTTTATAAACATAATCACCTTCACTAACAAGCCATGCTGCGATTTCCACTTCCGAAATTGATTCTCCTGGACTAGGAACTTTCATTTGTAACAAACCCATATCCTTATTCTTTATTTTTTTGTTGTTTTAGCGAATGAAAAAATTTCTTGAAATAAAATTTCCAATCGTTTTTCATGTAGATTCTTTGAGCCTTCAGCTGAAGCTGCGCTGGCAGGCCTACATATTCCTTTAATATTTTCATTGCGAAGCTGCATAGCTACATGAGTCCATGCTCCCATATTTGCAGGCTCTTCTTGTGCCCAAATAAGGTTTTTTGCATTGTACTTTTCTCGGATTTTGTTTAGTTGGTCTTCTGGCCAAGGATACAGCTGCTCAACCCGAACGAAAGCCATGTTCTTAACATTTAAATCCTTTGCTTTTTGTTTCATCTCATAATAGATTTTACCCGAACATAACACCAGACTGTCTGTGCTATTTGCATTTGCTTCGTGGTCATCAATTATTTCAGAAAATCCCCCTTTTGACATTTCTTCAATTGTTGACACAGCCATGGGGTGACGAAGAAGAACTTTTGGTGTAAAAACAACCAATGGTTTTCTAAATTCTCTTTTTAATTGTCTGCGTAAAAGGTGAAAATAGTTGGCTGGAGATGAGGCATTTACAATCTGCATATTTTGATCAGCACATTGTTGTAAAAACCTTTCCATTCTACCACTAGAATGTTCTGCCCCTTGCCCTTCATATCCATGTGGTAAAAGAAGAACCAGACCACTTGGTGTTGCCCACTTGTCTTCTCCTGCAGAAATAAATTGGTCGATAACGATTTGAGCGCCATTGAAAAAGTCTCCAAACTGTGCTTCCCAAACGGTAAGATCGTTCGGAGTAGCCAAGGAATACCCATATTCAAATCCTAAAACACCGTATTCACTTAGAAGAGAATTATATATTGAGAAATCAGCTTGCTCCTTTGATAATAAATTCAATGTTTCTATTTGGTCTTCCTTGTCTTCCGTAATAACAACGGCATGTCGGTGAGAAAACGTTCCACGCTCTACATCTTGACCTGAAATTCGAACCGCATGTCCTTCTACCAAAAGGGAAGCATAGGCCAGCATTTCTGCACAGCCCCAATCCAATGCGTTTTTTTCAAAAGAATGGAGTCGATCATTAAATATTTTACTAATTTTTCTAAAATATTTATTTCCGTCAGGAAGAGTTGAAAGTTTTTTACCTAATATTTTTAGTGATTCCAAGTCAACACCTGTTTCAGGAGATTTGTCAAAATCTTGTACGTTTCCATAACGATAATCTTTCCATGTTTCACTTAGAAACTCATGTACCAAAGCCTTTTCAGATTGTCGCGACAATGCGAATTCGTCTTCTAAAAACTGAGCGTACTCACCTTCAATTTTAGTAGCCTTATTTTTTTCGAGTATTCCTGAACTGTTAAGGTCTCCAAAATAGATATCTTTAGGGTTGGGATGTTTTCCAATTAGGCTGTATAGTTTAGGTTGGGTGAATTTAGGTTCATCTCCCTCATTATGACCATATTTTCTATAACAGAGAAGGTCGATAAAAATATCACGATGAAATAGTTGGCGATATTCCATGGCGATTTCGACTGCTGTAACAACTGCCTCTATATCATCTCCATTCACATGGAATACAGGAGAAAGCGTTGTTTTTGCCACATCCGTGCAATAGGTCGATGACCTTCCATCTAAATAATTTGTAGTAAAACCAATCTGGTTATTCACAATAATGTGTATGGTTCCTCCAGTTCTATAACCATCTAACTGTGCCATTTGAATGGTTTCATAGGCAATTCCTTGACCAGCAATTGCTGCATCTCCATGTATAAGTACAGGACAAACAAGTCCCTCATCTTTTAATTCATGATCAATCTTTGCTCTTGCAATTCCTTCCACTACGGTATTCACAGCTTCAAGATGGGAAGGGTTTGGCGCAAGGGTCATTCCTACTTTTTCTCCGTTGTCTAAAGTCACTTCTGACGTAAAGCCTTGATGATATTTTACATCTCCATCAAATGTTGTTTCAAAATCAAATTCTTTTCCTTCGAATTCTGAAAATATATCCTTAGGCCTCTTTTTAAAAATATTGGTAAGCGTATTCAGTCTTCCTCTATGAGCCATGCCCATAACAAAGTCTTTTACCCCGAGCTCAGACCCTTTAGATACAAGAACATCGAGGGCAGGTATTAAAGATTCGCCGCCCTCAATAGAAAACCTCTTTTGACCAACGAATTTTTTGCCAAGAAATGATTCAAATCCATGAGCCTTGACAAGCATATTAAACAACTTGAGCTTTCTAGCTTCGTTAAAAGTGGGTCGGTTTTTTATTTCAATTTTATTTCGAAACCATTCAAGTCTATCCGGACGTCGCATATACATGAATTCGATTCCTATCGATTGACAATAAGTAAGTTCTAAGTGGTCAATAATTTCTTGAAGTGTGGCAGGGCCGATATTTACTTGTTCACCTGCCTGAAATGTGGTTTTTAAGTCTTCTTTGGTTAATCCAAAGTTTTCAATATTCAAATCAGGAGCATATTTCCTTCTTTCTCTTACTGGATTCGTTTTAGTGAATAGGTGTCCACGTGAACGGTAGCCATTAATCAGGTTAATGATTTTGAATTCTTTTTGAAAATTTTCAGGGATATCTCCAGATTCTTCATAATTGATGTGAGCGAACTCGAATCCTTCAAAGAACTTTTTCCAGCCCAAATCGACGCTATCAGGATCTTTTTGATATTCTTTATATAAATAATCTATGGCACTTGGATCGGCATTGCCGATATATGATAATTCATCCATCAAATCAGAATAATAACTATGGAGCAAAGGTATTAATTTACTCCTTTTAAATGGACATTGATTCGCAATATTTTGCTTTGGGAATAGTATACGGGGTAATCAGTCAATTAAAAACACGCAGAAACGTTGATTTAATTAATAATTCATTGAAACACTTTATTTGTTTTCAATATTGTTCAACGCTAATAGAACCATGTTTTCTACCTTGAATTCCCGGATTTCTTTTATTTCACCTTCTGTTTTAAGAACCAGAAAGTAATTTCCATCAATCAAATTATTTAAGTGGATTTGCATTGACCCTTCCGTCATTATTGATGGAATCATGATATTGTATTCAGATCTTAATTCAATCTCATCAATATTTGTATCATTCCAAGAAATAGTAAGACTTTTTGCAACATGTGCTTCTACTGGTTCTGATGGTGCAGTATTGATATTGTCGTTTAATGGGTTTACTAAAAGTGATAGAGCTAAAATGAAAGGAGCAGTCATGGTAATGTGTTTTTGTTGTTTGTTGAATCAAAGGTGCTAGACTTAAATCGATTTACTCCTATCATTCATCAGTTGCGATGAGAATTTACATGAAGACCATGAGAAGAGACTGCGTAGAAACACGTAGTAGAGATATAAAACATTTCTATAAAATAAAAAAAGGGCCCAAGAGGCCCTTTAAATATGATTACGAATGAATTATTTCTTAATAAATTGCTTCATGATGGTAGCGTCCTCATTTGAAACTTTTACTTGATAAATTCCATTGGCATATGTTCCCAAATCAATTTGGATTTTCATATTGGTATCAAGGGTGTAAGTATCAATTATTTTCCCTGTGATATCGATGATTTCAATGGCCGCATTCTTCGTGTCTAGCATCGATAAATCTACAGTGATTAGATCTTCAGCTGGATTAGGATAGATGGCAACTTGATTGTTCATTATTTCATTAAGACTTACGGTTCCTGTATTCTCAACGGTAACACTTGAGCTACCTCCGAAATCACCAGCGATTGTGTGGATATTCGTACCTGTATTGTTTTTAAGATTAAGGCTTCCATCAGTTCCTCCCCATTGTGCAGCACCTAATCCATCTCCATAGTAATCATAAATGGCAAAAGTGTAGCAGTCAGAAGCAGGAAGAGTTACATCCCAATCGTATTGAGTTAAATTCCCCAAAGCATTGGTAGGATCTGCAGTTGGGTTTTCTTCACCTGTACCGAAGTTTCCTGCAACATTTTCGTTCCCTTCAGCCCAAACTACGTTTCCATCACTGTCTGTCAATTCCAAATACGTCTCTGGAGCATAATCGTCTGTTAATAATGACACCTTAAGTATGTTATTCGTTTGAAGTTCACATTCATTTGGACCTGGGCCTGTTCCTCCTCCTGAACATGGATCATACGAGCCACCCACGGTTGAGGCATTCGAGTTTGTTGGGTCTAACCAAGGTTTGAGCTTTTCATTGTTTGCGTTACCATTTGATGTCCAGTGATATGACATTTTACCATATAAATCAGGAGATGTCTGACTGGTACAATACGAACTACCACCAGTTAGTGTTCCTATGATAAGGCCACTATTATTGAATAACGGAGACCCTGATGAACCACCTTCGGTAACGCCATGACCATTTGCATTCGAAGACCAAGAAAGTTGCCAATGAGATCCTGCGGCAGATCCCCAAGAAGTACTATTTGTTGAACCATTAAAGGTTGATATTTTTTTTATGTCACCGGCAGGATGATGGATACCAGCACCTCCATTCGACGACGAATTGTTTGCATTCCAACCATTCCAATAAGCACTAAAGCTACCTGACTTCAAGGTGTTAATTGTTGAAGTCTCATTACTTGCAGCACCCATCTGAACCAATAAAAAGTCAGAGCCAGAATTACCTCCTCCGTCATCTGAATCGGCAATCCTAAAACAACCAGTAATATAATGGTCATCTAAAGTTCCCGCAGAATTTGGGTTGTTACAGTTTGGAGATTCGTATCTGAAATAAAAACGCCATTGGTTCATGTTTGCAGTAGAGGATGTCACTCCGCAATGCAAAGCAGTAAGAAAGTAAGGCTTACAATTTTGCGCAGTATTGTTTACTAACGAACCAGTGCACCAACCTGCTTGATTGCCTTCTACACAATAAACTCGTGCGACACCATCTTTTTCATCTTGCCAAGAATCTCCAACTGGTGAACAATTCACATTTACCTCACAAGGATCAGATTCATTTATTTTTTCTGCATTAGGATTTCCAGTGGATCTATAATTGTAAACAACTCTATCTATAAAAATTTCGGACGCTTGAGTATTTGAAGGTTCATTGATTTCAATGACCATGTCATTTCCAAAACACAAGGCCGCATTCTGCATGTGGTGGTCTATAACGTCTGCGCTTGTCATTGGTTTGTGTACCAGTTTTCCATTGGTATTTCTAATGGTTAAAACTGTTTCTCCGTAAAGAACAAATTTTGAGAATAAAAAACTTAACGCCTCCGCGCCTTCCGAAGAAACACGCAATTTCCAATTTCGTGATCCATCATTACTTATATTCCATTCACCAAAATCAGCGGTATTGATGTTGGACTCTAAACAAACACCAATTCTGTATAATTCTCCATTTTTTTCACGCTCGACATCCTGTGCATGGATTAAACTAAGGTCGGGAGACACTAATTCCATAGCAGGAATTTCTTTCAGATTTTTGATTTGTTGAACTTCTAAAGTTTTTCCTTGTGATAATCCGATGAACGCGAATTGAATACAAAAAAAGAGGGTAAAAAGATTTCTCATAGAATTGTTTTTTAAATTTTAGATGCCGGATTTGATTAAAAACTTTAATACGACATAGATTTGTTAATTTTATACACAAATATAAGACTTGTAATTCATAAACGAAAATGAAGAATATTTGTTTAATCGAAGATGAGGAAAACATTGTTGAACTCGTTAAGTTAAACCTTGAAATAGAGGGGTTTAAGGTGAAATCATTTCAAAATGGAATGAGAGCAAAAGAGTCAATTTCAGACATCATACAGTTTGATTTGGTTATTCTCGATGTTATGCTTCCTGAGTACAGTGGCTTTGACCTTTGTAAGGACATCCGTGAGTTGAGCGACGTGCCAATTCTCTTTTTGTCCGCTAAAGGAATAGCAACTGATAGGATTCATGGGCTCAAGTTGGGGGCAAATGATTACTTAGCCAAGCCTTTTGATTTGGAAGAGTTGATTTTGAGAATTCACAACTTGGTTTCAAGTAAAGTGGATGTGAAGATCAATAGTCTTCAAATTGGTGGGGTGAAGGTGAATTTTTCTTCTTATGAGGCTAAAGATTCTCATGCAAACACCATTCACGTGTTTTCGAAAAGAGAAATAGAATTGTTGGAACTTTTTAATGAATATGAAGGAAAGGTCATATCCCGTGACATTATATTAGATAAATTATGGGGAAAGGATAATTTTCCAACTTCGAGAACTATCGATAATTATATCCTTACATTTAGAAAAATTTTTGAAAAAAACCCGAAGGATCCTGTTTTTTTTCACTCTGTAAGAGGAGTGGGATACAGGTTTACTTTATAAATCTTTTTGATACATGAAGTTTTTATGTTGTTGTTTAGGTCTCTTTTTTAGCTGGGGTGTTTTTGCGCAAGTGAATGGTCTTGTTCAGGGCAATAATGGTGAAAAAACTGAAGCAATTTATGGTGCAAAAATCAAATTGTTACAGGCGAAAAAGGGAGTTGTAACTGATGAAGAAGGTGTATTTGAAATGGTCCTTCCAAAATCTCTCCCCGATACAATGGTTATTTCAGCTAGAGGTTATTTTTCAGACACCATTTTTGTGGATAAGAAAGACCGATTTTTAGCATTAAATGTTGTTTTGTATTCAGAAAAGTTGCTACCTGAAGTGATTGTTGAATACAAAAGAAAATCGTTTTCAATTTCTCGTTTAAAGGTGCTACATGTCGAGGAATTGACCTCGAGTGAATTGAAAAAAGCCGCTTGTTGCAATCTTGGAGAATCCTTTGAAACAAATGCATCAGTAGATGTGAATATGACAGATGCGGTGTCGGGAGCCAGAAAAATCCAAATGATGGGTTTAGAAGGAATCTATACTCAAATTCAATTTGAGAATATTCCATATTTGCGCGGTTTAGAAAGCTCTTTTGGTCTTGAAACCATTCCCGGATCATGGATTGAATCTATACAAATTACAAAGGGAGCAGGAAATGTTGTAAATGGTAATGAGAGTATGGCTGGCCTGATTAATCTTGAATTGGAAAAACCAGAGACTATGGATCGTTTCTTTCTGAATATGTATCAGAATAGATTTGGCAGAAGTGAGTTGAATTTTAGGACTGGATTTGAGATGTCCGAAAAATGGGCTGGAGGAATCTTTGGATATGTGAGCTCACAGTGGGGAGAAATAGATGAAAACGGCGATAGCTTTATGGATATTCCCTTAGGGTCAAATTTATCTGCTTTGGGCCGATTTGATTTTGAAGGGGAAAAAATGGAAGCGAAATTGGGCTTTAATATTCATGAAGATGTGAAAAATGGGGGGCAGATAGGTTCTATCGTTAATCCTTATGGGGTTCAAATAAACAACACCCATTTTGATGTTTTCACAAAAACTGGGTTTTTTGGTAAAACTCCTGCACAATCTTTAGGAATTATTACCAATTGGAAGTATCAATTGATTGATGGAAACTTTGGCGCACGATATTTTGCTGGAGAGGAAAAGAGGGGTTATCTCAATATCATTTACGACGATTTTATTAAAACATCTGATCATAAGATTAAAACGGGGTTAAGTTACACGTATATCGATATATCACAATCAACTTCAGATACACTATCCAGCAATCGAATAGAGAATATCCCTGGAGCCTTTTTTGAATATACTTACACAGGACCTAGATTGACAACGGTAGTAGGGTCAAGATACGATTATCACCTTTTGTATGGCCAGCAGTTTGTTCCGAGATTACATTTGAAATATAAGCTTTCTGAGTATACTGATTTCCGTTTGACCACGGGAAAAGGGTGGCGGGTCCCAAATTATATTATGGACAACATTTCCTTACTTGCCAATTCATTTGCATGGATTTCTCCAAGTGAAATTACACCAGAAATTTCATGGAATGTCGGTGGATCAATCTATCAGGAGTTTAACATGAAAAATAGTCCTGCAACCTTAACCGTCGACTTTTATAGAACCTGGTTTGAAAACCAGCTTGTTGTGGATCGAGAAAACGATCAGATTCGATTTGTAAACCTAGAAGATCAATCTGTTTCCAATAGTTTTCAGGCGGAAGTTTCAATTGAACCGTTGAAAAGGTTTGTATTGAGAGGGGCATACAAATATTTGGATGTTCGCTCATTATTTGGAGATAGTCTTCAGGCCAAAGTAATGATCCCAAAACACCGTGGCTTTTTGAATATCGCTTACACCACAAGAAATAAGCGTTGGGATTATGATGTTACCGTTTCAGTTTTAGGAAGAGCAAGACTTGCATCTACTTCTCAATCAAGTCGCGAATACAGTGATGTATTCCCAAGGTTAAATGCTCAAATTACTTATAAGCTGAAAAAATGGGATTTCTATGTAGGTGGAGAAAACCTAACAAATTATAGGCAAGAGAACCCCATTATTGAACCCGAAAATCCTTTTGGCCCTAATTTTGATGCTACAAGAGCATGGGGTCCTATTATTGGGTACAACATTTATGTCGGATTGCGATATTCGATTAAAAAAGAAAATGAAGAATAACTTTTAACTTTATACCATGACTAAAAAATATATAAACGGTTTTATTATTGTGTTCTTCTTGTTTTTTACAGGAGTAATCAATGCTCAGAAATCCAAAACAGTAGTTTTTAAGACCTCTGCACAATGTGGAATGTGTAAAGAACGAATAGAAGAAGTAATGAATTTTGTTCCAGGAGTGAAATATGCAGAGCTCAACCTCGAGGATATGTCTTTAGAGATTAAATACAATACCAAAAAAACCACGGCTAATGACCTTAGAAAGCGTGTTGCGGCTATTGGATATACTGCTGATAACGTTGAGCCTAAAGAGGAGGATGTTAAGAAATTACCTCTTTGCTGTCAGCCGGGCGGACATCTCTAAATTTTTCATTGTCT
>Ga0206125_10003723_pt1 | contig 14213 bp, 11 predicted proteins | sample Helgoland_Spring_4_FD_148598 | JGI IMG/M metagenome (GOLD analysis project Ga0206125, IMG submission 148598) | Pelagic subsurface seawater microbial communities from Kabeltonne, Helgoland, North Sea - Helgoland_Spring_Bloom_20160331_1 | ecosystem: Environmental > Aquatic > Marine > Epipelagic ... | reverse complement strand
CCGCCGATATCCTGCTTTACGACGCCGAGTTGGTTCCCGTTGGTAAAGATCAAAAACAGCACCTTGAGATGACCCGTGATCTGGCCGGTAAGATCAACGATCGTTTTGGTGAAGGCACACTCACCATCCCAGAAGCTCAAATCGCAGATCACACCGCCGTTGTGCCTGGACTCGATGGACAAAAAATGTCCAAAAGTTACAACAATACCATTCCACTGGCTGGAGGTAAAAAAGCCATCCGCAAATCGATCATGCGCATCGTCACGGACTCCACCCCCGTCGAGGATCCCAAAGCTACCGATGGCTCCACTGTCATTGCTCTCTACAAACTCTTTGCCGATGATCAAGCGCTGCAGCAAATGATCGCTGACCACCAAGCCGGGGGCTTTGGTTACGGTGACTTTAAGCAGCGTGTCTTTGATGCCTACTGGGAGTACTTCAGCCAGGTGAGAGAAAAGCGCGAGTCGCTCGAAAACAACCTCGATTACGTCAATGAGGTCATCGCCCAAGGTGCCCAAAAAGCGCGCGTAGAGTCCACCAAGGTGCTTGACCGCGTTCGTAAGGCTGTTGGTTTACGTTGAGCGTTAAGCACGCCTGACGCCTTCCAGCTTCGTGCATAGCTTTTGCTCATCAAGTAATCGGCCTTCGCGGTTAAACTCTACTCCTTCTTTTTGGAGCAGGCATCGCTTTTGCTCGAGTTTCACCCCTTGCGTTTCCCCGACATAACCACCGATAGTCAAATCTGCTCGAATCACTCGGTGACATGGCACCTGAGGCGCAGTCGGATTTCTTTTCAGTGCCTGGCCTACTGCCTGGGCCGAACCACAGCCTAGAGCCTTGGCCAGCATGGCATAAGTCACGACCTCGCCAACCGGAATGCCTTCTACAAGAGCATAAACCCGTTGCTCAAACTCCGTGGCAGCGCGTGACATGACTAGCGCAGCTTCACTCTTTTTCGAAATACCGACGCACGTTCTACACTATGGAAAAGCAGGGCTCCGGTATCAGGATTGATGATGTAGCTTGCAGTCCAAGCATCAGAACCATCTCCCACCGTGACATAAATACAGAGGTTTTCTCCCTTTAAATAAAGCCCAAGCCTAGCGGCATCATTCATCCACTGAGAGCACAAATAACGCGTTTGTGCCGCCGGCACCATCAGCCCTCTTCCATCTATAGAAATGAGCAATGACTCCGCTACATAGGTAGGTGGCGGTGAACCCATATCACCATACCATGTCGCCTGCAGGGCATCTCTACGCCCATTGAAAGCGCGCCACTGCAGCACGGCAACCACCTCTCTGGTAGCTACCTTCGCTTTCATCACCTCACGCATTTCATTCGTTGCGTTCATTACTTCTGGAACTTTACTCCAGACTGCTGATTCATCTCGGTTATAGCCTAAACTGCCAGATAAACCCCCAGATATGCCTCCAGCTGAATTAACCCCTCCGCTTGGGGCACACGCTGCCATCAATAAGCAGAATCCTAGCATTACTGTTGTCACTATCTCTTTGATCATCACTTTTTTATTGTTTGTTAGGTCGAGCGTTTTTTGCTGTCGGATTGTGTTTAGGTTACAATATCAAACTAGAATGTCTCATTTATCAAATCATTGTTTACCTTAAAGATATTTCTTTTGCCATCAAGCTCACTTATTTCCTAGTTTTAATCATCTCCTGTCGTAGGCATTCTCGCACTGATGAAACTGTCCCGCTTTCTCTACCACCATACAAACCATGGCAAAAATGACGTGCGTCGTATACTCGCGGCGGGCAGGGTCTGCGTTGATGGCAAGGTAGAGAGAGACAGTCAACGCGACATTGGCGACTTCACTCAGGTAACTCTCGATGATCTGGTCTTGCGTAATACGTCCGCCGTCTACTTGATGCTCAATAAACCAGCAGGGTATCTCAGTGCGACCGTTGATAATGAGCACCCTACCGTCATGGAGCTCATCGATGTGCCTGAAACACTGCATATCGCAGGTCGGCTTGACCGCGCTAGTACGGGACTGCTCATTCTCACCAACGACGGTAAGTGGTCACGCCGACTGACCGAGCCCAAGGAAGGCATTCCTAAGGTATATGAGCTCACCACCGCTGAGCCTATCAGCACAGAGACGGCTATGCGTTTTCAGCAGGGCATCTATTTTGCCTATGAGGACCTAACCACCCAACCTGCCGAGTTGCAGATCTTATCAGGTCAGTGCGCCCAAATCACCATTTATGAAGGCCGCTACCACCAAATTAAACGCATGTTCCACGCGGTCGGCAATCGCATTACCTCCCTGCACCGCCTCAGGATGGGCGCTATCCAGCTGGATGAAAGCCTCACTCCTGGTCAATACCGGGATTTAACGCAACAGGAAATTGATAGTGTAGCTCACTGAAGAAGTCACCTCCACTGTGAGCACGTCACGGCAGTATACAACAAGTTGCTTATTTGGCTTTTTTGTAAAGTGCCGCCTCCTCTCGTGAGTAAATCTCAGCAACTCTCAAGCTGCGCCTCGCTAGCTCACGCGCATCTTTATCCGCGATCAGCGCAAGGCCCTCTTCGCCCACTTCACCTAAAAAGATTTTCCAAGCGCGCTTGGCCACTTTTTTATCATCCAGTTCTACCTTTGCCTCATCGGCCTGTGGCTTCCCCTGACGGCCACGTCCACGGCCACGTTCACGCTCACGACCTTTTGAATGAGAGGGTTTACTGTTTGTTGATGGCTTGCCTTCTTCAGCACTGTCTTCTTCGCGCTTATCTTTCTTAGCCTCTGACTTGCCCTCTTTTTTTGCAGCGGTTTTTTTCGAGCCACGCACGTTGCGCTTAATGGGCTGACGCTGCTCTGAGTTACCCTCACTTGCCTCAGCTTGCTTACTGTCGGCATGATCAGTTTTTTGCTCTGCGCTTTTGTTTGCCTCCTTAGCAGGTTGAGCGGCGGGCTGAGCGGTGGGTTTGGGGCTCGACTGCTCGTTAGGGGCTTCCGATGGGAGGGCTTCTTCTGACATAAAATTAGATTGGGTAGAGAACTGTCCTAAGGGCACGACCAGACGATGTAAAGATCAATGCATGCCAAGGCCATGAAGTCAAAGGCACTGGTATGTTGATTTGCCGCGGTGGACAGCAGTTAAAATCGATGCCTATTAGAACTTACCAGTTTTTAATGTCGTCGGCGATGTCAGCTTGAGCCGTTTCGTCAGGAGGCCCCTTACCGTTTGAGCCTTTTGACCAAAGGTCAAAATCATTAACGGGGTTCATCATATCATTCTTAGCACCTAAACTATCTGTTGGATCATGTCTGTACCGTAGCTGATTGCGATCATTATTATCTACATCATTATCCCACGAGTCTATGATAACATATGTGCCTCCCTGATTTTCCACGTTGCTACTTTTCCCTTTAAACGTTGGATTCAAAGTCCCTAGATACGCCTCTCCATCAGTTGCACCCGTATTATCTCCATCTGGCGCTTCTACAATGCTCACAACTCCGGCAGTATTGCCTAGTTTTCCATCACCATATAATGCAATGTATAACTGCTCTGAAGATCCAAGGCCTCCATCCCCCTGAGGATAAAACCCATTATCACTTTTATAATCCTCCAGCGCCCGCTCAATGCTCGCGATTAGCACCTTCGTTCTGGAATACTTCATCTTCTCGCCGTAGTAACTCATGCCTCCGAAGGTCAGACTTGCTAGCACGGCAATGATGGCGATCGCTATAAGTATCTCCATTAGCGTGAAAGCTGGCTGCATCATATTCCGATGCCGTTGCTGAGTTTTGGTCATGACTGGTTAATATTAAGTTGCTTACTAGTATAACTCAGTTGGTTTGCGCATACAAATATAGTTTCTGTTTATTTGTGAAAGACTCTTTGACAATACAATGACTGCCAAGCTTAACCAAAGCTCTGCATCATCTTGATCAGAGGAAGGAAAATCGCCATCACGATTGAACCAACAATAACCGCTAGAAATACAATCATGATCGGTTCAATCACGGCCGTCAACGCTGACACAGCATTATCGACTTCATCATCGTAGACATTGGCGATTTTAAGCATCATCTCTGGTAGCTGACCGGTCTCTTCGCCAACATCGACCATGCTAATCACCATCCCTGGAAAAATACCACATGCTTGGAGGGGGGTGACCATAGCCTCCCCTTCTTTAACCCCGTCATGCACACCTTCTATCGCTTTTGCCACCACCACATTGCCAGCTGTATCTTTGGTGATGGTTAATGCTTGAAGGATAGGCACACCCGATGTGACCAGTGTTCCCATTGTCCTGGTAAAACGCGAGATCGCACTCTTGCTCTGCAAGTCACCTATAATAGGCAGTTTCATCATCATCGTATCGACCATGAAACGACCCTTTTTGGTGCTCGCCCACGCCTTGAAAATCATAAAGAAAATTCCAAGTATGATAAACAACCAGACAGCATTGGGTAACACAAAGGGCCTCGCCAACATATTCTCAGAAGCACCAAAAACAATCTCGGAGATGAGAGGTAACTCACCAACTTCCGCCATCATTTCCTTAAATTTAGGCACCACCACGAGTAACAAGAATATTAAGATACCAACTGCAATAAACAGCACAATACATGGGTAAACCATGGCCGTAGTGAGCTTGCTTTTCAGCTTGGCTGCTTTCTCTGCGTATTCAGCAAGACGAACGAGTACTACTTCCAAAACACCACCAAGCTCACCGGCCTTGACCATGTTAACAAACAGCTTGTTAAAAATCAGTGGGTGTTGGGCGAGGCTTTCTGAAAACGTAGCTCCTGATTGCACCGACTCAGATAATGAGTTAATCGTGGCGCGCATGACTGGATCCGGCTCCTGCTTTTCGAGCGTGTTAAGGCCACGCAGTAGCGGCAGACCGGCTTCGATGAGGGTGGCGAGCTGTCGAGTAAAAATCGACAGCACATCTGCCTTCACTTTGCCGCCTGCTTTCTTCTTAACCCTCTTTTTGCCCCGAGCTTTACCTTTGGCTCCCTCTCCTAGCGTTCCTTTACCCTCTTGAACAACCTGAGTTGGGTAAAGCCCTTGAGATCGAAGCTGCTGGATAGCATCTGATTCACTTGATGCCTGAACACTACCGGTTGTTTGTTCGCCTTTAGCATCGAGCGCTAGATATAGAAAGTTGGCCATAATTTGTTGTTCTTAAATAAATACTTCGACTACTGTGCTAAATACAAGGGCATTTGGAAATACAAAATTTCAATCAGTTTCAGATCATGGCGGAGACTTCCTGTAACATGGGGTTTATTACTCTCAGGACCTCTGTTTCTCTGCTCCTGTTGTGCCCCGTGGGCGCCTTACCGCTCACACCCAGGTATATTTAGGTATACTTAAGCACCTCCTCGATGGTTGTATTGCCGTCATAAATATTACGGAGACCATCCTCACGCAAGGTGTTCATTCCAAGCTCGATTGCTTTTTGCTTAATAACGACAGTAGGGGCACGGTCGGTGACGAGTTCTCGAATCGGATCTGTCATATCCAGTAGCTCAAAAAGGCCACGACGACCCTTGTAGCCGGTTTGATCACATACGTCGCATCCACGACCGGTGAAGAATTCTTTATCCCCCAACTCGTGAGAGGAAACGCCAAGCTGGTTGAGCAAAGCTTCATTCGGTTCATAGGATGCACGGCAATCCTGGCAAATAGTGCGTAAGAGCCGCTGGGCTAAAACACCTTCCAATGATGCCGCCACCAAGAATGGCTCTGTTCCCATATCAATAAGTCGAGTGACCGCACCCGGCGCATCATTGGTGTGCAGGGTACTCAGTACGAGGTGCCCCGTTAAGGCAGCTTGTATCGCGATTTGGGCGGTGTCTAAATCACGAATCTCTCCGACCAAAATACGGTCTGGGTCTTGCCGGAGGAAGGCTCGTAGAATCCTCGAGAAAGTCAGCCCAATCGACTCATAAACAGGAACTTGGACAATGCCGTCTACATCGTATTCTACAGGATCCTCAGCCGTGAGCAGCTTGGCATCTACTGTGTTAATCTCTTTAAGGGCAGCGTAAAGGGTTGTCGTTTTACCAGCTCCCGTGGGCCCAGTGCATACAAAAATCCCATTCGGCTTACGCACGGTCTTGTTGATATAATCAAATATGGCTGGAGGCATCCCAAGCTTATCTAAACTCAAGTTGATGTTACTGCGGTCTAACACTCGGAGCACAATACTTTCTCCATGCTGAGTGGGCAGTGATGAGACCCGCATATCGACCTGCTTATCACCAATGTGCTTAACGATTCGTCCATCCTGCGGGATACGCTTTTCGGCAATGTTCATGTTGGACATCACCTTGAGGCGGGAAATAATCGGCAGGGCCAGGTGCGGTGGCGGTGGCGCCATCTCATAAAGCGCACCGTCTACACGATAGCGTATTTTAAAATCCTGTTCAAAGGGTTCAAAATGGATGTCGGATGAGCCCTCGTTAATCGCCTGATAAAGCACCAAGTCAACGTAACGAATGATGGGCGCTGAGTTTGCCTCAACTTCTGCATTCTGACCGGTATTATCACCTGCTGCGTCCGCCCCTGCTTTAAGCTGGCTAAGAATTTCATCCAACGCTTGCCCCTCTCCGCCGTATGCCTCGTTGATTTTTTTCTCAACAATGTGACTGGGGGCAACTGCAAGAATGATCTCTTTGCCAAGCGCAAAGCGCAAATCCTCGAGTACCTGTGGATTAAGGGGATCTACCAGGCAAACCGTAAGTCCCTCACTATCATAGTTCACAGGTAGCGCTCCGTGCAAACGAGCCATACCTCCTGGAACAATTGCTAGTAATTCAGGTGGTGGGTTAAAATGAAGCAGGTCTTTAATGATGCCAACGCCAAGTTCATTGGCGACGATCGGCCAGACATCCTCCTGATTCTGGATCACCTCATAATCCGTTAAGATCTCTGCGACTTCCTTGCCGCTGTTTTCGACCTCCATGAGGATGTCATCAGCAAGATACTGATCCACCAAGCCGCGGCTCATAAAGATATCGATAAGTTGTGAGTTGTCCATGGAAGCTGGTTAGTGTTGCGTGGCGTATGCCGAGGATGTGCGAGGCTGAATTTTATGATCAATCGTCATCTGACATTGTCACGCGGAGGATTTCATCTGGAGCTGTGATGCCTGCGAGCACCTTACGAATGCCATCTTCTCGGAGCGTGCGCATGCCCAGTTCGCGAGCTCTTCGGCGTAATTGAGGCGATGTAAGGTTATCATTAATGAGGTGTCGAACCTCATCATCTATTTTAAACGTTTCAAAGATTCCTAGCCGGCCTCGATAGCCTATATTACGGCACATTTCGCAACCCTTAGGTCCCATAATGTTACTCTCAGCAACCTGACGAAGATCGAGGTTTAAAGTCCGCATCTCGCGCTCGGAGAGTGTAGCTGGCAGTTTACAATTCGGACACAACTTACGCACTAGCCGTTGAGCAATAATGGCTCTCACCGCCGACGCAATGAGAAATCGCTTAATGCCAATATCGACAAGCCGAGCCACAGCTCCCGGTGCATCATTGGTGTGCAAAGTAGAAAATACCAAGTGACCAGTCAGTGCTGCCTGAATAGCAATGCCCGCCGTTTCCTTATCACGAATCTCTCCCAGCATGATAACATTAGGGGCCTGACGCATCATCGCACGAAGTGCCGCGGCAAAGGTCATGCCTATGTCTGTTTTCACCATCACCTGATTAATGCCAGGAAGCTCGTATTCTACCGGATCCTCAACCGTGATGATTTTACGATCAGGTTTGTTGATGGTGTTCAAACAACCGTAGAGCGTAGTGGTCTTACCCGAACCGGTCGGTCCAGTTACTAGAATAATTCCGTCTGGCATGCGGATAAGCTCGTTGATTTCTTCCTGATCGTCAGAGAAAAAGCCGAGCTCCGGCAAACCAAGCATGAGTGCGCTCTTATCTAAAATACGCATAACGATGCTCTCGCCATGATTGCTCGGCACAGAAGATACTCGCAGGTCCACCTCCTTGCCCGCCACGCGTATCTGAATACGCCCATCTTGGGGCAAGCGCTTTTCCGCAATACTCATCGTACCACTCATCACCTTGATACGCGCCACGATCGCAGGGTGGAGCTTTTTAGGGTGATTATCTACTTCAATGAGCTTGCCATCAACACGGTAACGTATCCGTAATGTCGTCTCCATCGGCTCGAGATGAATATCACTTGCCGTCAGCTTAAACGCCTCAAGCAACATCGTAGACACCATTCTGATAATCGGAGCATCATCATCGGAGGCCTCCTCTGCGCCCTCTTCCGTGACGACGGTAAATTCAGACTCAGTTTCTTCCTCCAAGACTTCACCGCCATAGTTTTGCCTGATAGTAAGATCTATTGCTGAGGCTGTTGCACAAACGGGATTGATTTCACGTTTGATAATATGAGGTAGGCCATCAAGCACCTCAAAATCGAGCGGATCTGCAACCGCTACGGTCAGAGTAGCCCCATCATCAAACACAGGAATAGCCCGGAATCGTTTGGCAATATCATCAGGGATCTGGTCAAATACATCTGGCGCAATAGGCGTATGCTCCAGGTCGATGAAAGGCATGCTAGCACTTTGAGCTGAAACCCGAGCTACCTGCTCTTCTGTGAGACGCTGACTAGTGATAAGCCGCTCAACGACACTTTCCCTTTCGTCCAATTTACTTCGGACGCCCTCGATTTCTTCAGCGGTTACCAAACCCGCTTCCGTAATTAGTTCGAGGAGATAGTCTTCGTTAGCGTACACAATACAGTCTTTGTTTTTATGATCAGTAAGGGGGTAGTAGCAGTAAGGGTGTTAACGACAAACTACATGAGATGGTAATTTTAGATACTGGCTAAATTGCCTCCCTCGTCAAGCCGCCATCCATTATTTCTCGGCGATGCGTCGCTGCTAAAATTCACGCTAATTACATTGGTCATTAATCGTTTTTCGCTGTTCAATAACTAATCAACAAATGACACCTCTTACCTACTTCACCCTAGTACTTGCACTCGGCATTGCGGCGCAATGGCTTGCCTGGAAATGCAAGTTGCCGTCTATCCTGGTGTTATTGGCCTTTGGCTTCGGCTTAGGGCAATTTGCTGGGGCGACCATTGATGACTACTTGGTCGGTGACAACGTCTTACTCTCAGCTGTCGGACTCTGTGTTGCCATCATTCTTTTTGAGGGCGGGCTAACGCTGAAATTTTCAGACCTCAAGGAAAGTGGCACCCCAGTAATAAGGCTTTGTGTTCTAGGGGTCGCCATTAGTTTTTTCCTCAGCTATGCTGCGATGAAGTATGTACTAGGATTCGATTGGCGGGTCGCCGCTCTTCTTGGTGCCATTCTGGTGGTCACTGGACCTACCGTCATTGCCCCCCTGCTCCGGCACATTAAGCCGTCACGAAAAATAGGTAATGTGGTCAAATGGGAGGGAATTGTCATCGACCCTATAGGCGCCATGCTTGCCGTGCTTGTCTACCAAGTAGCCATCGCTGGTAATGTTGATGCCGCTCGTGAGGAAATCCTACGTGCGATTGGCCTGACCTTGCTCGTTGGTGTTGTGCTCGCGCTTGTATTGGCAAAAATAATCGAGCTACTGCTCAAGTTTCACCTTATCCCAGACTATCTGCACTCCGTTTTTTTGCTAGCAGTCACTGCTACGGCATTTGCTGTGTCCAATGCTATTCAAGCTGAGTCTGGCTTGCTCACCTGCACTGTTCTTGGAATCGCGCTGGCAAATCAGAAATCAGTATCGGTAAAACACATTTTGGAGTTTAAGGAAAACCTCCGGGTGCTCATTATCTCGGTTCTGTTTATTGTATTATCTGGACGCGTCGCTCTTGATGCACTCAAAGAAGCGCTGCTGCCAGGCATCTGCCTACTTATCATGCTGATTGTTATTGTTCGGCCACTTGCCGTTTTTGGTGCCAATTTATTCTCTCGGCAAGTAACCTTAAAGGAACAGGTTTTCTTATCCTTCATGGCTCCTCGCGGAATCGTAGCTGCTGCCGTCACCGCTATTTTTTCTTTAGAGTTTGCCCACGCCGTCGACGAAGGCCGAATCGGCAAAGAAATCGAGCAGCTTTCTCATCAGATGGTACCGCTTGTGTTTATCGTCATTGTTGGCACCGTCGCCTTTTACGGGCTACTCTCTGCTCCTTTGGCACGACGCCTTGGTCTTGCTTCCAAAAACCCTCGAGGTGTTCTTTTTGCAGGTGCTGGACATTGGGTGCGACTTGCTGCCAAAGCGCTCAAGGATGACGGCTATGATGTGCTGCTCCTTGACACCAATTACAACAACGTTGCTCGTGCCAAACTCGATGGCCTCTCTGCGGTTCGCGCTAATATTCTCTCCGAGTATGTCGAGGACGAGCTCGAGCTTACTGGCCTTGGGCAGCTTATCACAACGACACCCAATGATGAGGTCAACTCACTAGCCTCACATCACTTCATCCATGTATTCGGCAGTGAAAATGTCTGGCAGGTAGCGCCCATCGACGATGATGATCACCACCAAACAGCGGTCGCCTCGCACATGCGTGGACGCATTTGTTTTCCGTCCAGACCCCAATTTAATAAATTGGAACGCTTCGCTGCTGAGGGAGCTGTGATTAAAAAAACCACCATCACGGAGCAATTTGCCTTTGGCGATTTCCAGAAGATTTATGGAGAGGAGCACATCCTTCTCTTCCGCGTCACTGAGGATAAAGGCTTAGAAGTTGCACATGATAAGATGCGGACCCCATCACCAGGGACAACTCTGTATGCAATGATTAGACCTCAAGATGCCTAACAAAAAATCTCACAAGTCTGACTGCTTGTCTTATATTTTAACAGCACCACTCAACCCTTATGTATGATCAACTAGAAGCCAAACTACATGACTTATTCTGGGCGGCTGAGGGTCAAAGTGAAGAGCTCGCGCTCATCGAAGATTTTCTTCAGCGCTATCCCGGCACAGCACTCGAGTTAGGTTGCGGCTCAGGAAGGTTATTAACTCCTTTGTTGGGAAAAGGCTACCTCCTCGAAGGCTTAGACAACTCGCACGATATGTTGCAACTTTGCCAAGATAACACTGCCGCATTTGAGCCTATTGTACACCAAGCTAGCATTGAAAAATTCCATACGGGTTCTACCTACGGCGCCATCACCATCCCTGCCTTTACTCTTCAGCTCATTGATCCAGAACAAATATCGAGTGTGCTCGCCAACATACACCAACACCTACACCCGGGAGGCGGCCTCTACCTGAGCACTTTTATTCCTTGGGCAGAAATCACAGGTGAACTCGAAGAGGGGTCTTGGTATTTAGATCAAGAAGCAACAACCCCAGAGGGTAATAGCGCGCGCTGTTATACAAGCTTTGAGATTAGGCGTATTTCACAGATCCTCTCAAGGGAGCACCGCTACGAGATAGTAGATGATAAAAATAAAGTGTTAGAAAAAAGCACTAGCGTCCAACAACTAACGTGGTTTTGGCAACGCGAAATGGCGCTTCTTCTCCAGCATGCCGGTTTCACTATCCAGCAAGTCATCGGTGACTTTACGCCGGATCTACCCTGTGATGATAACTGCCAAGTCCTCACCATCATCGCTAGTCGCAACCCGGATAACTTAGACGATTCAGGCGACCCAAGCGATTTAGAAGGGCTAGAAAACCCAAATTAATATCAATCATTATTGAGAATGAGTCTCATGGGGTTTTCTATTTCTTGTTGAATCAAAATTGGCTACATTAAACCTGTGCCATTATGAATAATCACAGTGAAAATTCCTGGCCTCTTCTCCTCGGCAGTGCAATTCTCTGTGGCGTTGCTACCGTAGCTGGTATTATTACTCAGCGCTTTCCAGACAGCGAAAACATAGCTCTTGGTATCTATCTCATTGCCTATATGACTGGCGGCTGGGACGCCGCTCTAGACACCCTCGAAAAGCTCCGCAAACTACGTCTCGATATTCATTTCTTAATGATTGCCGTCGCTCTCGGCGCAGCCTTTATCGGCGCATGGTGGGAGGGCGCGGCCTTACTCTTTTTGTTCTCCCTCAGCGGAGCCCTAGAAGCGATGGCAATGGCCAGAACAGAGCGGGAGATCCGCTCACTATTCAACGATGCTCCCAAACAAGCTCTACTCATCGAGCCTAATGATACAACTCGTGAAGTAGCGGTTACCAACTTACGAGTCGGTGACAGCATCCGCATTCTCCCAGGCGAGCAATTTCCGACGGACAGCACAGTTATTGCCGGCGAAAGTTCCGCAGACGAGTCCTCACTAACAGGAGAAGCCAATCCTGTTAAAAAAGTTATTGGAGATCAAGTGTTCGGCGGCACAATCAACACCTGGGGAAAGCTTGATGCTAAAGTTCAAAAAATTGCCGGAGACAGCGCTCACGCCCGCATCATCTCCTTAATAAAAGAAGCTCAACAATCAAAAGCTCCCTCCCAGCGCTTCACCGATCGTTTCGGCACTGCTTACACCATCGGCATCCTAATGCTCTCACTCGCTATGTTTCTCGTCTGGCATTATGGCATGAACCTGCCTGCTTTTATTTCTGATGAGGGTCAAAAGTCTGCGTTCTATCGAGCTATGACATTACTTGTCGTTTGCTCCCCGTGTGCCCTTGTGATTTCCATTCCCAGCGCGATTCTCGCAGGTATTGCCAGCGGTGCCCGCCGCGGCATTTTGTTCCGTGGCGGTATCGCTGTGGAAGGCCTCGCAAAAATCACGCGCCTTGCCATGGATAAAACTGGCACACTGACGACGGGCGAACTCAAGCTCGTCGACATTGAGACTGACATTGAAACCGATTTACAAGATTCCAGTCAGAGCCTGCTCGATCTAGCGGCATCCTTGTCGTTAAATTCAACCCATCCCCTTTCGCGAGCCATTCAAAGCGAACATCAGAAACGTGATGGCAAAAAGCTTAAGGTCTCAAACTTTCTATCTATTGCCGGTAAGGGTCTGCAGGGAATCGTCGATGGTAAAAAAGTCACCCTCGGCCGGCGCGAATTGGTCTTGGAGGCTGCCCCATCCCATGACTGGCTCAGCAAGTTGCCACTACCTGAAGCCGGGCTGACCGAAGTCATCGTTCACAGCGATACCGTCTCTGGCCGGCTGCTACTTCGTGATACACCACGAGCTGAAGCCAGCGCGCTCATTCACCAACTCAACACTCATGGGGTAAAGACGTCGATGCTCACTGGGGACCGAGCCGCATCCGCACAAATCATCGCCAACGAAGTGGGGCTTACAGACTACAAACATAGCCTTCACCCTGAAGACAAGGTTGCGATCATTCAGCAGTGGCGACAACAAGGTGACATCGTGGCTATGGCCGGAGACGGCGTCAACGATGCCCCCAGTCTAGCCGCAGCAGATGTATCCATCGGCATGGGTCTTCGTGGTAGCGATGCCGTTTTAGAGCAAGCCGACGTGGTACTAACCTATGACAAACTCGAAAGCCTGCTCGACGCCTACCACCTGAGCCGCCGCTGCCATGCCATCATCCGCCAAAACCTCGCCATCTCACTGGGTGTAGTACTCCTACTCGGCCTCGCGGCGATGGGCAGCTGGATCCCTCTTACTATAGGTGTTCTCGGCCATGAAGGGTCCACCATTATCGTGGTGCTAAATAGTATGCGTATTCTCTTCTTTTCTCCGCATCAGGTCAAATAACGTCAAATGACGTCAAATAAGTCCAAGTGAAGCCAGCTTGCTCACTATGGGCACAGCATCGCCAAAATATCCTCACGTCTTTTCCCTTGGTCGCGCAGTGTTGCTAGGCTCAAAGCATCGTCTCGTTTTGCTAATCGCTTGCCGGCCTCATCAACAATAAGCCGGTGGTGGTGATACACTGGCACCGCCAAGCCAAGAAGACTCTGCAGTATGCGGTGAACATGCGTAGACGGCAACAAATCTTCGCCTCGCGTCACGTCTGTAACACCCTGAACATGATCATCTGTGACGACCGCTAGATGATAGGAAGTAGCGATATCTTTGCGGGCTAAAACCACATCACCCAGCAGCAAAGGCTCAACATCAACACGCCCTTTTATTTGATCTTCAAACAGCAGCGGCCCGGTGAAATCGATAGCACGATGGGCATGCAATCGCCAACAGTGGGCTTGCCCTTGGCTGATTCGCTCGGCTCTTTCTGTCGGTGTCAGGTTCCTACATGTTCCAGGGTACATCGCCTCTCCTTCTAGGCCATGAGG
>Ga0206125_10003721_pt1 | contig 14222 bp, 13 predicted proteins | sample Helgoland_Spring_4_FD_148598 | JGI IMG/M metagenome (GOLD analysis project Ga0206125, IMG submission 148598) | Pelagic subsurface seawater microbial communities from Kabeltonne, Helgoland, North Sea - Helgoland_Spring_Bloom_20160331_1 | ecosystem: Environmental > Aquatic > Marine > Epipelagic ... | reverse complement strand
TCACATTCTATAACGTTACGTATCATCATACGTTTCCATTTAGGGTAGAACCATTTCGTGAAATTTGTTTTTCTGTTAAGCACTCGTAAAATGCGATTATGACCATGTAAACGACTTTTATAAAGCGCTAAATCTTGTCTACACAGTTTAAGCCATTCTTCCTTTACAAAATCAATATTTTTAATCAACATTGAGCGCTTATTCAATTCATTCAGCATGAATTCAGCTTCATTCTGCTCCATTTTTTTAGCACCTACCTGTTTTTTGGATTGCTGAATCGGAATAAAGTTGAAATCTATATTATTGGTATTTAACTTTAATTCAATTATAAAACCCTCAAACCATGTCATATAATTTCTAGATAATTTTTCAAATATTAAATTACCTTGGCCATAAACTATGAGTTTACCTAAGTACTCCTCATAGCTACCAGCGACGTGAGAATGCTGTGCAATAACTACATCTACGCCTTCTTCTATAAAAAAGCGTGATTTATTTTGTTGATTTGGAGTTGGGTATGCATAATGTTCCTTACCGCCATGATATAGCATTATAATATAATCAACTTGTTCTCTTAACGCTTTAATGGCCCTCACATTATTAGCCACATCTAAGGGGTTTGCTCCGTACTTAGTCCCTGAAGCAATAGTGAATTCATGTTCTGCAACGCCTAAAAAAGCAATTTTCTTACCTTTAATTGTAACAATATGTGCCTTTGCGGCTTCTTCCAAATTTTTGCCAGCTCCAAAATTCTCAATCTGATTATTAAACAAGGTCCTTAAAGTAGATTTGATACCTTCCACACCATGATCGAAAATGTGATTGTTAGATAAATTTACGGCATCAATTCCCGATTGTTTTAGTCCGTTGACAGTTTTAGTAACAGCTCGTAAATTGGCTCCATCCTTTAATATAGGGGTTTCATTATCAGCTAAGGGACACTCTAGATTTACAACAGTATAATCTGCATTTTGAAATACAGGTAATATATCGTTGAAAATCTCTGCAGCATCACCATTAACAAAATGAGATTCTACTTTTCCCTTGGGATATACATCACCGCCAATAACAATTGTAATATCTTCTTTATTCATTTTTAAATCCTGAAATTATAGTATCTGATATTTTATTTTTACTAATTGCTTTTAGAGCGCGTGTATGGTATTTATTAAACCAAAGATAATCTTTTACAAAAACTTGCTTGCGAAATCCATACATCTCTAAATTTCTAATGGCATATGTATTAGAAGGAATAACAAATACTGTAGGTATGATTGTTTCTGGGATATGATTAATTCTAAACTTATTAATATGTTTCCCTATGGACTGTCCCCGAAAAATCGGATTAACAAATAGATTTTTTAATAAATGGGTTCCTTTGGGTATATTATAATTATAACCGCCATATTTACTAATGCCAGACTTTTGCACATAGCCCCAACCTGCAATATTGTGATCTCTAATTACAATAATAGCTATTGTTTTTTGTGGTACAAAAGACAGTAATTGTTGCTCTAATTGTTTGCTTATTTCTACATCACTTTTAAGAAATAAATCTAAATTATTTGCATCTATAATTTTAATATCTTGGTTATAATTGTCGGGCTGATGATTTTCAATAGCCAGTATATAAAAAGACGTCATCTTTACAATAGGGCTTATTAAACGCTTAAAGAAGGCTTTAATAAGGTATAAAACACCAAACTGTTTATAGATATTGTAAAACTTAGACATCTTTATTAATTATTAAGCTAATTTTAGTTTTTTAGCAACTTTTTTTAATTGATCGCGATAGGTTTTTCTGTAATTAAAATACAATTGTCCAATACTGAACTTTTTTGCGCAAAGTAGTTCATAATTAATACTGTTCACATCTGTGTTAGTCCATGATCGCTTATACTGATAATTACCAGTCATAAAATTGAATGAGTTTTTATTCTCTTTAATTAAATGATTAATAATAAGTCCAACAGTTAAAAAGCCTGGAGAATAATAATCAAATTTTGGATTATGACTAACCTTCCAATCATAGAATGTTTTATTATTTAAAAAGCCTAAACGAAATGCAATAACCTCATCGTCATATTTCAATAAAAACATAATGGCTTTCTTTTTATCAAATAATGGCTTTAATGCCTCATTTCGCATAGTATAATAATCATCGGGTAAGAGGGGTCGTTTATCGTCTTTCCATCTTATATTATAAAGCTTTTTAGTAGATTCAAAATTCACCATATAAGCTTCCCAACTATCGGCAATAACGAAATTAACTTCACCTTCTTTCTCCAAGCGTCGAAGTTTCTTTTTATATTGATTCCGTGAGTTTTTTGAAATAGTTTTAAGGAAATTATCAAAAGATAAACCTTCAAATTTCGGAGCTAGTATTTCTACAATTTCTTTAGATGCAAACCCATGTTTCAAAAACGCATTAAAAGCATTAGATTCACTATTGTTATTGAATACTTTTACTACATTCCACTTTCTAAATGATTTTGTATGTGCAATTATTACATCTATGACTTCAGAATCCAACGCTATAAGTTCATAAAAATCACCAAAATGCACAGGAATACTTAACAATATTTTTACACCAAATTGTTTATCTATACAAAATGGAGCTAAACCTATTAATTCTTCATCCTCATTAACAACTCCAATAATATAAAGTCCTTTTTGACCTTTATTGTGTTTCCACCAAGTACTAATCCATTCATGATACATTTGTGGAAATGCATTAGTTTGATGCTCTAAATAATGCCAGCCTTTTACTAAAATTGGATCACTAAAATTATCAAATATTTTTATCGTTAAGTTGTTGTTGCTCATAAAATTTATCTTCAATATACGCTCTTCTTGTTCTACCCATAATTAATCCTAAAATACCAAAGGCATATATACTATATTCATAATTTATAAAACCTGAAAAAAGCGACTTAATAAAAAGAGCTATAAATATCAAAATTAAAGGCGTTTTATTAATTTCTAACATACTCTTTTTAGCTAATCTAAACAATCTCATAAATAAGCTTAAAAGAATAGAAAGCCCTACTAAGCCATAATCGTGTATCAGCATTACAACATCACTATGCGCATAGAATCCTTTTTTAAAAATTCCACTTAAGACATATGATGATGGGGTTGAATTAAACCCATAGCCAAATAAAAAATTAAAAAAATTAGAATTTAACCAACGATCTAATGGAATAGTATATAATAAACCTCTTCCTGAACCTAACGAGTTTATATTAGTACCATCATATTCTGAAATATCTCTAAATTTATGAGTATAGTTATCCAAATTAGTGAATACAACCTGATACAAAACCAATGCAATAACGGCAATAATAAAAACCCTGAAATATTTAGAAAAACGTTTACCAGCAATCTCTTTTAGATTACTAAAAAAGAATAAGTAAATAATCATTATTACATACATAAGCATAGTTCCTCTTTTAAAAGAAATAGCCACACCAACTGAAGCAATTGCAAAAATAGCCAAGCGATAAGGCACCTTTTTACTCATAAATATAAACGGTAATACAAATAATAAGTAATAGGCAAAATTAGAAGCTCCATAATCCCTATTAGACTTAAATAGGCCTTCATTGGTAACACCAAAAAACACAAGAATAAATATGAGTACTATAACTACTGTAAAAAAATTATTAATGCTTTTTGGGCTTAAATAGTTGCGATAGCCCAAATCCATAAAAAAGAAAAATCCATAATACCAGACAAGCACTTTTGAAAATTTGTATAAATCTTTAATATAATCATGACTAGAAACGAGTAAATAAGCTAAATGGATTAAAATAAATACCGTAATGACTTTACCAATACTATTACTAAACCACCACTTTTTCTGATGCTCAATAAAATATTTTAATAGAAAGATTACCAAAAGTAATTTAATTATTACAGGTACCGTTCTTGATACACCTTCTAGTTTCGCTGGATAAATGACATCTAACAATGGCATACTTCCTATGAGTATTAGAAGTATAAATACAAATTTATTTTTTACTATTTCACCCATGATTATTGTACTCTATTAACTCTATTCTATCAATTTTGCTAAAAGCATGATAAACTTGGTCAGCTCGTTTCTTCATGTTTTTTGTGAGGAAACATATATTCGGTATTCTAAGTGCAAAAAACGAAACGCGATCATCAATTATTTCTGTAAGGTTTGGTAATGCACTAGTAAAAAAGCCTCCCATTTTTAATGGCAAATAGCTGTTTTGAGTCATGGCAAATTCAATCGGTAAATCAAAAGTTAATATATTAATATACTTTTTAAGTCGATTTATTTTACCTAAACTATCTAAGCGATGCGGTATATAAAAAAGCTCCGAATCTTTAAGTTTGTTTGCATAATCTAAAATCATTTTTATCTCTATATTTTCGGTCACATAGCCAACTTCGGAAATAGGAGAACCGATAAAATACTCTTCTTTTTGATGAATATCTTGACCACTATATAGGTTTTTAAGATGGCTAAAATTATTTAAAACATATTGATCTTGATCCAAAACTTCCAAGGCATATGATGAAAAAAAAGTGAATTTTGACGGAATCTTATAATGATAAAATCCCATTAATAACTTAACTAACCAAAGTGCTTTTTTCTTGAAATTATAATCAAATATAGGAATCCCATCTTTAATTTCACCTTTTCGTTTTTGGGCAACTAAAATGCTTCCTGTTCCATCATCTAGAACGTACATTTTAGAAGTGACTTGCTGTGTGCAATATTGGGAGATAAAGTTAGAATAATTACCCAAAATTAAACGATTAATACTCTCAACCTTTAATTTTCTGTATATACGCCGCTTAGACACATAAAGTCTAATTAATTTTAAAGGCATTACATTAAATAATTGTGGTTTAATAAATGCTAACTGAGGGGAAAAAAGAACATAGAAAACGAGGGTAAAAGAACTGCCAATTTCTTTAATTTGTTTAATAAAATTTTTAGAATTACAAGTTATTATTACTACATTATGTTCTTTTTGTATGCTAAAATGATGAATGAATTCCATTGCATTCATCATTTGGCTAGGTGTACTTATCGTAAAAATATTTGTGTATCTTTTTTTCATAAATATTTTAATCTTAACAAAGGTTTAAAATTTAGAGCTATTATCTTTAGAAAACCTAATTAGCATCGCTCCGGTCACAAACAATACAATTGCGAAAAATACATCCGAAAATAATATTCCATAAGCCATACCTTCTAAGGGCTCCATATTTTTAGTAAAAAACCATTGAAAGCAGAAATAAACTATCAACTTAAAAATAGCAATACCATAAATTACTTTCCAATTTTTTAGTGAATTAAAAAGATTGAGTATGATCTTAAATGGCATTACAAGAGCCGATAAAATTGCTATTTGAGCCGCAAAAACACCTACCACATATTTCGGAAAAAAATATTCAATAAAATAAGGTATACTATACCAGCCAATTACAATTAGAGGAATCATTACCAAGACATTTAAAAAAACGTATTTTAAAATATCTCTCCATAGAGCTTTAATGTTTTTCCCTTTGCCGATATTGTAGTTGAGTTTTGGAAATACATACTGACCAATATATTTGGGAAGCATACTATTTAAGCCATGTATAGCCAATGCAGGCGAAAAATAACCTACAATTTCAAATGAAGAAAAGTGTTTTAAAATAACCCTTTTAAAAGTATCAGCAATTGACGTTATATATAAACTTAAAAGTAATGGTATACCTGTAGTTGTTAAAAAGATAAAACCAAACTTTGAATACTTAGGCCTTACTGGAAAAGGTTGATAAATTAAGTAAAGTATTAACTTTATGACTGCTATAAGAATAACTCTTATTAAAAAACCTTCATAGCTTAATTTGGCAGGAAGAATTAAACTTATAAATTCTATTAAAGTAAGAATAATATTTATTCTTGAAAAGATCATAAAGGCTTGATTCGTCCTAAATGTTGTTGCATAATAGCGATTAACACAACTTATACCCGTAATAACAGCGATTACAATTAAAGATTGATGTAGACTCTGATTAGCAACAAAAAATATAGATCCAGCAAGAACAAAAAAGGAAACAAAAGCGGCTATGATACTTATAAAGAGACCCGTTTCCGCAAGTTTTCTGGCAATATTTAAATAGTTTTTACCTAAAGCAAATGGAAGTTCTCTGTTAAGTCCATTAGAAATGCCCAAATTTAATACTACAGCATAACTTTGTACAACTATAATTGTATTCCAAATACCTAACTCTTCAGGGGCTATCCATCTTATAATTAAAATGTTCGCAAATAGCTTCACTAAGCTCAACAAAATTGATGAACCAGAAAAGGATAATAAAGTTTTATTATTTTTTAATAATTTCAAATATTTGCTTTTTAGTGCTTCAATGGTTTAATATTCTTATTCTCCAGAACAAAACTCCAATCTTTTCGAAAGGTATCATCCAAATAGTTAAGAACTTCATTATCTAATCTGTATTTCTCACCTGAGCTCGGCAAATAATTCTGACATAATTTACGCGGAGTAATTTTTAATAGTTTAAATAATTTACTGTAAAGAAGTTTCATTTTAAAAATCTTACTGAACTTCTTATCAAATTTATTAAGCTTTAATAATAGATTTACTTGCAAAACAGATTGAATACTTTTATTAACTTCTTTTTGATTGTTCTGCATTGATATGGGTTCAATACCTATGAATTTTGAAAACTCCTTATTAAATAATTCTAAATCTCGAACATCACTAATGGTATATATAAACACATCAGAAAACATACGTCTCAATAATTCTATGGTTTCCTGAAAGTTTAAATCTCTATTTTTTAAAACCCCATCATTTTGAATATTATAAAACGACCTAAAACTTAGAGTATCTCCTTGATGTAAAGCTTGCTTATAAGCCGACAACACAAAATCTGAATGCTTTCTAAAACCTATAATAACTTTTGCGTTTGGATGAATAGCTTTTATAGAATGTACCATTTTAAAAAGTTGCTCTCTTTTTTTACCAGAAAATAATTGACCACTAAAATTTTCGTCAGATATTAATATTTTGTCATCCGTATTTGAAAAACTCTCGATAATCTTTATATAAGATTGCCCTCCTTTATAATACGTAATTGGTAATTTCACAAAGTACTTGTTCTGCAAAAAGGTTGTTCCAGTTTTATGTAATCCTAAATGATAGTAAATATCTCTCATGTATTTGTCTTTAGTATTACTTCAGCAATTTCCCAATCTAGCTTAGTATCGATATCGTGAGAACTCCAATCATCCATTTCATATTTCACTATACGTTCAAATTCGCCAATAGGTTTACTTTGAATAGATTTTGGATTTATAGTATAAACAGCGCCATTTAATTCCCATACTTTAGGTACATCTTGCCGCCTCAGCGCCTTGCTTTCTTTGCTTTTCTTCAGAAATTTATCATCATTTTCCTCAAACAGCACATAATATGGGTTTGCATGGGTTTCCTTTACCGAAACCACCATATCCAAATTAGCATTATAAAGTTCTAAGGCTTCTTTTATATGTGTTTCATTTCTGAAAGGCGATGTTGGTTGTAATAATATAATGACATCAGGATTCTGTTTGTTTTTAAAGATAAATTGCTCTAAAGCATGCAGTAGCACATCTCTTGAATTCGCTGTATCTGTTGCCAAATAATCTGGTCTTAAAAAAGGAACTTTTAACCCTGTTTGTTCTGCAATGGATTTTATTTCAGCCGAATCTGTACTCACATAGATATAGCGATCTTCAAAAACCTTACGAGCAGCTTCAATAGTATACTGAATTAAGGGCTTTTTGTTAAGTAGTTTAATATTCTTTCCTGGAACTCCTTTTGAACCTCCTCTTGCTGGTATGACGACTAATGGAACCAAATTAAAATTTTATGGTATTAATGTCATTCTGAGCTTTTTCAAAATCTTCATGCTTACCAACATCTAACCAATAACCAACTAAAGGATAAGACACGACTTTTTTGTTTTCTTGGATGAGTTTTTCCATTAAATCGGTGGCATTAAAATGCTGTCCTTTCGGAATATACTTTAACACAGATCGCTTCATTAGGTAAATTCCACCATTAGAATAATAGGTATATGTTGGTTTTTCTTTAAAGTTTAATACGTGACCATTAGAGGTTTCCATTACCGCATAAGGAATACTTACATTATATGGAATTGTTGCCACAGCAAAATCAGCATCTTTTTCAAGAAAATCCAAATAAAAGGCTTCATAATCTAAATTGGTCAATATATCAGAATTTGACACTAATACATGTTCGTGTTTAAAATTATCAATTTTTGAAGCCGATCCAATGGTACCTAAAGGCTCATCTTCCCAAACATATTGAATAGAACGATTCATATCTTTGCCATCACCAAAGTAATCCACAATTTGATTGCCTAAATACTTTACTGAAAACCAAAAATCATCAATACCATAAAGTGCTAATCTGTCAACATTATGTTCCATGATTGACTTATCACCAACTTTAAGTAATGGCTTTGGTGTTATATCTGTTAAGGGTTTTAAACGCTGACCTCTTCCTCCAGCCATAATAATAGCATCAATTGGCAAATACGATCTTAAATTTCTGAAATTGACAATAGTAACCACCTTATCTTCAGCATCTATAACTGGAATTATTGTAAAATTCTTACGTCGCAGTTCAATAATTTCATGAATATCTCTTGTGCCTTTTCTGATAAATCTTGGATTCTGCTGAATAATCTTATCCACAGCCTCATCAATAGTCACACCTTTTATTAAACCACGTCGTACATCACCATCAGTTATTGAGCCTATTAATTTATCTTCCTCATCAACCACAAACAAAATGGCATCTCTGGCTAAAATATCAAGTTTTTGAAGCGCCTCCCTAATTGGTGTTTCACTTGTTATAAGATGTTCTTTATAATTAATCATACTGCTTTATTATTTTAATAATAGTATCAGCTGTTTCAATTTTATAATACACATTTTCTTCTGCAAAATTAGGCAGCTTTAAAATGGTACTGGTTTTATCGACAATATTTTTAGCATCGAATCTTACATCAAACACATTACCGCTTTTTGCTCGTCCTTTTTGTCTTGAACCAACATTGATAACATATTTATGAAATGAAGCTGCCTCTATAATTCCGCTAGAAGTGTTTCCTATTAAAAGTTTTGCATAATACATTGCCGAAAAGTAATTGGCTTTCCCAAAGTTCTCAACCAGCACTATTTTATCTGGAACCTCTGCTTTCAATTGATGAATCTCTTCACGATATACGCTGCCCAAAGTATCTGCATTTGGCATCGTAATGACGATATTCAGCGTTTTAGTCAGTTCAATCAAAGCTGCTCTCATTTGTTTTGCATATGCTATATTTGAATCTACAGCTACCGTTTCTGGATGAAAGGTAACCAAAGCATAGTCTTCATTTTTTATCTGAAATGTGTTTAAAAAAGATAATTTTCCAATAGGCTGAAAATCGGAAATATTATCCAAACTCAACGCACCGACATTGTAGATGTTTTCTGATGACCCAGTAAGTTCCTTAACTTTTTTCTTATACTCCAAAGTAGACACAAAATGGAGTTGTGACGCTAAAGTGATTTGATGACGATACACATTGTCAATAGCGCCTAAAGTGGTTTCGCCTCCGTGAATATGAGCTAATTTTACACCAAAAGGAATACTTGCTTGAACAGCTGCGCTCATTTCAAAACGATCACCAAGACAACATACTAAATTAAATCTATTATTTTGCCAAAAATCGGCGAATTTCAAAATCGTATTTGCGTAAGATATAGAAATTCCTTTTTGACTATCATCATTTCTTAAGGCATCTATGTGATGAATTTTCTCAAACCCATCATTTTCAATAGTGCTCAACGTGTAACCATGAGTTTTTGAAAGATGAGTTCCAAAAGCTATAATTTCTAACTGAAAAAAAGCATCAGCTTTCAATTTCCGAAGTAATGGTAAGTAAATACCATAATCTGCTCTAGAACTTGTTAAAACACCTATTTTCATGATATATCAGACCAATTTAACTTTTCAAACCTCATTAAATCTCTCGTTACGGTTTTACCAATAACATTAGTCCATTCCATTGGTGACATCCCATCTCCCGGACGAAGCGGAATAAGATCTGATTCTGTAATAATATGACCTTCTGCAAGGTTGTGACATAGGTGAATACTTTTTCGAGCGATACTAATATTTTTTTGCTCACTTGCTGAAGGCTGCTTTACACCATCGCCTGAGATTGCTTTTTCAATATTACGAATTGCCAAAACCATTTGCTTAAGAGCATCAGGCTCTAAAGATGCTTTGTGATCTGGACCAGGTAAGGTATTATCTAAGGTGAAATGTTTTTCAATGACCCCAGCTCCTAAAGCAACAGCCGCTATTGGAACTTCTATTCCTAAGGTATGGTCAGAATACCCTACAGCAACACCAAACTCGTCTTTGATGTTATTCATCGCATGAAGATTTACATCTTTCATTGGCGTAGGATATTCAGTATTACAATGTAATATGGTAAGGTTTTCTTTATTTGCGCCAAAATCTTGAAGCACAGTAATTGCTGTGTGAATATCATCCATACTAGCCATACCTGTGGATAGTATGACTGGTTTATTTGTTTTTGCAATCGCTCTCAAATAAGGAAAGTTGGTAATCTCACCACTTGGAATCTTAAAAAGGTTTAAACCCAAACTCTCTAAATAGCCAATACCTTCAACATCAAAAGCACTAGATAAGAATTGTACATTTTTCAATTCGCAATAGGTTATAAGTTCATCGTGGTCTTGTTCACTCAATTCTAGGTTTTTGAGCATTTCATGTTGTGATTGCGTATTATCGCCTGTGTTTTTAGATTGGTAATCTGCTTTTTTAGCTGACGGACTTACAATCGTATCAGCTTTAAACGTCTGAAATTTCACATAATCAACCTCAGCATAAGCTGCCGCATCAATAAGCTTTTTAGCAATATTGATATCTCCATTATGATTAACACCAGCTTCAGCAATGATTATTACTTTATTCATATTAAATGGCTCTACCTGGGTTTCCAACAATTTTTGAATTATCTGGAACATCCTTTAGCACAACAGATCCAGCTCCAATAATAACGTTGCGTCCAATTTTTATATTTTCTTTGATAACAGCATTCGCACCTATAAAAGATTGCTCTCCAACAGTTACATTACCAAGTAATGCAGCTCCTGGAGCAATATGTACACCATTTGCGATACGACATTCGTGCTCTATGATACAACCTGTATTAAAAACACAATAATCACCAATTTCAGCCAAGATATTAATCATGGCATTTTTAGCAATAAAATTTCCTCGACCAATAATCGTTTTTTCCGAAATATGAGCAGTGATATCTATCACGTTTAAGAGTCTTTTGTTTTGACTTAAAACTAACTGTGCTACTTTTTTTCGAATAGCATTATTCCCAATACCTAAAATATAATCATAGGGTTTGTCCCAATGTGGAAAAACAGCATCACCTTCATACCCTAGGTAATCTAAATAAAACGGATTGATCGACATTTTTTTGTTTTCAGTGTAACACTGTAAATTCATTCCGCTTGTCTTTGCTGCCTCAGCAACAACTAAACCATGACCTGAATATCCTATTATTACAATTTTATTATCTGACACTACTTGGAATATTTACAATTCGTTCTTCTAAAAATATAGCGTTTTTTTGACTATCTTTTTGATAATTCTGAAACATTGGTAATCTAAACATCAATTGCCAAATAGGTCGTGTCATGACATTATTACTATTTGTGTATTTTAAAAAGGTCTTTCTCTCCTTTTTATTCTCTAATTCCACACACATGAGCCAATAGTTTGCCTTTGTTTCAGGCGATTCTGTTCTAAAATGGATGCCTTTAGTTTTAAAAAAATCAGCATGAATATGAGCAAGTGTTCTTTTTTCACTTAAAAATGTGTCTAACTGCTCTAATTGCGCACAGGCTAATGCTGCGTTGATATTTGGCATCCTAAAATTATAACCTAGCTCGTCATGAAAATATTCATAAGGATGAGGTTGCTTGGCTGTGGTGGTTAAATACTTTCCTTTTTCGGCAAGCTTTATATTGTTACTCACAATAACTCCTCCTCCTCCTGAGGTTGCAATTTTATTTCCATTAAATGAAAACACGCCTAATTCTCCAAAACTTCCAGTAGGCTGGCCTTTATATTCGCTACCAAGAGATTCGGCCGCGTCTTCAACAAGTGCTATGTTCCATTTTTTGCAAACCAAAATAAGCTCGTCCAGATGAACTGGAAAACCAAAGGTATGCATTGGCAAGCATGCACTAATCTTTCTTCCAGTCGTTTTATTGTAACATCCATCAGCTCTCAACTCCCCATGTTCCTCCAAAAATACTGAAACAGCTTTTGGCGACAAACCCATAGTATCCCTATCCACATCTAAAAAAACAGGATGTGCGTTGTTGTACACTATGGCATTTGCTGTAGCCACAAATGTTAAGGCTTGAGTTAATACTTCGTCACCAGCTTTCACACCAGACAAACGTAAAGCAACTTGAATACCTGCTGTACCATTGACGACGGCTACTGCTTTTTTAGTTCTTGAAATTCGCGCTATCTGTGCTTCAAACTGATCCACAAATTTCCCAACACTGGACACAAAAGTCGTATCGATACAATGCTCTAAATACTCTTTTTCTTTTCCACGGAATCTAGGCACATGCAGCGGTATAAACTCACGTGTTCCATATAAATCTTTAATATGCTCTGTTACAAAATCAAAATTCTCCATTACATTTTAGAATCTAGATATTTACCTGTTTCTTTATGTTCGAAATCGGGAATCATATGGTAAAACAAATCTACCAATTCATCTTTAGTCCATGATTTCTGAAATTTTAACTGTTCAATGGTTTTTGTAAAATAGTCCAATTTATCATTGTCGTAATCTGGATCATTTTTTATTATGCCTAAGCCGCTAAATCGATCCATATCTAAAGTTTCAGAATCTGTAAAAAATTCTTCAAAATCTTTTTCTCCAGTTGTATCACTTTTAGTAAACAAACATGGCCATTTCTTGTTGGCTATATGTTCATCTATATTTGTTCTTGCTTCATCTTCCGTATCACAGAGATAAGCCTCATAACCTAAGTTTTCTAGATATTTCACTGCAATATCTGCAAATGATATTAAATGTAAAGATTCTTCTAATTTTGGAAAGAATATATCTCTGTTGTCTCCTAAAAGGCAAGATGACAGGCATAGTTCCCCTGCTTCTTGAGGCACGACAAAATAACGTTTAATATCATTTGGTGCCACAATAGGCTGCTTTTTTTGAATGCGTTGATTAAAACCGTGTAACAAAGAACCATCTGAAAATGCCACATTTGCAAATCGTGCTGTAGAAATGTTTATCTGCTTACTTCTTCGCATTAAAAACATTTCCATGATACGTTTTGAAGCCCCCATCATATTTACAGGATTGGCAGCTTTATCTGTAGATACACAAAAATATTTTTTTGCGTTATTTTCAATGGATTGTTGTATTGTTTTATCTGTATTAAAGATATTTACATTAATCATTCGCATTAAAGTGAATGGATCTTTCTCACTTCTCACATGCTTAAGTGCAGATAGATTTAGAATATAATCGTATTGACCATCAGACTTAATAAACGCATCGTATTCAATCGATCCAATATCGAGTGCAAATGTTTTAAAATCACCCGTTATATATCCAAATGAACTTCGGATATCTCTTACGAGCTCAACTAAATTATTCTCGCTAATATCAATAACGTGCAACTTTAAAGGATCTCTTTTAAAGATCTCTTTTGTTACGGCCTGCCCTATAGAACCTGCACCACCTAGAACTAAGAATTTTGAATTTTTAACAATATTGAATAGTTTAAATTTATTTTTGTTAATGTCCTCAGTAAACAATTTATTTTTTCTTCCTATTAATTTTAAAAACATATTTTAATCAGATAATGTTACTTAATTTTTACAATTCTAAGATTAAGTTATAACAAAAAGTTACAAAACAATTTTCTTTTTTTAACTATATAATCTTTTACGATTTTTTTTTATCAAATAAATTAAAGAGTCCCTCCAGGTTGGTATACATATGCCAAAACCCATTAGAATTTTATCAGTCCCCAACACACTATATTTGGGCCTCTTGGCAATAGTCGGATA
>Ga0206125_10003720_pt1 | contig 14227 bp, 13 predicted proteins | sample Helgoland_Spring_4_FD_148598 | JGI IMG/M metagenome (GOLD analysis project Ga0206125, IMG submission 148598) | Pelagic subsurface seawater microbial communities from Kabeltonne, Helgoland, North Sea - Helgoland_Spring_Bloom_20160331_1 | ecosystem: Environmental > Aquatic > Marine > Epipelagic ... | reverse complement strand
AGTTCGGCAGACGGATTTAGTTGTAGCAGCAGCAAAAACAGGAAAAGTTGTAAATTTGAAAAAAGGACAGTTTATGAGTCCTGCTGCTATGAAGCATGCAGTTCAAAAAGTCAAAGATGCAGGTAGCAATAAAGCTTGGATTACGGATAGAGGTACTATGTTTGGTTACCAAGATATGGTTGTAGATTTTAGAGGGATTCCTGAAATGCGTGAGTTTGCTCCAACAATACTAGATGTTACTCATTCACTTCAGCAACCAAACCAGACTATTGGAGTAACTGGAGGAAGACCTGAGATGATTGAAACAATTGCCAGAGCAGGAATAGTTAATAATGTAGATGGATTGTTTATTGAGACACACTTTGACCCAGCAAATGCGAAAAGTGATGGGGCAAACATGTTACATTTGGATAATTTAGAAAAGCTTCTATCGAATATGGTTGCTATTAGAAAAACTGTAAATTTGTTTTAGTAATAACTGTTTTTGAATATTTCAAGCATAATAATAATAATAATAATAATAATAATAATAAGATAAACTATGGCATTTGAATTCAAGTATACTAAACCAAAAGTTATTGCTGAGATTGGTTGTAACCATATGGGCCAAATGAGTATTGCAAAAGAATTAATCGATTTAGCAAAACAATCTGGAGCTGGTTATGTTAAATTTCAAAAAAGAAACAATAAGGAACTCTTAACAAAAGAACAATACGAAGCACCGCACCCGAATCCTCACAATTCGTATGGTGAAACCTATGGAGCTCATAGGGAATATCTAGAATTTAATGTTGCTCAAAACAAAGAACTTAATAATTATTGTGAATCTATAGGTATTGTATTTAGCACATCTGTTTGGGATGTAACAAGTGCAAAAGAAATGATAACTTTTAACCCAGGTTTTCTAAAAGTGCCTTCTGCATGTAATAATAATTTTGCTATGTTAAAAGTATTAAGGGATGAATTTGAGGGGCAAGTACAATTGTCAATAGGAATGACAAAGAAAGACGAGGTTGAAGAGATCGTTAAGTTTTTTGAAACAACCAATCAAGCAAAATCGAGATTATTACTTTATTCTTGTACATCAGGCTATCCAGTACCCGCTAAGGATGTAGCTTTATTAGAAATAAATTGGCTATATGAAAATTACGGAAGTAGGGTTAATGAGATTGGTTTTTCAGGACATCATTTAGGTATAGCATTAGATGTTGCCGCCTATACTTTGGGTGCTAGATGGATAGAAAGACATTTCACGAAAGATAGAACTTGGAAGGGAACTGATCATGCTGCTTCTTTAGAACCAAGCGGTTTAAAAAAGTTAACAAGAGATCTTAACGCAGTATATGAAGCATTAAATTTTAAGTCAAAGGAAATATTACCAATAGAGGCTGTTCAGAGAGAAAAACTAAAAAACAGAAAATAAATGAATGTAGCATTTGTTCCTGTAAGATGTGGAAGTAAATCAATACCTTTTAAAAACATTAAGAGTTTTTGTGGAAAACCACTTTTATATTGGAGTGTAAAGGCATTACAAGAAAGTATTAGTATTGATGAAATATACATCGGTACTGATTGTGATGAGATAAAAGATGTTGTTAAAGATTTTAATTTTTCTAAAGTTAAAATTTTTAACAGATCTAAAGAAAACGCTGGAGATACTTCTAGTTCAGAATCTGTACTCTTGGAGTTTATTAATCAAATGAATTTTAATAGATCAGATATTTTTTTTTTAGTTCAGGCAACATCTCCTTTGGTTAGAAGTACTGATTTTGATAAAGCTTACACAAAATATAAAGAAGATGGATACGATTCTCTTTTAACATGTGTTAGAACGAAAAGGTTCTTTTGGAAAGATGATTTTACTCCTTTAAATTATGATTTCAGACATAGACCTAGAAGACAAGATTTTAATGGGATATTGTTAGAAAATGGAGCCTTTTATATTAATACAGTCGAAAATATAGTAGAACAAAGGAATAGGTTAACAGGTAATATTGGGATTTTTGAAATGGATGAGTTCACCGCTATTGAAATTGATGAGGATGATGATTGGATTATTGCTGAAAAGTTAATGAAGAAATATATTTTAATTGATAATAATAAACAGGATATTAAACTTTTTTTATCAGATATTGATGGTACATTGACTGATGCAGGTATGTATTATTCTGAAGATGGTAATGAGCTGAAAAAATTTAATACTCATGATGGTAAAGGTTTTGAGCTTTTGAGGAAGAAAGGTGTCAAAACGGGAATCATTACAAGTGAGAACACACAAATTGTAAAGAATAGGGCAGATAAATTAAAAGTTGATTATTTATATCAAGGACTTGAACATAAAGGTAAACTAAATGTTGCTAAAGAAATTTGTGCTAAAGAAGGTATTCAAATTAATAATGTAGCATATATTGGTGATGATGTAAATTGTAAAGAGTTATTAGAAAAAGTGGGATTAGCTGCTTGTCCGAAAAATTCGATGCAAGAAATTAAAGAAATACCTAATATTATAAAGCTAGATAAAAAAGGTGGGGATGGAGCAGTTAGAGAATTTATAGAATTAATATTAGTTGGAAGATAACTTAAGTAAAAGATATTTAATTAAGTTAACTGCTAACTTAGTTAGTACTTTGGTAGGTGTTGCGATGGTAATGATAGTACCATCTTCTCTTGGACCTCTAAATTATGGCAAATTTGTTTTTATTCAGAAATTTTTTTCTAATGTTTTTGGTTTTCTGGATATGGGTACATCAATAGCGTTTTTTACAAAATTATCAGCTAAACCTAATCGTAAAGAACTTATTCTTTTTTACCTTATAGTTTCGAGCGTAATTCTATTAATGGCTCTGATAATTTTGAAAGTGATAGTTTTATTCGGACTCAATGTGATCCTGATGCCTAATATAGATTCATATTATGCATATTTGGGATTGTTTTTTTTATTTTTATCTTGGTTTTCAATTGTTTTTATAAAAATATCAGATGCCTACGCATTTACATTTAAAGTTGAAGGTATTAAAATATTATATAAAGTTCTATCTTTTTTATTTCTACTTTTATTGGTTTTTTATGATTTACTAGATTTACATTGGTATCTATGGTTTCAAATTATAACAATAGGTGTATATATATTCTTCCTAATAGCTTTCTTAGAAAAAAAATCGGTGTTTGTTTTTAATAAAAATATTCAAACTAAATTAGTTTTTAATAAATTAGTTTTAGAATTTAAAGAGTTTTGTAAACCACTTGTAATTCATAGTTTAGTTTTTGTTTTTGTAGGTCTTTTTGATATTTGGTTTTTAGAAACAACATCGGGTACAGAAGAAACAGGTTTTTACGGACTAGCGCTTCAAATTTCGGCTATTGGATTTATGGTCACTAATGCTATGACCTCTATTATTACGAGAGAATTTTCAAAATATTATGAACTAAATAATATCAACCAAATAAGGAGATTATTTATTCGTTATATTCCAATGTTTTTCTCTATGTCAATTATTTTCGCGGTCTTTATTATGTTTCAATCTGAAAATTTATTATTGATATTCACAGATGAAAGATTTTTAGGTTCAAAATATGCTTTAATTATTATGTCTTTTTATTTTGGTTATCAGATAAATATAAAGCTTATAGGGACATTACTTTTTGCTTACCATAAAACCAAGGAATTTAGAAATATCGGGGTTACTTATATGTTGTTGGGTGTGCTACTCACGTTAATATTTTTGGGTGTAACTAAATCTGGCGCTATAGGATTAGCAATTAAAATGTTAATATCACACTTTGTTGGTTCCAGCCTTATTATGATATATGCTTGTAAATTAATTAAATTGAGAGTCTATCACCAGTTTAAACATCAGTTTTTAGTACTTGCGGGTTTCGTTATTATTGGTTATCTATCTTTTCTTATAACAGAGAATATTGAAAACGCTATAATTAGTATAATTTTGTTTTTAATTATTTATAGTTTAATGTTACTGTTAACCCTGTATTTCTTTCCAAACCTTTTTTCACTCGACAGAAAGGAATTAAATATTATATTCAACAGAATTAAAATCCCTTATGTTAAAAAATAGATTTTTTAATTTGCCGTATTTTAGGAGGATATTAGTTTTACTTTTTTTTTTAATCTTCTTATTGTTTTTTTTACAATATTTTGGTTTACCATATTTTACTTCTATAACTGAGATATTACTAATTTTAAAAATAGAGTTTATTCTGCTTTTTTCAATAATTTTAATTATTTCATCAAAAATATCTGGTTATTTAAGTGTGTTTTCAATGTTTTTGTTTTGTTCTTTTCTTTTTAATTATGGTAGAATATTCTTAGATTTTTTTACAGATTTTAATATTAATGAGGGTGATCTATTTAGCAATATTACTATTTCGGATAAGACAATTCTGGAGTTATTATATTTAATTATATTTTATTTATTAGCAGCTACATTAGCTTTTCTAATTTTCTACAAGAAAAAAAATGTAGTTTTAAAGCAAAATTATTTTTTCGTAAAAACTGGAAAAAGAATTATACTTACTTTAGCTATACCACTAGTTATACTCACTATTCTGCAACTCAAGTTTATTCTTCAGGTTGGTTATTTAGCAATATTTACTGGAGAAGCGGCAGATTTTAAATACAATAGTTTAATTAATTTAGTTACAAGAATAGTTTATTTTGGATATCTAATTTTTTTAGCAGGTATTCCTAATAAGAAAGATTTTATAAGAATAAGTTATCTTTTTTTAGGGATATCTTTAATTATTGCTTTAAAAGGTCAAAGAGGAGCATTTATGTTATTATTAGTCTATATAATATGGTATTACCACAATATTTACGATGTTAGGTTTAATTTAAAAAAGGCGTTTAAAATTACTATTTTTGTTTTGATTATTTCTCAAATAGTTTTAGCTTTAAGAACTGCTGATACTCATGATGAACTTTCTGTTGTAAATATTCCTTATGAGTTTTTAAGGTTGAATGGTATTTCAATATTAATTCCTGCATACCTTATAGAATTTAAGAGTTCTTTTGTAAATGATGGTGTTCCATATTTATTTACGCCAATTTATGATTATTTTTATAGAATTTTTGTAGATAGCCAAATATTTTATGAAGGCAGAACTTATGATTTAATTACAACTTCTAATTATTTATCTAATCAATTAATTTATTTTATTAATCGACCAGCTTATTACGCTGGAATGGGTACAGGTTCTTCCTATTTAGCAGAGTTTTATGATTTTGGAGGTTTGTTTTTTGGGAGTTTTTGCTTTTTTATTTTGGTATCTTTAATTATGAAGTGGGAGTATTTACTTTTTTCAAATAGAACTATTCTTTTTTTAAGTTTTATTGTAGTTTCCAAGTTTATATACATGCCAAGAGATTCTTTTTTTAAAATTGTAAATGATATTCTTTCATTATTAGTAATATTTATTGTTTTTACTTATTTGAAGAAATTAAAATTTAAATTATGACCTTTGTTTATCGAGCGAAAACTATATACCATTTAATGTTAGTACTATTACTTTTAGATAGAACTAATATTAATACCTTATATATAGATTCTAAAGAGTTATTTCATTTAAAGAATAAGCTAATTCAGTTAGGTTTTTTTTCTAAAGTTTTCCTTGAAAACAATGAAAATGAAAATAAACTGTTTAGATATTTCTATACCTTTACTAATGCTTTTTTTTATCAGTACTTTAATTGGTTATATACAAAAGATAGAGTTATTTGTACTTCTCAACATAATATTAGAGGTGATTTTTTTAAGGATTTTCTGCGTTCTAAGCATGTAATATTATTGGAAGATGGTTACTCGAGTTATAAGGAGTTCCCAGATGGTATACAGAATAGCTTATATCCTGATTTACCTAAAGACTCTATATTTAAGTTTATGTTAAATGGCTATTTCCTGAATATTTACAATAAAAATATAATTAGATTTATTTATACCTCGCCAGAAACTTTGAAATCTGAAATCCCCAGAGTCTATAATAAAATTAAGACAAGAATTAATAAATTATCTATAATTTCTTGTATAGATAAAATGCCTTATGAATATAAGAACAATTTAAAATTACTTTTTTTTGATAAATCAAATTTAAATTTTAATAATGATAGGTCAATAGTTTTATTAACACAACCCTTATTAGAAGATGGTAAGTGTTCAAAAGAAGAGGTATTAAAAGTGATAAGTTTATTTGATAACTTTTTGCTAGATTATCACAAGAAAGGATTTGAAATTTTCATTAAGCAGCATCCTAGAGAAAATAATTACTTGTATACCAATTTAATAAGTAAATACCGCATTATAGAAATAGATAAGCAATTTCCTTTTGAACTTTTAAGTTTATTTAATATGGAGTTTGACATAGGTGTTACTTATTATTCTACTGCGGTTAAATCAGAAATATTTAAAGAAAAAATAATTTTAAGAAACAATTTAGATGTTACAAAAAGATAAAACTATTATAGCAATTGGCTATTATGATGATTTTGCCCGTTTTTTCTTAGAAATAAAAAAAGACTTTTATTCAGATAAAAACATTAAGTTTTATTATTTAAGTTTATATTTAAGTGGCTTTTTATATTTTTTAGCTAGGTTTCAAAAAGTAACTTCTATATCATTAAAAGCATGTATAAAATCTTTGTTAAAAAACAAGAAGTATAAAAACTTATTAAGTATAGATAGCGATGCTTATAAAGGATTTAATTTAAACGATATTGTAAAGTATCATTTACGCTTAAATCCTGCATTAGAAGTTAAGTTAAAGAAACAAGCAATGTCTTATATAGATATTCTTGAAAATAGTTTGAATAAGATAAAACCTGATTATATAATTTTAAGTGGAGACTCAAGGATGAGTATTGAGATTCTTGATAAATTGGCAAGTAACAAAAACATACCTACTTTTCATTTTGAACAAGGCCCTTTTGGTACTACTATTTTAGATAATAAGGGGGTTAATGCAAATGCAAGCTTTAGAAATAAATTAGTTGTAAATAAAAATTTAACAGTTAAGGAGAAACAAGATAAAGTTAATCAGTTTTTTAAAAGAACAAGACCTAGTAAATATAAAAGAAATTCAATATATAGAGGTAGTGATTATATTTTTCAGTTTCTTACAAAAAAAATAAACTTGTTGCCACCTGATATTATTTTACCATCTAAACCTAAGGTTCAGAAAACCATTTATAAAGAAATAAAAGAGAATACTAATAAAGTAATAGAGAGTAAACGTATTTTTCTATTGATTTTACAAGTTCCAGAAGATGTAAATATGGTTTATCATAGTCCTTTCTATGATAAACATTCTGATATCGTAAAAGATATTTATAATAACTTACCAGAAGGAGCTAATTTATTAGTGCGAGAACACCCTCTATACAAGGGGAAATATGAACAAGAATTATATAGTTTTATGGTACAAAAAAATATCCCTTTGGATCAAGATGGTTTATATCAATCCATCGCTCAAGCTTCAGTGGTAATAGTAAACAATTCAACTGTTGGTATTGAAGCAATTTCACAATTAAAGTCCGTAGTAGTTCTTGGTCACTCATATTATGATAATGATTTAATATGTTTAAAATTAAAAGAGCAGAGCCAACTTAAAGAGGTTTTAATTAAATCGATTAATTTTAAGCCAAATAATGAAGACGTAATAAATTTTTTATTTTATTTTACTCAAAATATTCTTATTGATGGTCATTTTAGAGATGAAAAATTAATAATGGCACCGGAAATAAAAAAAAGAGTATTTGCTTAAAATAGAAAAGATGTATAATAAAATAAAAATATATGGTTTTTGGGGATTAATAGAACTTATAGTTTTTAAAATTAAAACTTTTGTTTTTTATAGAAACTCTAGGTTAATACGTTTCCCTTTAGTAGTTAGAGGAAAGGGAAACATAGATTTTGGTAAAGGTCTTACAACAGGTGTTGGTTGTAGAATAGAAGCATATCAAAAAGAAAATAGTAATAAAAAAGTAATTCATATAGGTAAAAACGTACAAATTAACGATTATGTCCACATAACAGGAATGAACAAAGTAGTAATAGGAGATAATGTTTTAATGGCAAGTAAAATTTACATATCAGATAGTAGTCATGGTTTTTATGAGGGAGGTGATAATGATAGTAATCCAGATCAAATACCTATAGATAGAAAATATAAAGTTGGAGAAGTAATAATTGGAGATAATGTTTGGTTAGGAGAGTTTGTTTCAGTTTTACCAGACGTAATAATAGGCAAAGGGTCTATTATAGGAGCAAACTCCGTTGTAACTAAAAATATACCAGCTTACAGTATTGCTGTAGGTTCTCCAGCAAGAGTTATTAGGAAATACAATTTTAGTACCCAAAGATGGGAAATAGTAAAAAAAGATTAATTATGAATATTTTAATTACAGGAGGAGCAGGTTTTATAGGAAGTAACTTATCTTTAGCTTTAATAGCAAAAGGACATAAAGTCACTGTTTTAGATAATTTATCAACACAAATACATGGAGAAAACCCAGAAGAAACTTCATTTCTATACAAAAGCATAAAGGAAAAGGTAATTTTTATTGAAGGAACTGTAACATCTAGGATAGATTGGGAGAAATCAATTGAAGGTCAAGATGTAATCGTTCATTTTGCTGCAGAAACAGGTACAGGTCAATCTATGTATTGTATCGAAAAATATACCGAGGTTAATATTCAGGGAACGGCTATTATGTTAGATATTTTAGCTAATAAACCAAATAAGGTGAAAAAAGTTGTTGTAGCTTCCTCTAGATCTATTTATGGTGAAGGTAAATATATTCATCCTGAGTTAGGAAATGTGTATCCAAATCACAGAAATGAAGATGCTATGCTAGCAGGAGATTTTGAAGTTAAATATGGAGATTTATCAAGTTTAAAATTAGTTGCAACAGACGAAGAATCTAAGATTCATCCATCATCTTTTTATGGAATAACAAAGCAAAATCAAGAACAAATGATTATGACTGTTTGTCCTACATTAAATATTGCATCTGTGGCATTTAGGTATCAAAATGTTTATGGACCTGGTCAATCATTGTCTAATCCTTACACAGGTATTTTGTCAATTTTTTCAACACAAATTAGAAATAATAACGGTATTCAAATATTTGAAGATGGTAAAGAAACCAGAGACTTTGTTTTTATTGACGATGTAGTTAATGCTACTATTTTAGGAATTGAAAAAGAAGAAGCAAATAATGAGGTTTTTAACGTTGGGACAGGAGTGGCTACAGATGTTTTAACTGTAGCTAAGACATTAATTGACGCATATAACATAGATGTCCCAATAAAAGTAACTGGTAAATTTAGGTTAGGGGATATAAGACATAATTATGCAGACATGGATAAGATTAAAAATCTTTTAGTTTTTGAACCAAAAATATTTTTTAAAGAAGGTATTGAGAAATTTACAAAATGGGTCTTAAGTCAAAAAATAGAAGAAGATAATTTAGAGATTTCTTTAAAAGAAATGAAAGAAAAAGGTCTGTTAAAATAATGAGATTTAAAGATTTAGAAAATAAGAAAATTTTATTTTTTTCTGTTAAAACCTTTGATTTAGAGAAAGAGATTAAATCTAAATTAAACTCTCTAGGTGTTTTTGTTGATTACTATGATGAAAGACCTTCTAATAGTAATTTTGCAAAAGGTTTGTTAAGGTTAAATAAAAATTTTTACAAAAGAAGAATTAAAAAGTATTACAAGAAAATATTACTTGAAATTGAAGGCGTCAGTTATGATTATTTGTTTGTAAATAGAGGTGAAGTTATACCTTCTTTTTTTTTAGAAGAATTTAAGAAAAAACAACAAGAATGTTTTTGTATATTTTATACTTGGGATTCGATTGAGAATAATAAAAACCCTCTAAAAATTTTAAAATATTTTAATAAAAAATTTTCTTTCGACTATCTAGATGCAAAAAAATATAACCTAAAATTCAGGCCATTATTTTTTTTAGATGATTTTAAAAAAGTTAAAAGAAAAAAGAAACAAAACAAAAGTAATTATGATTTGTTATTCATTGGGACAGCTCATTCAGATAGGTATTTATTAGTAAATAAAATATGTGAATGGTTCTCTAAAAAGGAACTAAAGTACTTTACTTATTTTTATTCTCAGGGTTTTTTTGTCTTTTTATTTAAAAAATTATTTGACAAATCGTTTAAGAAATTTGAATTATCAAAAATAAGTTTTAAATCTTTAAATAATTCAGAAATTATTAACTTGTATAATAGTTCAAATATTATTTTGGACATTAATCATCCAAATCAAACAGGGCTTACTATGAGAACTATTGAATGCATTGGAGCTAAAAGGAAAATGATTACTACAAACACTGATATAAAAAATTATTCATTTTACAATTCAAAAAATATTTATATACTAGATCGTAAAAATATGATAATTGATGAAAATTTTTTGAGTACTGAATATCAAGATATTGACTTAGATACCTATAATTTACTTTCTATTGGAGGTTGGCTTTACAGTATTTTTATCGATGATGAAATTATGGAATGGAGAAAAATTTAACATTATGAAAGGAATTGTATTAGCAGGAGGATCAGGAACAAGATTATACCCAATAACTAAAGGAGTATCTAAACAATTATTACCTGTTTATGACAAACCGATGATTTATTATCCATTATCTGTGCTAATGTTGGCAGGGATCAAAGAAATTTTAATAATTTCTACACCTGAAGATTTGCCAAATTTTGAAAAATTATTAGGTGACGGCTCTGAAATTGGATTAAAGTTATCGTACAAGGTTCAACCAAGTCCTGATGGTTTGGCACAAGCATTCATTATTGGAGAAGACTTTATTGGGAATGATGATGTTTGCTTGGTACTTGGCGATAATATTTTTTATGGAGTTGGCTTTTCCAAAACATTGAGAAATGCACGAAAAAATATAGAACAAGGTAAATCAACTGTTTTTGGCTATTATGTTAATGATCCAGAGCGTTATGGAGTAGCTGAATTTGATGCTCATGGAAATGTTACTTCAATTGAAGAAAAACCAATAAAACCAAAATCTAATTTCGCGGTAGTTGGTTTGTATTTTTACACCAATGATGTGGTTGAAATTGCGAAAAACATAAAACCATCTCATAGAGGAGAGTTGGAAATTACCTCCGTAAATCAAGAATACCTAAAACAACAAAATTTGAAAGTAGAATTATTAGGAAGAGGTTTTGCTTGGCTAGATACAGGGACTCATGACTCATTAATGGAAGCAGGGCAGTTTATAGAAACTATAGAAAAAAGGCAAGGCTTAAAAGTAGCTTGTTTAGAGGAGATTGCTTTTAGAATGAAATACATAGATGCAGCTCAGGTAAAAAAGTTAGCTGAGCCATTACAAAAAAATGGTTACGGTCAATATTTATTGAAGTTAGTAAAATAAAAACATGAAATTTATTAAAACAGCAATACCTAGTGTTTTTATCATAGAGCCATCAGTTTTTGGAGATGATAGAGGTTATTTTTTAGAATCTTATAATAAAAAAGCTTTCCAAGAAAATATTGGGTCAGTAAATTTTGTACAGGATAATGAATCTAGATCATCAAAAGGAGTATTAAGAGGCTTGCATTTTCAGAAACCTCCTTATACACAAGCAAAATTGGTAAGATGTATTAAAGGTGAAGTACTAGATGTAGCTGTAGATATTAGAAAAGGTTCCCCAACCTATGGTAAACATGTAGCTGTGATACTAACAGGAGAAAATAAAAGACAATTATTTGTTCCTAGAGGTTTTGCACATGGCTTTGCGGTTTTGAGTGAAACTGCAATTTTTGCCTACAAAGTAGACAACACATATGCGCCAGAACACGATGCTGGTATTAAATACGATGATAAGGAGTTGAATATAGACTGGGGTATAACCGAGGAAGAAATTCAATTATCTGAAAAAGATAAAAATTTATCATTCTTTAAAGACTTAGATTCACCCTTTAAATTTTAATATATGAATATATTAGTTACCGGGTCTAATGGACAACTAGGTTCAGAAATAAAAGATGTAGTTACAAACTGCAAAGACTTTAAATTTTTTTTTAGGGATTTGCCTGAATTAAATATTTGCAACGCAGATGCGTTAAACACATTTATTTTAAATAAAAACATTAATGCAGTGATCAACTGTGCAGCATATACAGCAGTTGATAAAGCAGAAGAAGATACTGAAACAGCAAAAAGAGTAAATGCTAAAGGTGTTTTCAATTTAGTGAAGGCTATGGAAAATGTGAACGGTAAAATCATTCATATTTCTACAGATTATGTTTTTGATGGAACAAAAACTCTTCCTTACGATGAGGAAGACATAGTGAATCCAATTGGTGTCTATGGTAATACGAAAAGAGAAGGTGAACTAGCAGTTATTAATTCATCTATAGAAGGAATTGTTATTCGTACGTCTTGGTTGTATTCTGCCTATGGAAATAATTTTGTAAAGACAATGATACACCTTGGGAAAGAAAAGAAAAAGCTAAACGTAATTTTTGATCAAATAGGGACACCAACTTTTGCGGGTGATTTAGCAAATACTTGCTTAGCAATTTTATCAAATGAACAGAATCGTATTGATAAAGCTGGTAAAGTTTATCATTTTTCAAATGAAGGAGTTGCCTCTTGGTATGATTTTGCAACCGCTATTATGGAGTTGGGGTCACTTGACTGTAAAGTGAGACCAATAGAAACAAAAGATTATCCTACTCTAGCAAAAAGACCACATTATTCTGTATTAAACAAAACCAAAATAAAAACAGATTTTAATATTGAAATTCCATATTGGAGAGATTCGTTAGAAAAATGTATTGAGAAATTAAAATCGAATTAAATTAAAAATTACTATGAAAAATATATTAATCACTGGAGGTGCTGGCTTTATAGGCTCGCATGTTGTAAGATTATTTTTAAATACTTATCCAGAGTATACAATTTATAATCTTGATAAATTAACCTATGCTGGGAATTTAGAGAATCTAAAAGATATTCAAAACCATAACAATTATCATTTTTTAAAGGAAGATATTTGCGACTTTAATAGAATGAAAGTACTCTTTAAAGAATATAAAATTACTGATGTAATTCACCTAGCAGCAGAATCTCATGTAGATCGTTCTATTGAAGATCCTTTTTCTTTTGCACAAACCAACGTAATGGGAACACTCAGTTTATTGCAAGCTGCAAAAGAGCATTGGAATGGAAATTTTTCTAATCATTTATTTTATCATGTGTCTACAGATGAAGTTTATGGGTCTCTAGGAGAGGAAGGTTTTTTTACAGAAGAAACCGCTTACGATCCTCATTCCCCGTATTCGGCATCCAAGGCATCTTCAGATCATTTTGTAAGAGCATTTGCGGATACCTATGGCTTGCCTACTGTTATATCTAATTGCTCCAATAATTACGGTTCGTATCAGTTTCCTGAGAAACTAATTCCATTATTTATCAATAATATAGTTAACAATAAACCCCTACCAGTATATGGAAAAGGAGAAAATGTGCGTGATTGGTTATTTGTAAACGATCACGCAAGAGCCATTGATGTAATTTTTCACAAAGGTAAATTAGGAGAAACCTATAACATCGGAGGTTTTAATGAGTGGAAAAACATAGATTTAATCAAAGTAATGATTAAAACAGTAGATCGTCTACTAGGAAGGAAAGAAGGAACTTCTGATAAGCTCATTACCTATATAACCGATAGGGCAGGTCATGATTTACGGTATGCAATAGACTCTACAAAACTAAAAGATGAATTAGGATGGGAGCCTTCCTTGCAATTTGAAGAAGGGATAGAGAAAACAGTACAATGGTATCTAGAAAATCAAGAATGGTTGCATAATGTAACCTCTGGAGATTATCAAGCATATTATCAAAAAATGTACACTAAATAAATATATGTATCAAGAAATAAAAAAAGAGATCGAATCTTTTGGATTCAACGTAGTTTCTCACGATTTTGAAAGACCTTGGGGAGGGTTTTTAGTGATTGATGAAGGTCAAGCACAAGATTTTTCTAATAAATTCTTTGAAGGATTAGACGTAAACACCTTAAAAATTGGAGGTAAACTGAGTCCGAAAATATTGATAGTAAAACCCAATGCTCGCTTGTCTTGGCAATATCATAACAGACGTGCAGAAATTTGGCAAGTATACAAAGGCACTGCTGGGATTATTAGAAGTGATTCTGATG
>Ga0206125_10003718_pt1 | contig 14241 bp, 15 predicted proteins | sample Helgoland_Spring_4_FD_148598 | JGI IMG/M metagenome (GOLD analysis project Ga0206125, IMG submission 148598) | Pelagic subsurface seawater microbial communities from Kabeltonne, Helgoland, North Sea - Helgoland_Spring_Bloom_20160331_1 | ecosystem: Environmental > Aquatic > Marine > Epipelagic ... | reverse complement strand
TCCCAACCTCCTATATCTTGATTAAAATTAATAGCATGTTCAAACATACAATTCATATTAGTTACGTTTGAAGTATCCCACCTACCAATATCCGTATTAAAATCCAACGCAGTATTAAACATACTACCCATATCAGTAACATTTGAAGTATTCCAATTTCCAATATCTTTATTAAAATTACTAGCACTATTAAACATTTCACTCATATTAGTTACATTTGAAGTATCCCACCCTCCTATATCTTCATTAAAATTTTGAGTATTAAAAAACATACGGTTCATATCAGTTACATTTGAAGTATTCCAACTTCCAATATAGCCATTAAACCTTTTAGCAGTATGAAACATAGCACTCATATTAGTAACACGTGAAGTATCCCATTTTCCTATATCTTGATTAAAATTATTAGCATCACAAAATATAAAACTCATATTAGTTACGTTTGAAGTATCCCATCCTCCTATATCTTGATTAAAATTATTAGCACCATTAAACATACAACTCATATTAGTTACGTTTGAAGTATCCCATTTTCCAATATCTTCGTTAAACCTTATAGAAGTATTAAACATACCAGCCATATTAGTTACATTTGAAGTATCCCATAGACTAATATGACCGTATTTGGTTATAGCTTTAGATTCGTCTTCTAACCAGAGTTTAACTGCTTCTCGTAATTCATCCGAATCTTTCATTTTATAAAATACAGCTCTCATAATAGTATTATAAATGTTCGGTTCGATTGTATGAGTCATAATAGATGTGATATACTTTATTTTAAATAAAAAAAGATAATAAGAATCAATTTTTATATTTAATAATGTAATTATATTAGTTAATTACTTATCAATTACTTTTGAAGTATCCCATTTACTAATATCTTTATTAAACTTATTAGCATTCGCAAACATACAAGTCATATTAGTTACATTTGAAGTATCCCATCCTCCTATATCTTCATTAAAATTATTAGCATTATGAAACATACCACTCATATCAGTTACGTTTGAAGTATTCCATAGACTAATATGTCCATATTTGGTTATTGCAGTAGATTCGTTGGTTAACCAGAGTTTAACTGCTTCTCGTAATTCATCCGAATCTTTCATTGGATAAAATACGAGTGATAATATAATCTGATATAAACCAGATTCATAGTCATTAATTTTATGTAATAGTGCATGTAATTCATCATTGGAATGTTCTGTGGTATGAGTTGAGTGTTTACAAACGATCATATGTTAAATAAAAATTAATTAATAAATCAATTTTATATTTAATAATGTAATTCTATTAGTTACTTATAATTCACGTTTGAACCCCCATCCTCCAATAAACATACCATAATTATTAGTTACATTTGATATATCCCATAGTCCTATATAGCAATTAAACTTTTTAGCACAATAAAACATCCAACTCATATTAGTTACATTTGAAGTATCCCATCCTCCTATATCTTGATTAAAATTAGTACACTGAAACATCTTACTCATATCAGTTACTTTTGAAGTATCCCATCCTCCAATATCTTGATTAAACTTATAAGCATTAACAAACATAGAACGCATATCATTTACGTTTGAAGTGTCCCATCCTCCAATATCTTGATTAAACTCTCCAGAACCTAAATATTGAAACATATTACTCATATCAGTAACATTAGAAGTATCCCATAGACTAATATGACCGTATTTTGTTATCGCTTTTGATTCGTTGGTTAACCAGAGTCTAACCGCTTCTCGTAATTCTTCTGAATCTTTCATTTTATAGAATACAGATCTCATAATTTTATTATAAATGAACGGTTCATATGAATTAATCATGCTTAATAGTCTTATTAATGCATCGTTTGAAGGTTTCATAGTATGAGTTGAGTGTTTACAAACGCTCATATGTTAAATAAAAAATAAGTTAATAAAATAAATCAATTTTATATTTAATAATGCCCATCTATTAGAACTTATTAATTACTTTTGAAGTATTCCATCCTCCAATATCTTCATTAAACTTACTAGCACCATAAAACATCTCCCACATATTAGTTACATTTGAAGTATCCCACCCTCCAATATATTGATTAAAATTATGAGCATGCCAAAACATACAATACATATTAGTTACGTTTGAAGTATTCCATCTTCCAATATCTTGATTAAAAATACTAGCATTACTAAACATATAACGCATATTAGTTACATTTGAAGTATCCCAATTACCAATATCTTCATTAAACTTATTAGTGTTATAAAACATACTACTCATATCAGTAACATTTGAAGTATCCCAATTACCAATATCTTCATTAAACTTATTAGTGTTATAAAACATACTACTCATATCAGTAACATTTGAAGTATTCCACTCCCCAATATCTTCATTAAAAATATTAGCATAACCAAACATACCACTCATATTAGTTACGTTTGATGTATCCCAACTTCCAATATCTTGATTAAATTTATAAGCATCATGAAACATCTGACTCATATCAATTACATTTGAAGTATCCCATCTTCCAATATCTTCATTAAAATTTTGAGTATTAAAAAACATACGGTTCATATCAGTTACATTTGAAGTATCCCATAGACTAATATGACCGTATTTGATTATCGCTTTAGATTCGGCTTCTAACCAGAGTTTAACAGCTTCTCGTAATTCTTCGGAATTTTTCATTGGATAAAATACCGATCTCATAATATCGTTGTAAAGTTCGGGTTCATATGACAGAATCTTATGTAATAGTGCACGTAATTCATCTGTTGAAGGTTTCATGGTTTAGATATGTTAAATAAAAAATAAGTTTATAATAAATCAATTTTATATTTTATAAATGCGATTCTATTAGTACTTATAAATTACGTTTGAAATATCCCAATTACCAATATAATCTTTATTAAAATTATTAGCACCAAGAAACATAAAACGCATATCAGTTATATTTGAAATATTCCAACCTCCTATATCTTCATTAAACTCTTTAGCACAACGAAACATACCAATCATATCAGTTACATTTGAAGTATCCCATCTACTAATATCTTCATTAAACTCTTTAGCACCAGCAAACATCATACTCATATCAGTTACATTTGAAATATTCCAACCTCCTATATCTTCATTAAACTCTTTAGCACAACGAAACATACCTTTCATATCAGTTACATTTGAAGTATCCCATCTACTAATATCTTCATTAAACTCTTTAGCACTAGCAAACATCATACTCATATCAGTTACATTTGAAGTATCCCAATTTCCAATAACTTTATTAAACTTTTTAGCATAACAAAACATATAACGCATATCAGTAACATTGGAAGTATCCCAATTTCCTATATCTTCATTAAAATTAGTAGCATTATAAAACATTATACTCATATTAGTAACATTTGAAGTATCCCAATTTCCTATATCTTTATTAAATTCTTCTGCATGACGAAACATACAACTCATATTAGTAACTTTTGAAGTATCCCATCCTCCAATATATTCATTAAATTTATAAGCATTACGAAACATATAACTCATATTAGTTACATTTGAAGTATCCCATCTTCCAATATCTTCATTAAAATTATTAGCCTTATAAAACATATAACTCATATTAGTTACATTTGAAGTATCCCATCTTCCAATATCTTCATTAAAATTATTAGCCTTATAAAACATATAACTCATATTAGTTACATTTGAAGTATCCCAACCTCCAATATCTTCATTAAAATTATTAGCACACCAAAACATTTTACTCATATCAGTTACATTTGAAGTATCCCATAGACTAATATGTCCGTATTTGATTATCGCTTTAGATTTATCACCTAACCAGAGTTTAACAGCTTCTCGTAATTCTTCTGAATCTTTCATTGGATAAAATACTATTCTCATAATAGTATTATAAATTAACGGTTCATATGCGTTAATCTTATGTAATAGGGAACATAATGCATCATTGGACAGTTCCATGATATGAGTCATAGTAGATGTATGATATGTTAAATAAAAATAAGTTAATAAGAAATCAATTTTTATATTTAATAATGTAATTCTATTAGTTACTATCAATTACTTTTGAAACATCCCAATTTCCAGTATCTTGATTAAAATTAATAGCATCATTAAACATACCCCTCATATTAGTAACATTTGAAGTATTCCATTTTCCAATATCTTGATTAAACTTATAAGCACAATAAAACATATGATTCATCTTAGTTACATTTGAAGTATCCCAATTTCCTATATCTTGATTAAACTTATTAGCATAACGAAACATCCAACTCATATTAGTAACATTTGAAGTATTCCATTTACTAATATCTTTATTAAATTCTTTAGCACAACAAAACATACTTCTCATATCAGTAACACATGAAGTATCCCATCCTCCTATATCTTTATTAAATTCTTTAGCATAACTAAACATATAAAGCATATTAGTTACGTTTGAAGTATTCCATCGTCCAATATCTTGATTAAACTCTTTAGCACCAATAAACATACCACTTATATCGGTTACATTTGAAGTATCCCACATTCCAATATCTTTATTGAACTTTGTAGCATTATGAAACATACTATTCATAGTTGTTACATTTGAAGTATCCCATCCTCCAATATCTTCATTAAACTCTTTAACATTATTAAACATACTACTCATATCAGTAACATTTGAAGTATTCCACTCCCCAATATCTTCATTAAAAATATTAGCATAACCAAACATACAACTCATATTAGTTACGTTTGATGTATCCCAACATCCAATATCGTGATTAAACTTGTTAGCATTACAAAACATTTCACGCATATCAATTACTTTTGAAGTATCCCATCTTCCAATATCTTCATTAAAATTAGTAGCATTACTAAACAGCCTTCGCATATCAGTTACATTTGAAGTATCCCATAGACTAATATGACCGTATTTGATTATCGCTTTAGATTTATCACCTAACCAGAGTTTAACAGCTTCTCGTAATTCATCAGAATCTTTCATTGGATAAAATACTATTCTCATAATAGTATTATAAATGAACGGTTCATATGCGTTAATCTTATGTAATAGTCCTCTTAATTCATCATTTGAAGGTTTTATGGTATGAGTCATACTATGACTCATAATCTATATGATATGTTAAATAAAAAATAAGTTAAAAAGAATCAATTTTATATTTAATAATATGATAATCACACGTGCTATTCCAATTAATAATATAATATTTATTAAAATTATAAGCACCAATAAACATAAAATTCATATCAGTTACGTTTGAAGTATCCCATCCTCCAATATCTTGATTAAAGTTTTCAGCACCACTAAACATATACCTCATATTAGTTACATTTGAAGTATCCCATCCTCCTATATCTTGATTAAAATACCTAGCATAATAAAACATATGATTCATATCAGTTACGCTTGAAGTATCCCAACTTCCAATATATTTATTAAACACCGCAGCACGAAACATACCAGCCATATCAGTTACGTTTGAAGTATTCCATTTACTAATATCTTGATTAAACTCTTTATCATAAGAGAACATATTTCTCATATTAGTTACATTTGAAGTATCCCAGAGACCAATATCTTGGTTAAAGTTATAAGCATTATAAAACAGATAACTCATATCAGTTACGTTTGAAGTATCCCAATTTCCAATATCTTCATTAAAATTATTAGCACACGAAAACATTTGATTCATATTAGTAACTTTTGAAGTATTCCAATTTCCAATATCTTCATTAAAATTATAAGCATTATAAAACAGATAACTCATATCAGTTACATTTGAAGTATTCCATATACTAATATGACCATATTTGATTATAGCTTTAGATTTGTAGGTTAACCAGAGTTTAACCGCTTTACGTAATTCATCAGAATCTTTCATAGGATAAAATACGAGTGATAATATAATCTGATATAAACCAGATTCATAGTCATTAATTTTATGTACAAGTCTATTTAAGTCATAATTTGAAGGTTTAATGATTGATATGTTAAATAAAAATAAGTTAATAAAAAGAATCAATTTTTATATTTAATAATGTAATTTTATTAGTTACATATCAGTTACTTTTGAAGTATCCCATAGACTAATATCTTGATTAAAATTATTAGCATCACGAAACATATGGTTCATATCAGTTACATTTGAAGTATCCCAATTTCCAATATATTCATTAAAATTACTAGCACCACTAAACATAGCACCCATATCAGTTACGTTTGAAGTATCCCATCCTCCAATATCTTGATTAAACTTTTTAGAACAATAAAACATACACCTCATAGTTGTTACATTTGAAGTATCCCAATTTCCTATATCTTCATTAAAGTTATAAGCAAAAACAAACATATGACTCATATCAGTAACGTTTGAAGTATCCCATAGACTAATATGTCCGTATTTGCTTATCGCTTTAGATTCATCTCTTATCCAAAGTTCTACTGCTTCTAGTAATTCATCATAATCTTTCATAGGATAAAATACGAGTGATAATATAATCTGATATAAACCAGATTCATAGTCATTAATTTTATGTACAAGTCTATTTAAGTCATAATTTGAAGGTTTCATGGTATTAGTCATATAATATGTATGATATGAAATGTTAAATAAAAAATAAGTTAATAAATCAATTTTATAATGTAATAATATTATAAAATATCAATTACCTTTGAATTAGGAAACTATAAATAAAGTTCAAACTTAATATTAGTATTAATAATACAGGTTTAACCATAATCTAAAGGCAAATCATGTTTGATACGAGTATATACTGCAAAGTTGTCGGTGGCCTTCATAATTATTTCATTATAACATTCTTCGTCCTCATCTAATGCCTTATTAATCTTATTAAGGTCTAAATCTATATCTTTATCTCTACCTTCTTCCCATTCGTTAAGATCTTTCAAGTATTCTAGATGATCTTGATAAATAATATTCATAGCATATCTACCATGGTCATCCTCTAAAACAGAGCAAATTTGATGTGGTTCTCCAAGTTGACACCTTATCGCAAAACTACACGATGCGTTAAACATAGAAAAATCTTTAAATGAAGTAATTAATGCCCATCCTTGTGGATTCCAATTTGTACATGGTGGCTCTTCTATATTATAGACCATACCAATATATTTGTTGCGCAAACATTCATCGTTGACCTCTTTTTGGAATTCTGTAGGAACATCTAATTCGATTGATTTAATAGAAAAAATGTAATATTTAGATTCGGTTAATATTAAATCCTCGCATGTATCTTTATTAATTCGTAAAAAACAGCTTTTAAGTTCAAGTGTCGGCCAACATTTATAACATACATCAAAATCTTCTGCAGTGTGAAAATCGCTTATATTGTGTATTTTACCAGTATTAATATATTGTCCACACACATTACATGTACAATAAGGATGTTCGTGTTCTTTGAACAACTCATCCAGAGGTTTATTAAAACAATCTAAACAAATATCGATATCACAGCTACCAATACCACGGTAAAAATCAAGTGAAACGGTCTCATTACAATTATCACAATAATTATCTTCAAATATATCCAATGTGACTTTGGAATCGGGTAGAAATATGTATTTTTCCATAATTTATAATCAAATTAATAATTTAGTCTTTAAATATCTTGATAATTATATTGATAATTATTTATATTAATAAAACGCAATGACATAACACGCACTACAACCACTGGTCACCCTATAAACATAATATTCCTGTGATGTACGTCTGTATCATTGAATTTCATAAAAGTCATACCTGGAGAATTAAATGGCATTAGTGGGTTGCGTTTGCGTTCACTCCGATGAAATGGAGTGTTCTGTCTTATCGATTCCAGTAGATAGGGTTTCTGTGGTCGGTGGTGACTTTGTGCATATAGGGTCTATTTTGGGGGACAAGTTAATTATCAATTGTCGAATATTATCCAAATCATCTAATGTATTTATATGATCTAAACTATTATTAGATATATCCACATAGACACGTTCATAAAGTGTTTTTCCTATATCGGTTTTTAATAGAATTTTAGAAACTTCCTCAAACTCATTAAAATATTTAATAGTTTCATTGTATAATAGATTTACAAGTGTTATATTATTTTTAATAATTGTCGATTTTTTTAGAGATTTTAAATCACACTTATATTTTTTATAATTTTCCGTATAGTTTTTTAATGTATCAAAAAATAAAGGAGTACTATCTGTTGTAGTTGGTTCCCATCCTCTCCACGGAGTATTAGGGTTATTAGGGTTATATGCCAGATGCGAATACTTGTCTTCAATATAACACTTAGGATTGTTGACTAATCTATATTGATTCTCAATATCCCATTCCAAACTAAAAGGTTCTGGACGGTCGAATTCTTTATAATTCGTCATAGTATCTAAATCCTCGTCCCTTAATAATGGTGTTTTTATATTTTTATAAATCTTTAAATAACTGTCGATATCTATGTTTAAAGCATCAAATAAATATCTGTATTGTGTTTTGATTAATTTTGGTTCATTTAGGGTGATTCCAAATTCGTTTTTTTGATAATTCAGGGGGTCCCCAGTTGGCTTTAAAAACCATATATCAAACTCATCATCGTTAAATAAAATGGTGGATAAGTAGTATAAAAATGCCATAATATGCTCGTTGGTTAATATATATTTTAAATCTTTATTTTGTTCGATGTTGTTAAACGTTAATTCTATAGATCCCACATGTGGCTCCCCTCGCTCACCCTTGTTTGGATTATATTTTTTATTTTTACCTTTTATTTGGTTCTTATTATCATTTCCATCCTCGCCTGATATAGGTTCCGGATATAAGGTATTTTCGACCACTAAATGAGTATATTTTCCTTTATCTTCCATTAATGATGTTTTATCATCATCATTATCATTGATATATGATATTAATTTTTGTTTAACGAAAGTATTAAGTTCTAATATATATTTATCATAATCAACTGTTGAGTTGGTATTTTTTTCTAAGTTCAGATCACATATTTGATGTAGAGAGAGGGAGAGAGCGCGCGCGCGCGAGAGAGAGAGGGTCTTCGAAATAAGTGGTGAATAGGAAGAAAGTGTATCCTCCACCACGGATTGGGATGGTAAGTGTTTACTAACTAACTCAAATAATCCGCTATATTTCATATCTAATCTAAATGATTTAAATTTTTTATACTTTAAATCTAATAATAAACGGTCATACCATTCAGCACAATTATAATGTATATTATCACCTATATTTGTGTCGATGTCGGGGTATAGTTTGTTTATCTCAATATTATACTCGGATGAAGAATGAATTGGAACAATTCGAACATAATTACTCTTATTTATGATATTATAATCAATTACAATATGATTCATTTAAAATAATATATATAAAATAATATATAATATAATTTTTTATTAAACGACGTACTTCATTATATTGATATCAATTACTTTTGAAGTATCCCATCCTCCAATATCTTGATTAAAATTACTAGTACCTCTAAACATACCTCGCATATCAGTTACATTTGAAGTATCCCATCCTCCAATATCGTCATTAAACTTCCACGCACAATAAAACATATTACTCATAACAGTTACATTTGAAGTATTCCACTTTCCAATATCTTGATTAAAATTACTAGCACAATTAAACATACAACACATATCAATGACATTTGAAGTATTCCACTTTCCAATTTCTTTATTAAACTTATGAGCATAATTAAACATCCAACTCATATTAGTTACATTTGAAGTATCCCAATTTCCAATATTTTTATTAAACTTGTTAGCACCACAAAACATATAAGACATATTAGTTACATTTGAAGTATCCCAATTTCCAATATATTTATTAAAATTTATAGCATAATGAAACATATTACTCATATTTGTTACATTTGACGTATCCCAATTTCCAATATCTTGATTAAAATTTATAGTATTATAAAACATATTACTCATATCAGTTACTTTTGAAGTATTCCATAGACTAATATGTCCATATTTTTCGCGTGCTGTTAATTCATCTACTAACCATAGTTTAACTGCATTTCGTAATTCATCCGAATCGTTCATTTGATAAAATACGTGTGATTTAATAATCTTATATAAACCAGATTCATAATCATTAATTTTATTTAATAGTTTTTTTAATTTGACATTGGAATGTTTTATGGTATTATTCATAATAGATGTATGATATGTTTATGTTAAATAAAAAATAAGTTAATAAGAATCAATTTTTATATTTGATATTGTAATTCTATTAGTTACATATCAATTACATTTGAAGTATTCCATAGACTAATATGTCCGTATTTGATTATCGCTTTAGATTCGTCACTTAACCAGAGTGCAACCGCTTCTCGTAATTATTCCGAATCTTTCATTTGATAAAATACGAGTGATAATATAATCTGATATAAACCATAATCATATTCATTAATTTTATGTAATAGTCCTCTTAATACAACATTGGAAGGGTCCATGGTATGAGTCATAATAGATATGATTGATATGTTAAATAAAAATAAGTTAATAAGAATCAATTTTATATTTTTATAATGTACATCTATTAGTACTTATAAATTACGTTTGATGTATCCCAATTTCCAATATATTGATTAAACTCTTTAGCATTAGCAAACATCCAAATCATATCAGTTACATTTGACGTATCCCATCCTCCAATATCTTGATTAAACACCTTAGCATTGTGAAACATACAATGCATAGTAGTTACATTTGAAGTATCCCAATTTCCAATATATTGATTAAACTCCTTAGCATTATGAAACATCCAAATCATAACAGTAACATTTGAAGTATCCCAACCTCCTATATCTTCATTAAAATTATAAGCATAAGAAAACATACAACTCATAGTAGTAACATTTGAAGTATCCCAATTTCCAATATCTTTATTAAAATTAATAGCACTATGAAACATACCAGACATATTAGTTACTTTTGAAGTATTCCATCCTCCAATATCTTCATTAAACTTTTTAGAATCACAAAACATCCTAGACATGTTAGTAACATTTGAAGTATTCCATAGACTAATATGTCCATATTTGGTTATTGCTTTAGATTCGTTGGTTAACCAGAGTTTAACCGCTTCTCGTAATTCACCAGAATCTTTCATTGGATAAAATACAGATCTTATAATTTGATTATAAATGTTTGGTTCATATGAATGAATATTACCTAATAGACATCTTAATGCATCATTAGACGTTTCTATGGTACGAGTCATAATAGATGTGATATACTTTATTTTAAATAAAAATAACTTAATAATAATAATCAATTTATATTTGATAATGTAATTATATTAGTTACTTATCAGTTACGTTTGAAGTATCCCATTTACTAATATCCTGATTAAAATCATTAGCATAATAAAACATACCCCTCATATTAGTTACATTTGAAGTATACCATTTACTAATATCCTGATTAAATTTATAAGCATAAGAAAACATACCCCTCATATCAGTAACATTTGAAGTATCCCAATTTCCAATATCTTGATTAAAATTTTGAGCACCATTAAACATATAACTCATATCAGTTACATTTGAAGTATCCCAATTTCCTATATCTTGATTAAACTTAGTAGCATAAGAAAACATATAACTCATATTAGTTACATTTGAAGTATCCCAATTTCCAATATCACCATTAAACCTTCTAACATAATAAAACATACCACTCATATCAGTTACGTTTGAAGTATCCCATAGACTAATATGTCCGTATTTGGTTATCGCTGTTGATTCGTCTTCTAACCAAAGTGCAACCGCTTCTCGTAATTCATCCGAATCTTTCATTTTATAAAATACAGATCTCATAATATTATTATAAATGTTTGGTTCATATGACAAAATCTTATGTAATAGGGTACATAATGCATCGGTGGAATGTTTTATGGTATGAGTCATAATAGATGTATGACTGATATGTTAAATAAAAATAAGTTAATAAAATAAATCAATTTTATATTTGATAATGTAATTCTATTAGTTACTATCAGTTACTATCAGTTACATTTGAAGTATCCCACCCACCAATATCTTGATTAAAATTAGCACCACAAAACATATAAGACATTTTAGTTACATTTGAAGTATCCCAACCTCCAATATCTTGATTAAAATTATTAGCATTACAAAACATCCAACTCATATCAATCACACTTGAAGTATCCCATCGTCCAATATTTTTATTAAAATTAATAGAACTACGAAACATATAAGCCATATCAGTTACATTTGAAGTATCCCATTTTCCTATATCTTGATTAAAATTATTAGTACCACAAAACATACAACTCATATTAGTTACCTTTGAAGTATCCCAATTTCCTATATCTTTATTAAAATTATGAGAGTATGCAAATATTCCATACATATCAGTAACATTTGAAGTATCCCATCTACTAATATCTTGATTAAAATTTATAGCATTAGTAAACATCATAATCATATTAGTTACTTTTGAAGTATCCCAATTTCCAATATTTTCATTAAAATTAGTAGCACCATTAAACATACGGTTCATATCATTTACTTTTGAAGTATCCCATAGACTAATATGTCCATATGTCTTTATTGCTTTAGATTCGTTGGTTAGCCAGATTTTAACCACTTCTCGTAATTCTTTCGAATCTTTCATTGGGTAAAATACAGATCTCATAATAGTATTATAAATGAACGGTTCATAAGAGTGAATCTTATGTAATAGGGCACGTAAATCATCGGTGGAAGGTTTCATAGTATGAGTAATATCAGATGTATGATATGTTAAATAAAAAATAAAGTTAATAAGAAATCAATTTTTATATTTATATTTATAAATGTAATTATATTAGTTTCATATTAGTTACATGTGAAGTATTCCACCCTCCTATATCTTGGTTAAAGTTATAAGCACCACAAAACATACTACCCATATAGTTACGTTTGAAGTATCCCACCTTCCAATATCTTGATTAAACTTATTAGCTTTATAAAACATCTGGCTCATATCAGTTACATTTGAAGTATCCCACCTACTAATATCTTGATTGAATTCTTTTACATAACTAAACATAGAACTCATATTAGTAACTTTTGAAGTATCCCAATTTCCAATATCTTCATTAAACTCTTGAACACCACTAAACATCCAACACATATTAGTTACTTTTGAAGTATCCCAATTTCCTATATCTTGATTAAATCTATAAGCATGAGAAAACATACCACTCATATTAGTAACATTTGAAGTATTCCAATCTCCAATATCGTCATTAAAATTATTAGCACCTTCAAACATACAACCCATACATGTGACATTTGAAGTATTCCAATTTCCTATATCTTGATTAAAATCATTAGCAAATTTAAACATATGATTCATATTAGTTACATTTGAAGTATCCCAATTTCCAATATCACCATTAAACCTTCTAGAATTATAAAACAAAGCACCCATACAAGTAACTCTTGAAGTATTCCATCCTCCTATATGTTGATTAAAATTATAAGCTTCATAAAACATATTACTCATATTAGTTACATTTGAAGTATTCCAATATCCGATATCTTCATTAAAATTTTTAGCATTAAAAAACATATTACTCATATCAGTAACATTTGAAGTATCCCATAGACTAATATGTCCGTATTTGGTTATCGCTTTAGATTCATCAGTTAACCATAGTTTAACTGCTTCTCGTAATTCATCGGAATCTTTCATTTGATAGAATACGAGTGATAATATAATCTGATATAAACCAGATTCATAGGCATTAATTTTATGTAATAGTCCTCTTAAATCATAATTGGAATGTTTTATGGTATTATTCATAATAGATATATAATATGTTAAATAAAAATAAATTAATAAAATAAATCAATTTTATATTTGATAATGTAAATCTATTAGTTTCATATTAGTTTCATATTAGTAACATTTGAAGTATCCCAATTAATAATATAATCTTGATTAAAATTAGTAGCAATACCAAACATACTACTCATATCAGTTACATTTGAAGTATTCCATTTACTAATATCTTTATTAAAATTATTAGCATCTAAAAACATACTTATCATATTAGTTACATTTGAAGTATTCCACCCTCCAATATCTTGATTAAAATTAGTAGCTTTTGCAAACATATGAGTCATATTAGTTACATTTGAAGTATCCCAATTTCCAATATTTTGATTAAA
>Ga0206125_10003715_pt1 | contig 14246 bp, 12 predicted proteins | sample Helgoland_Spring_4_FD_148598 | JGI IMG/M metagenome (GOLD analysis project Ga0206125, IMG submission 148598) | Pelagic subsurface seawater microbial communities from Kabeltonne, Helgoland, North Sea - Helgoland_Spring_Bloom_20160331_1 | ecosystem: Environmental > Aquatic > Marine > Epipelagic ... | reverse complement strand
CGGTTCTCGTTTTGTTCTTAGGGCACTTACTGGCCTGATGATTTTGATTCCCTACTAATACCTGTCTCTTCAAAAAAATGAATCATTTCTTGAACTTCACGCATTTGCCTATCCCATGCTTCACTTACCTCACCCTTCGTAAATTTCTGGTAATGATTCAGTGCCTTTTCAGCTTTTATCATCAAATCGTATGCCTTCTCTGGCATTCTTTGATGCCAGAGATAATTACCATGGGCATAGAGATGCTTCGCATAATACAAATTTAACTTGGTATGAATTTGCATATTGGCCCAATTCTTCTGCTGCTTTGCTTCATCGTATAATGCTTCCGCCTCTTGATAGCGGTTTTCACGCCCCAAAAAATCAGCATACCCAATGAGCAGGCGAGTATATTGCGGTACCCAATCATGCGCATAATAGTAATATGCATAATCATAACTAGCGTTATATAATTTTTTTGCCTCAACAAGGTGTATCTCTACCTCGTTGGAAGACTGCCTTTCCACCAGATCACTTGCCCATCGTAAATGCATATCGCCCCACTTCTTATGAACGCGGAAACGACGTTCTCGAGCACGTGCAAAGTTGGACATCTCTGTATAAAGCCCATCAGCCTTGAGCCATTGCTTTTGCTCTACGTAAAGATATGCTAGGTTAATTTTGGCTACTAGGTTGTATGGATGCCGTTTTAGTGAGGCTAAATAGCGGTCTATAGCAAGATTCATCAGACGCTCTTTATCCTCAAGCGATGCTGCACGCATGGCTCCTGTGTAATGCAGTGTCCCCAAGCGCTCATAGCGCCTCCACTGGGGTGCACGTGCGAGTGATTGTTCAAAGGCGGGAATCCATACTGCATGGTCGACTTTCTCTGGCTGCCAAGCTCCGTCTTCCTTGGCTATTTTGTTTTTGATCAGCGGTAACCCAGCCCACAACTGCTGGCCCCCTAAACCGATAGCTCCTACTCCCAGAATCAATAGCATAAGGGCCATGAATCGGCAGATGCTACTTCGTCCTAGTTCAACGGCCAATTCATTGCCCGAACCCGTGTTGCTCAGTGATGGCAACGGCAGGATCCACACGGCGCAACAAATCATCAAAAGTAAATTCGGCAGCAGGTGCGTAGGATAATCAAAGCAAATATGTACGGCCATCGCAACTATTCCGCAACTGCCTGCAATGGCCAAGGCCATTGCATTTGATCCACACCGTAAGCCGTTTTCACCAACTTTTTCAGAGAGTCTCCAAACTTGCCGCAGTCCCAATACAAGGTGAGAAAACAGCAGTGTCATTATTAAGATGAAACCAATGAGCCCATAATCTGTCAACAGCTGCAGGTATTCATTTCGGACAAACTCTGGGCTCAGTTCACCAGAATTCAATCCATCGCTCCAATAGGTGAAACATTCGTAGGAAAAACTACGGCTGCCAGCACCTAAAATCATGTTGTCCGCCCACTGCTCAGCCGCCATCGCCCACAAAGGAACCCTGACTCCAGAATCAAAAATCATTCCCAAGCTGTTCACCCCTCTTTGCCCAAAGACCCATATTCCGCCGAACACAACAAGCGCGCAAACCAGAACGCTTAACGATACCAGAACCCTGCGCATCCATGCTTCCACAATGCCTCCCTGCTGCTCTAACGAAATATATATTAGTGTAATAAATACCACCAAGGCAGCGCACGAGCTCAGCGCCGCTGATCTAGATTGCGACCATAATGCTAAACCTAAAGCCAACATGCCCAACAGGGTAATCAATATCCGCAACCCATGCCCATACCTCCCCCAAACACCCAAGCTCAAGCAGAGAAACCCGGCTATAACCGCAAAATTGGCAAAGCTTCCATAGTAACCATACATGCCATTTATATGTGTTGGCGCAGCCCTAGATGATCCGGAAAAATATATCGACAAAGAATACCCTCCACCGCCTTTGAGCTGCAAAAGACATGAGCCCATATGCAACAGCAAAATAAAGATGACTACCCAGGCAATACTCTCACGCAATTTTATGCCCCCTTTACCTCCGACGCTGTGTCCTACAACAAGATATAATAAACCAGCGGGCAGGATTAACATTAAATCCTCAATTCCCAAATCATATACTGGCGACCAATAGGCACGTATGGCAAAGTAAAAAAGCGTAACCAAGGCTAAAACCTGCAGCCAGATATAAGGATGGCGACCGAACCTCGTCAACTTCGCGTCCATCCTCATTCGCCATAATTTAATAGCTGCAAGCATAGCGGCGAAACCGATCATCACCAAGGTAGGGGCCTGCAACGGCACACTTAAAGTAGTCGCTACGAGCCCAGCTGCCAACAGACTAACGCAGGCAAAAAATATGATCAAAAAATTCATGGTTAATCTGTTGATTCGATAGCCATTAACTTGTCAGCGCATCTCGGAAAACTTTTTCCATGCTGCAGACAAACCTCTCTCGAGTATAACAGGCCTCGTAGTGTTTTCTGGAAGCCTTACCCATTTTATTTCTTTTCTCAGCATTCTTGCAGAGCTCTTCGACTACATCAGCATACTCTTCTGGGGCATTGATCTCACATAGAATAGCAGCATTACTCTCACCTACCAACTGAGGAATGCCTCTCCAATTCGTACTCACAACTGGCAAGCCAAATGCCATCGCCTCGATAAGCACCAAAGGAAAATTTTCTGACTGATAGTGCGAAGGAAAAAAGAACATATCAGCATCAGCATATGCCTGCCACTTGGCATCACCTTTGAGCACTCCAGAAAAATAAACTACCTCACTGAGATCCCCTCCTGCAACCAATGCCAAAGCTTCAACTTTAAACTTCTCAGAGGCCCATGCTCCTACCATCTGAAACTCAACATCCAGACCTCGATCTTTCAGCATCTTAGCGGCTCTGATCACATCCATGACTCCCTTGCCTTCGTTAAGGGCTCCGAGAAACATCACTCTTAATCGACCGCCTATCGGCCTTGCTCGTGATTTCAGCTCAACATCCAGACCGTTTGGCACATAGGCCGTTTGGCGAGCCGCAAATATTTCACTAGGAGAATGATTCGTTTTACAAATTTCTATGCTCACATCAGCCTTCGCATACAAGCGTTTGGCGATACGCCCCAATACCCCAGCCGATTCCAGATACTCAGGTAGTCCGCCAGCATGGTAATGATAGACCACTTTCGAAAAACACCACCTAACCGAGATAAGATAAATGACATCTCGAATCACTGGTGCTTTATTAGCGCTCGCAGGAAGGTAATAGAAAATCCTTGGTCGTTTAGTAAACGCAATGACCCAAGTCTGAAGAATTAGTGAAAACAAATGGATGATTTTTCCTAAGCTCGCTCTACCAACGGCATCGATACTATGGCTATAAGCCATCCTGAGTCGTTCCACCCTAAGATCGCCCCAGTCGTGGTCAAATAACATGCCTGTGACTACTGCCTGGCCGTGATAAGGAGGAGGAGTCTGACCCACCAATAATATGTCAAAGCGCGCGCTCATTCTTGCATCCATTCAGCTAAAAGCCCCTCGTGCCCGAAACGCCCTAGGGCGTTGGAATAAACCAAATAACTTCCAATACAAAGTTCAACGTTACCGCCCCAACCTGCCTGCGCCATAAAATCTTTTCCTTGGGCTGTATTCGCCCAGTCCCTGCAAACCTCAAGCGTGTCTGCAGCTGATAGTTGATCTACTAAACTTGCTCGCTGAAGCAGATAATGAATCCAATCCCAAGCTGCTGGAGCGCTGCACGATCCATACTCCCAGTCGATCACCACAATCTTTCCTTCGGAGGTTATTTTGACATTCCACGGTGTAAAGTCCCCATGATGTATTCCCATCATAACCTCTACATCTTTACCTTCGCCTAACAGCCTGTTTCCTTTTTCCAGCTCGATGCCTTCCATAAATTCACAGATTGCAGACCATTGCTCGGTATCTATTAGCGCCTTCTTTTGCGCGAAATCAAACCAGCGCCGTATGATACTTACCACTAAATCGTCGTGGCGCTTTTCTGGTGATTTTCCATCAACTAAAGGACAAGCGTAAAAAGACCAGTGATCATTGGCGCCAGATTGTCTGATTTTTAGAAGGCCGGGCAACTCATCCGGAAGGCTGCACATGATTTCAACCTCACTACTAACGGACCTTCTGGCGGACAATGAAAGTCCAATCTTGTCTATGACGATCTCACTACCTGTTTTCCTTGCTAAGATGACACGCCTTACTTTAGACGCTGGATTTCCCAGCAAGAATCCAAAGCCAGCATCGTTCGCTCTTAATTCAGCAATAGGCCCATTACCGCCGAAGCTAAAACATCTCGAGGGCAAAAATAAAGTATGCAGGCTGTATCTAATCAAAAGCCTTACACAAGCTACTAAGCAACGAGCTTTTCTGGCCTGAGGCTGATAGAGTGAAAGCGTCGCTAAAGCCAAATGTCTCTCTTTTGGAAGGGCAAGTAGTAGAATGCCTTTCCTAAATATACAATGAAATCTAATCGTGCAATAAAGCGCACCATCACCTTCTAATTGCTTAATGATTAATCTGTCCGCTTTTGCCCACATCTTATCTATATCTAGACTCACACTTTTGGTGAATTTATTTCGCAGCATGCCTGATGTTGTCATCTGTGTGATGGTCGACGTATCTTGCGAGAAATCACCTTTGACTAATTACATCGTTGTATATCTTCGCCATGACCTCTGCCTTCTTTGGCCAATCATATGAATCTATCAATTTTTTGCGCGCGTTCTCGGCATGGATAGGTATTTTATCTGGCCTATCTATATAATATATGACGGCTGCACACAGTGATTCAAGGGTCTCTTCACGCGATTGAGATTTTACTACCTGTCCGCATTTGCTATCAACGGACAGGGCTGGGCCTCCACGATCTAGGCAAATAACAGGCAGATCTCCAGCCATAGCCTCTAAAACAGTAAACGAACCAGAGTCATGCAAACTCGGATATAGGAACAAATCGTAATTTCGATAAAGTCTGAGAACTTCTGCATGCGGCTTTCGACCAGTGAAATGTACTCGGCCTGTTAGCTTAAGTCGCCGAATCTCTTTTTTCAGCAGGCCCTCATCTGCGCCACTACCTATGATGGTTAGCGATACTTTATGCGGTAGCAGACGTAATGCATGAATAGCCAACTCAAGCCCTTTCCAATATAAAACTCCGCCTACAAATAATAACTTGGTCTCGTCGTTTCTTACCTTTTGTTTTGGCTTGGCGCCCAACGGATCAGCACACACCCCTATCTGAGGCATCACCAGACTTTTGATACCATGCTCAGAAAAAATTTGCTGCATCTCTAAAGTCGATGCAATGACTTGATCAGCATAACGATATTTACTCATCCCAAAGCCTAGACCTGTACAGAGCCTCGTCATCAAATTTCTAAATATCTCTTTGGCTTTTATTTGCCACCCTCTTTCTGGCAACAATTCCTCTGGAAACTCCTCACACCCACCAACAGGACCGACAATACAGGGCGTATTGTGACCCGCGACAGCAAACGGCAATCTGAAGGATGCAAAAGTCAAGTGATGAACTAAATCATAATGATTTTTATTCTGGAGTTCTTTTATCTTCCAAAATGCTTTTTTCTGCCAAGAGGAATAATACCAAGTCATCGCCATGAATCTAGGCTTCATCCATTTTTTAATTTTTTGATCAGCTGATGATAGGTCTATGTATACAAACTTTGGGAAACTACCCGATTTGCAAACTAATTTATCTTCGATAGATTTTTTATTATTTGAGCGAGTTAATACTGTTACATCAAAGTATTTTGAGAGATGCATAACCCATTGCCACCCCACCTCAGGCTCAGAGCCCTTGTCAGGCTCACATGCATAAGCTGATATTAGAACCTTGTATCGTTTACCTTGATTCATTCTACCTCTATTCTTTTATCGGCATTGCGCAGACTAGGCTAACTTGTTGAAGAGATCGAATCACATTCTTTTTTTACTAACAAACATTCTTTATGCTATTTAAAACATGATTGCGGGTCTCAACGATTGTCGATTCCGTACTGATCAGCACCCTGTTTTTCCCATTTTCTGAAAATGCCACTAAAGCATTTACTTGCCGTTCCACTTCGTTAACGGGCAACTCCTTTTTTCTCTCAGCTATAACCTCAGGATTACCGTGTAGACAGATAATCAGATCGGGCTTTGGGATCATGCTTACAAATACGCGTAATACCCATTGTGGTAAATTTATTCTAAGTCTCCTAGGATCTAACAATATGTCATAAGCGTACCTATCAAATATGACGATCGTGGGGCTCTTTGACAGTATGGGCCTTATCAATAACCAATAACCAACCGCATAATCTAAAAAATAGTATGCTAGCCTTGCAAAAGATAATAAATAGCCCGATGGGGCGGCCCCATGAGGGTCGGTTACTGTTTGTTTGCTGTCATAATTTTTTTCTTTTATACGCCCCAGGGGGGGTAAAAGGCTGGGTCTAAAATGTTTTACTGACAATGCTTTATGAGTCGCGTCCATTAAAGCTGGCTTTATCGCCTCGATAACGGTCGACTTTCCTGCTCCGTCAGTACCTAGAAAAACGATCATTTTCCCTGGCGGGTATAGAAGTCGTAATAGCTTTGACCCGTAATATTTTATTTTATTACTAACATATGATAGAGGCGAAATAACAAGTGATTTCAATTCAACTACACGCCTCAGACGCCTTGCTTCCAAATTTGCCGCCGCGCCATTAATATTCTCTTGGCATATCTTACGAAACCGGGCCAGTGCTTTTTCGCCTATGGGCGATAGCGCTGAAGAAACTTCAGGCCACCTATTACAGGATGCATCAGAGGCCTGATCGATATACCTCTCCCCTATTACGCCATTATGAAACAGTTCCTTCATCACCCCAATTACAGAAGCCAAATCTGATGACAAAACACTTATTCCATTGTGATCTTCGATCTGCTCGGTCCAGACACTTTTGTCGATAAGGTTACATGAGCCTCTGTAAACTACACCTATGCAAATGTCTAACCGTAAGCCCCACCACTCATCATCTACATTGTCGGGTTTGCCTAGCGCAAAAATCTTCAACAATCCCGCAGTGCTAACCCTCCCAATAATAACCCCATCAGCATTTTTTATCGAATTCTCAATACACTCAACAACAAGCTTCTCTTGCCCTGGATCAATTAACATATCCAAATCACTGCTGCCAGCACTGCTTGGAAGCGAATCGTAATTTCGCATCACCGCATAACTTAATCCAGAGTCATTAAGATCGTGAAACAGCTTATTAAGGAGCTTAGCTTCGGGACTATCGGTTTCTGCCATTTTACATTAGTATTATTTTTTGTCCTACCCCAGATTTTCAAGACGCAAACTTATTTCTGTCACCCAGAACTTGATCATTATTATTGTAGTCACTCATCCTACGAACTGATCGCTATTTACCTCATTCTCTATTTAACTCGTTTTATTAAGTATTAGACTAAAACTGCGTTTTAAGAAATAACGTGAAATGCCTAGCATACTGGCAGTTACGATAATCTTGTGAGCTAAGCTAGATTTTCTGGGTAAAATCAGTAGGTGCCTGAGTATCTGATAGCTATGTAACTTCCAATGGTCGATCAACCGTGTTCTTGGGCTAATCAATGAATTCTCTCGCATTCTTCGGTGGTAGAAACTTCCATCTTGAATTGTCCTAATTTTTTGGACTTTAGAGAGCACCTCCATTATAAATAGTGTGTCTTCACCCGGCTGTATGTTTGTGTCGAATTTAATATTGCCTATCAAATTTCTAGGAATGAGCTTACCCCAAGCAACGCGATAGAACTTCCTGAACTTCAGTATATTGGTGGTCTCGTAATTTGGTTTAAAGCTATCAGAACGTGGATTGTTAAGTATTCTGTTTGTTTTGTCTTCAAAAACCTCATTGTCCGATAACACCATCGAGCCTTCTCCTGATTTATCTGGGAGGCTAGAAAAATAATTTCTGCTCACGTAGTCATCATCGTCTATAAAGACTAGGTAGCTACCAGTTGAGCTATTTATCCCTATATTTCAAGCTTCAGATACCCCTCGCTTATCGGTATAAATCAGGTTTAAATTTTCAATTCTCTTTTTTGAAACGTAGTCAGCAATCTCTTGATAGTAGGGCTCCTTAGGCCCATTAAGTACGATAATTACTTCATAAAGATCAGCATCAAGCGTTTGCTCGGCAAGCGAGTCAATGCACTCCCAAATATAGCTCTGCGGCTTATAACTAGCAATAATAGCAGAAATTTGTTTGTCTGTTTTTTTAGGTTCTAACATAGTCTAAATTGGCTAATTACATGATTTGCTTAACATGTGAGGCTAGGCGGCGTTCATTGATTTTTTTTGGCTAAGAAAATCGAGCCGCTTAGAACAACATTGGTAAAAAATTGGATTATTATCGATGCCGTTTCTAAGCAATGGCAATATGAACTCCGCTTTTTTGCTTTTCACGCCTCGACCAAGTTTTTTTAGTAACCGATTAAATGCTTATGTTTGCGCTTCGCTCTCGTCTTTTTCCGTTAGTTCCTGCCTTTCTGGATCGGGCAGGTAATACCTAGCTGCCATATACGCTAAACACGTCCAGTGAGTAATAGCTCCGTATGGGACTTCGTAGGTTGCTTGTAATACAGCATTGATCATTCCTGCAATAACGACACCAAAACAAATCAAATCGGCATCCCTTCTAAAAGGACTGCAGAAATATTTGCGAGAAAATTTTAATACGAACAAGCCAATGCTGGCAAAAAGCATGCAAAATATTGTTAGCCCTATAAATCCCAGTCTACCAAAATTTGTAAGCAAGATATTATGCGGGTAACGTGCATAACCTGTAGGGTCAGCATGAGCAGGCCCAAGCCATGCCTCTAAAAATGGTCCCGTTATATCCGCGCCAAAGCCCTGGCCCCAAAATGGGGCTTCATTCATTGTATCGACACTAATCGTTGTCCACCAAAGCCATCTCCACTCGGTAGTTCCTGAAAAGCCCACAAATTCACCACTCTGTATACCGAATGCCTCAGCGGCTTCACCGCCTGATAGCAGATTGGTGGCTAAATCCTTATCAAGGAAGGCCACTATTGATATAGCTACGATAGACAGCGCGCCTAAGATGATTGCAGGCATAATGAGCTTATTTATTCTGCCAAATAGGATAGCTGCTGCTACAGCCGCTACTAGAGCCAATAATGCCGCAGTTTTAGTTGCGATAAGAGCCAGCGAAATGGCACAGGCTAAAACTAGAAAGTGAATTTTTCTCTGCTCCATACCCAGAACTAACAAATAGAGAGTTAAGCCTACGCACAAAGGTATAAAAGCGTCTGTATGAGGTGAAAATCCAGGGAACTCGAGGCCTATTGTGAATATGTGACACAGGATGGACAGCGAAGACAAAGCAATAGCAACCCTAACAATCCGCTCGAAAGTCACTAATGCTTTCTCGCTATGAAACAAGCTGTAGGCCGTAATAAAAAATAATGAATAGTAAACCATAGAGCTATCCCGCACAGCAAGTAATCTATAACTATCAAAATCAACAATAAGATGAATACCGGCGTATAATATGTATAACCATATCAATCTGTGAATTGGCGTTTCGAAAAGGCTTAGCTGCCTTGGCCTTGCAAGAAGACCGAGCATACAAAGCGCTAGAGTTATCTCACCGATGTAAACCGGCTCAAATGGACTAATATAAGCAAATCCTTTACCTCCTAGAGCATACCCTAGGATAACAATAAAAAGTAATTTGGCATCGGTAGGTATATTTCCCCATAAAAGGAATATCATTATAACGAAACCTCCAGCGCCTAAAATGACATTTCTAGTATTATCTCTAAGCTCCAGAAGCGAAGACACCGCTACCATAGACAACAACAACAGTATTACTAATATTGCCAGTTGAACAATTTTGTTAGTTTGCATTACTTATTATTTTTTTGTTGCTAAGCATTTGGTTGAGTATGCTATTTTTTATCACTGGCAGTGCGTGAATTTGATTCCTGGCTTTGCCACAAAAATAGAATTTGCTTAGCCAACCTGTAAACCGTCTACAAATTCAATGCTCAGCAAGAAGGGCCTAATCGGCTTTTTTCATATGCCACATATTGCATATGCCTGTATGAATATTACGCCACCTTGTTGCATTTTTCCTGCATTGGATTGTTCGTATTCGTATAATCTATACAATTAACCAGCTGCCTCGCAAACCACACTCTGAAAAGCCTTTAGGCTATTCTTATCAACGTAGGCATCCCATTTTGAAAAGTCACGTGAAGCCTTCTCATAAAGCATTTCTAGATCTTTGGTGTGATTATTCGGCAAACAATAACCCAAGGAATATTTATTCACTCTTTGAGCCATAACCCCCTTGTTAGCGACAAGGGTTGGCGTCTTTGAGAACGCTGCATATGACAGCGTGGAACTACTTCCCGTAAAGTTTTTATATGCCGCATAAACTAAATTTGAACACTGATAACAATACTGATAAAGTATTTCTGAATCAACTCTATGCGGGTGAAATATATGACTTTGCTCACGCTCAAAAAAACTCTTGATGTAATTTTTCTCAGTCTTATTAAAATCCTGCCATTGTATTTTCCCAACAAGACATATTGCCCATTGGTCCCGCTTCTTAGTTTGCTCCCATAACTTTATAAGGTCGTAGACTCCTTTTCTTTTGCTAAGCATTCCAATTAACAGGCAAACTTTTTTGTTATGCTTGTCCAGCGCTGCAAGTTTTCGATGCAAAACTGCGTCTTGGCTTGATAACTTTTCCTCCCACCCATCACTGACCGCGATCGACGTGACGGGTTCTGGCAGTATCATAAATTGAGCCTTCGGCACCTTTTTCTTAATTTCACTTAAAATGTCTTCTTCTAATATAAGCAATGTAGCATTCCGTAACAGACGATATAGTCGAACATGGCAAATCATACGGCTAGACAATAACCTCCTAAATAGATTTACGCGTAGCGTACTCATATCAAGTAACATCGCTACGCTTTTATGAACCCTTTTAAACGTGTCAGGTATTGACCCAAAATATGCTCCATGCGGAAATGCTGTAAAAAACAATGTAGTATTTGATAAATCTAATCCGTTTTGCTCAAGACTACTAACAATCTTGTCTACTCGTTTTAAACGCATGCTCTGATATATTGCGGGGAATTTTCTTAATATCCTAACAATAATATTTTCATCATCTCTAGGATCATCATATGCAATGACCTTTATCGGTTCTCTCAAATTATGAATCTCGATAGTTTTTTCCCAATCTTTCTTATTTGGCACTATGCATATTACCTCGTAAATCTCCATCAAGCTCCGGTAATAATGGGCATACCACTCACGATGATGTCCATCCCAAACAAACTCAACTAGTATTACAGTTAGTCTATTCATCTTTGCTATGTAGTTCTGTTCAGTCTCATTGAGATAGCAGGTATTATCGCGTAATTCCTAATTACTTGAATTCAGTAGTAGTCCAGCTACTGCAATGCGTGCTAAAAATATTTAGCCCGCCTTGCTACTATATTCGCCTCTGTGGGAGGTGACACTATAAGAATCAAATATACTTATAGCTAGTTTCCACAGATCATGCCTTTCAGGCGCCTCCAGCGCCACTTGATCGCTCTATTAACTCTCTGATGCAGAAGCCATGTGTTCACCCTGTGAAATTCACGAGACTGCAACCTCTCAGTAAGAAATATCTTATCGATATGGTTTGGGAGTTTTTCTGCAAGTTCTACAATTTTGTTGAATGCGGTCAAATACCTATCTTCCTCACAAAAATACTTAATGTACACTTTTTGTGCATTACGGCGCAGGTGTTTATACCTATTAATTTCATTTCTGAGAATACAGTCGACCCTATGCGCATCCCTTTCTGGAATCCTTATATAATAATCCTCTTCGTCTACACTAAACGGAACCCAATCGTCCGCTATAATCACCGGCACTCGTCCCATTGCTAAAGTTTCGATAATTCTGTGCGAATATGACGCTAGCCCTCTTGGACATAAAACAAAAAAACTATTCAGTATGTTCTCTGCGTAGGATGTTTTCTCTAATTCACTATGGTTATACCATTTATTAATTTCTTCCACATGAATATCTTCGGTCGAATTAACGAATTCTCTAAAAATCACTCTTCTGAGCGGATGACTACACGAACCGCTAAAACTGAACAGAAAGTCAGGCTGTGCATTCATTTCATCGTAGTTCGAGACATATTCATTGTGAAACTTCATATGCGGCCACGAAACATGAATCTGGGAATCATAATTAAAGGATTCTAGTGATGAGTATATACCAGGAATTACCCCTGGCGGATGATCTTCATAGTTAACAACAAATATTTTTTGCTGTTGATTCCAACCATCCAGTATGTCTTTGAAGTAGTTCAAATCTTTCTGTGACTTAAACGTGCATGACTCTAGCAGGACTATGATGTCTGCATCTTTTTTATCGCTAACTATTTCAAAGATTTTTGCTTTCTCAGATTTTGCAATTTCCAATGATATGCGATCAGGCTCGCCAATTTCCCATGAATTTAGTTTGTCTGGTTGAGCTATAAAAATTTTCTTCATCCGTGGCACAGCTTAGTTATTGTTAGTGTTTCGTGAAGCTTTTCAACTCTGCCCTGCTTGGAACTGGGCACACAAACCAAAACGCAAGATATTTAACTTGGCGGCCGAGTCCGCTATAGTAGTAGTTTGTAAGCATAACTAACAATGCGGAACACGGCATTAGAAGATACGCACCCCACTCGCCGTATAGCGAAATGAGTATATAAGAAGCTGGAAGATTGAATATGAGACATAAAAAATCTATTGTCATAATTCGCCCTGTTCTTTTTTCTGATAGAAGCTTTAGATGTGCGGGTATCATGGGCCAGATAAAAATAAAGCTGATGCTAACGAGGGAAAACTTCATTCCAACTCCTCTATACTGTTCGCCATAGAGCATTTCTAATAGGGGTGCCAAAACGATGAATGAACCAAGTATAAGTAAATAAGAAAGGGCCGCAGCCGATTTTACGATAACTTTTAAATGTTCGCCTATGAACTTCTCAGCTGTCTCGCCGCTCGACTCCATATAAAAGAATAAATTATTACCGATTACATGCGTTAGAAATGCAATAAACATATACAGTTTAATTACCACAGCATAGCGCCCTGCGGATTCAAGCCCCATCAATTCACTCAGAAGGATTAGGCCTAGATTCGCCCCTATCAAGGTTGCAAGACCACCAATCGCCATAGGTGCAGCGTTACCTACTAGTTTCAATGCCGCCCGCCAATTAGGACGTGAAAACGAATATATCATTTTCCCTGCTTTTAAATATAAGATCATCAATAGAAGATCAAGGAATCCTACGAGTATCAAGGTGTAGTATAGATGATCCAATCCTTTGTTTGATAACACGATATAAACTCGATAGGTGACGGAGGCCAATAAGCTCACAATCGCTATCTGTGCTATTCTATCATTTCGTTGTTTCGATTTCGCTATTACACCAAAAAGGTTGATGTTGGCCAGTATTCCAGAAAGCAGGCCCATTCCATATCCTTTCAAAATAATATCAGATACATCGAAAGATTTAAGAACTACATAACCCAGTATTGCGCACAAGAGGTATGTTATAATACGAATGGTTAAAACCGCCCAAAATAGACCCTCCTTCAACGATGGCTTTTTGATGCATTGCGCGGCTAACAAATCATTTGTACCGAGTTGTCCTACAACTCCTACCACCGAGACATAAAACATGCTTAGCGTAAACACTCCAAACAACTCAGGGCCATAGTGCCTTGCCACCATCGCGCCCACAAATATACCTGAAATGAGGTTAAATATGTGCTGTATCAGCATATATTTCACACCGAGTGAAAATTTATTAAACCGTGTTAATCCCATTATATGTATCTATGTAACTTACCTGCACTGGGGAATAATAACTCTAAACCCTCTTGTTTTTTCTACTTCGCCAGAAGCAATAATTCTGTTCTAAATATATAACCATTACGGTGCTTCGCCTAAAGCGACGGTCTCTTTCAAAAAATCAGACTCCCGATCTAAGCAGCCCCCTCAACGAACTTGCTCTTACCACTCTCGGATTATTCTTAACCCTTTCCGGGTCGAATCCGTTTTCAATAATGAGCTCGATATCATCCTGTGTTTTAATACCCAACTGAGAAAAACTGGCTTCCAAGCCAAGGCTTGTCACTTT
>Ga0206125_10003712_pt1 | contig 14258 bp, 10 predicted proteins | sample Helgoland_Spring_4_FD_148598 | JGI IMG/M metagenome (GOLD analysis project Ga0206125, IMG submission 148598) | Pelagic subsurface seawater microbial communities from Kabeltonne, Helgoland, North Sea - Helgoland_Spring_Bloom_20160331_1 | ecosystem: Environmental > Aquatic > Marine > Epipelagic ... | reverse complement strand
TTAGTCCAAATTTTAAGGTACTCGACTTTAAATTAATGTCATAAAAATGATAGGAAACAATCTTGTGTCGTAAATCAAAGTTTGATGCTGTCAAGTTTGGGCTATTGGCTACTAAACTCTGATTCCACTCAAAATTAGCGGCATGAGAATTTCTATTTGTGCTCGAAATATCTTTACTAACCCCATAAGTGTAGCCTAAAAACCCATTGTATTGGCTATCACTTTTTGTCAAACCAAATGTTAGGTTATAACGGTACCCTTGCGAAGTATTAGTCAATAAAAAAACATTAGTAAAATTAGGATTAATCTTAATACTCTCTGCAGTAGTGTTGTAATAAGGACGGTTATCTGCCCCCGTAAAAGTACTTTTTTGATCCTCTTTCCTATTAATGGATTGGAATAATAAGCCTTTCATGGTTTTCGTATAAGTACCTTCAAGCGATAAAGCAAAATTATTCTTTAGTGTTATATCAAGTGATAGATTTGTTTTCCAATCACGTGGTAAATTGAAGTTATTATCAATCAAATTCACTTCGGTTAATTTACGACTTTGTTTGGATTCCAAAGTACTTAAATCTTCTGTTAAGTCTAAAGATCCTGTGGGACGATAGTCAATATTGTAATAATTAGTTCCGGAGATATAATATTCGTAAGCATACCAAACAAAGGGCATTCTTCCAGTAAATAAACCCGATCCTCCTTTTAGCATGTATTTACCAGCATCATCAATTGTGTAATTAAAACCTACCCTTGGGTTAATTATAGGCGCATCATTGATTTTGTTTCTATAGCCAGCAAACTCAGGTGTATTTTTTATTAGATCCGAAATTGGAAAAGCCGTAGGTGTATTTTGCCAATCAACACGAATTCCAGCCAGAATATTGAATTTAGGACTCAATCGTATTTCATCCTGCAAATATACTGACGACAATAAGACGGAGTAATCCGCCGATGGCGTCCTTTTGTTATATTCAAAATCATTGTTTTCAGTGTTATAAACACCTCGCACTCGATTGGGTCTATCTGCTAAAAAATTTTCTACAGAGCTGTACTGCCATCTACCATTAAAAGCAGTTAGAAATCGATACTCAATATTGTTAATTTCAGTTGAAGTACCCATTGTAAACTTATGGTTTTTTACATAATAGGTAATATTATCTGTGAACTGAATGGTGTTTAATGTCAGTCCATAAACTGATGCTTCGCGGTACGTTCCCGCAAAAATACTATTAGAGGTATTGTCTATAATCTCAATATGCGGAAAAACGCGTCCATCATACGTTCTTTCGTCATTAACCGTTGAAAGTGACAGTGTCATTTTATTGGATAGTTTGTTCGAAAACTTACTTTTTAATTCGGCAACGATACTATTAGTTGTTGAATTGTGTTTGTACCCTTGATTACCAAAATTAAACACAGTTGGCGTCCACTCGAGATTATCGGCAAATCCAGTTACAAAGTTGTTACGCAAAGTCAATTTATGATCTTCGGATATGTTATAATCCAAACGTAAAAAGAGTTTGGTGTTTTTTCGTTCAATTGTAGCGTCTGATGAAATTCCGGGATCATAGTTGTACTTCGACTTCAATTTGTCTGCAATTAAATTGACTGTTTCTACAGAAATATTTGATGTTGCACTGCCTGGCGCATTTAAAACAGATTCCTTTCGATCGGCTAGTTCAACATTAAAAAAGTAAAATAATTTATTCTTCACAATCGGTCCCCCCACACTCAATCCATAGGTAAGATCGTTTGCTGCAGCTGATTGCTGTTTAATTCCATCGGAATAATCCCCAATTAAACTTTTATTTTTGACAATAGTGTATCCTGTTCCTGTGAGGTCATTTGTACCACTTTTAGTCACTACATTAATACTTGCACCTGTGAAATTACCAAAAGTAACATCAAAAGGAGCCGTCTTTACTGACAAAGCACTGATTGCTCCAAAACCAATAGGCTGCGTTCCTGCTAATCCACCGGGAGTACCCGAGGCTGAAGATCCAGCTGCTCCACTTGCTGGTTCCTGAAATCCTAAAACGTCATTAGTCGCGCTACCATCAATAGATAGGTTATTAAAGCGGTAATTGGCACCTCCAAAAGAATTTAAATTGGCCTCGGGCAGCAATCTAGTGGCGTCCTGTATGCTTCTGTTGGCACTAGGTAAGTTGGTGATAACGTCTATTTTTAAACGCTTTTCATTCCCTTTCTTGCCAGCTGTGTTTTTAACTTCAACATTATCCAACTCATTTACAGATGATGATAGTGTAAAATCTAATTTTGTATTTTTTCCTAGTTGAATTTGTATCGAACCAATAGTCTGTTCATTAAATCCAATATAGCTCACTTTGGCCTCGTAATCCGTGGCCGGTTGCAATTGATTGAATTCGTAGTATCCATCTTGCTGCGACTGCGTAGCATAATGTATTCCTGTAGCTTTTTGTTGAATAAGTATGGAGGCAAACGGAATTGGGTTGTTATTACTATCCTTGATGACTCCTTTTAAGATTCCTGTTGTTTCTTGTGCAAATAAAAGTACGAACAAAATAGTAGGGCAAGCGTAAGCCTTGTCTTCATATGATTTGTGTTATAATTCTTAAAATTACGCAAGTTGTTGCTATATGGTTTTACATTATTATCGTACATTTACGATTAATTACAGGTAAAAAAAACACAAACAACTTATATACAATAGGTTACTAAAAATAAATAAAATGTTTAAGGAATTTTAATTCATCGACTAATTACGATTAATATGAAAAAAGAATGCAGTTTTCATTCCTTTGAAATAGAATTTGCAGAGGCGGCCAAATGTTTGGCACATCCTGCCAGAATACAAATTATAACACTACTTTCAAAACATAAGGATAGAACCTGCAAGGAGATAGTTGCAGAGCTACCACTATCGCAATCCACTGTTTCGAAACATTTAAAAGATTTATTAGACGAAAACTTTATCTGTAGAAAAATTAGCGGGACACAGTCGCTTTATACTTTAGAGTGGAATAAAGTGGGGCGGGTTTTTGAATTATTTGAAAGATATAAGGCAAAAACGATGATGAATAGGCCTAAACGAAATTGTTGTTAACCAATAAATGACGCAACTTTAATCTCATAAAAACTATTTCAGTATCCCAGTAAATTTAATTGTAATTTTAAAGTTCATTGCTTACGTAAATTAAAGGAGCACTTTTGGCTCACTTAACTTGTTACTAACAATTAAAACGCTAAACACATGTGGTGGCAATATCTTTTAGTTTTTTTGGGAGCTGTATTATTCGACATTGTGCCTTTCCCGTTTGCACCCGCTTTTACAATAATGGTCGTTCTTCAAATTCTTTTTGATTTACATGTTTGGACAGTGATTGTAATTGGAGTTCTTGGGTCGGTTTTGGGTCGCTACATTCTTCTCTTGTATACGCCATTACTGGCAAAAAAATACTTAAAAGTATCTAAAAATGAAGATATTAAATTCCTTGGAGACAAAATGAATGAAAATAGGTGGAAAGGTGTATTAGTAGTACTTGCATACTCTTTGTTGCCTCTTCCTACCACACCCCTTTTTTTGGGGGCTGGTATCTCACAAATAAAGCCAATTTATATTATCCCTCCTTTTATCATAGGTAAATTTACCAGTGATGCCATTGCCTTGCATTTGGGTGCTTTTGCATTTGAAAACCACCAAAGCATTATTGACAATATATTTTCATGGCAGTCAATTGCTAGTTTTATTTTAGGGTTTGCAATGTTATTTTGCTTGTTTTTTATTAACTGGCGCACTTTAATTCACAATAAAAAATTAGCTTTTGATTTTCAAATTCTCAATTAAATTTTGCTATCCTGTTCTAATAGACTTGCTCTAACTACTATTTGATAATTTCATGAACGGGGCTTATTTTTTGTACCTTAGAGTTAAATTAAAAACTATGAAAGCACTTTATATTATCCTCGGCATTATTCTAGTAATATTTATTGGTAGCCAAATTTATGCGGTTTACGGTCAGCGAAACATTGAAACATACCCTTACAAAGTAATTAAGAAATACCCACTTTTCGAGACAAGAACCTATGAAGCAACTTTATTTACCTCAGTACAACTTACAACTAGTAACTACAAAGAATCATCTAGTAAAGGGTTTTCTATTTTAGCAGGATACATATTTGGAGGCAATGATACAAAAGAGAAAATAGCCATGACTTCGCCTGTAAGCATGTCATTAGACACCACCATGACCATGATGTTTATGGTGCCCAAAAAGTATAAAAAAGAAACGTTACCACAACCCAACGAATCTGATATTGAATTTAAAGAGGAACCGGCAAAAACGGTGGCAGCTATATCCTTTGGTGGCTGGGCGAATGATGAGAAAATCGCATCATACAAACAACAACTTATTGCAGCACTAGATAGCGAAGGGATAAAATACACGAACCGTTTTTATTTTTTGGGATATAATGCTCCTTTTGAAGTTTTCAATCGCAAAAATGAAATTATTGTTGAACTTGCAAATGAAACAATAACAAAATAAACGAGTTACAATAGACAATCTTAAAAAACACCTTTTTGAACCAACAACACCTATATTTTAAATATTTTAGCGAAAATCACCGTTCAAATCTTACAAGACCATGACTTTACACATTGAAACGCCTGCTTTATTATTCTCAGCCACTTCATTAATTCTTTTAGCTTATACCAATCGTTTTTTAACCATAGCGACCATCGTTAGAAGTTTAAAGAAAACCTATGATGAGAACGAAAATAGAAGCATTTTAATCGAAATCAAAAACCTCAACTTACGACTTACCTTGATCAGGTATATGCAGCTTTTTGGCGTTCTTAGTTTGTTTCTTTCTGTCTTTGCGATGCTTTTACTCTTTTTTGATTTTCAATTATCGGGATTGTATTTCTTTGGTTTTAGCCTACTTAGTTTACTAATATCATTAGCGCTTTCTTTTTGGGAAATAAGTATTTCAGTCAAAGCCTTGCAAGTGCACTTAAGCGATTTGATTCAAAAATAAATACATTTTATGTCATAAAAAAAGGAGCTTAACGCAATGGCTCAGCTCCTTTTTCTTAAATAATTAATCCTTCTTATTGATTTAAAAGGCCGCCTTCTTCTTTCTTTTCATTATTCAATAAGTTAGGGTTTTCTTTAGCTAACTTATTTTTTGTTGGAATTTTGTAATTTAAGCTAAAACCAAATTTTCTTGTGTCTTGTTTACTAGCTATTAAGAGTGGTGTCCCAAAAGAATTAAATCCGTTTTTATTGGTATTTAACACATCATCTGCATAAATCGATAACGTTAATTGATCCTTCAAGAATTTTTTTGAAAAAGTAAAATCAAGTGAATTTCGTATAGGCTCAGTTGCAATAAAGTAAAAATAATTTCCTTTTGGAAAAATATAATTGTAATTCGCCACAAATTTTATCTTGGACGGAAGTACTATTTGAGACATCAAATTAATCATCCAAAAACCATTAGTATCTAAATTAGGAATTTGATGGTACTGATATCCTCCATATACATATAAAAAATTCATTGTATCGGGATTCACATTCATTTTTAAGGTTTCTGTCAGTCCTTTTGTAAACAACATATAAGGGATTGGCATCCCAACACTAAAGTTATGAATCTTAACTTCAGGTATATTCTCGTTGGTGGTTATCACAACATTGTTATCTAGTGTTACTCTATTTATAACTTGATTCTTTGCTGAACTAATGTTGTAGCTTATAAAAGCGTAGTCAAAAGCACTTAACTTGACCTCATAATTATCAAAAATGGTAGGTTGTAAGTTAGGGTTACCTGAGTAATCCACATTTGGATTTTGGTAATTCGTGTTATTAGGGTTGAGAGCTGAAGTACTAGGAAGCGTAATTTTTTTATTGTAATTCAAATTAAAATTAACTGAGCTACTAAAATTATATTGCGCACTTGCATTAGGAAAAAAGCGGAATTGTTTAAAAGGAGATAAAACAGCCAGATCGGTATTTCCGGTAATGTTATAATCTTCGGCACGACCTCCCAAAATAAAATTTAGTTTATCAAATTTAGTTTGGACTTCAATGTAGGATGCCGCCGTTCTACGCTTATAATCTAGGTTTGTAGTACCCTTGCTTGCTGCTTCAAAAAGCAACTCTTCGTACAAGCTACCAAAACTCAATTTTCCTTCATCAGAAAATTTAAGTGGTTGTGAGTAATCAAACTTAAAATTGTAAAAATTTTGGTTAGAAGAATTTGCTAAGGTTTGTGACGAATTGCTAACTGGACTTAATTCGAAATCATTCGTATTATTGTTGTAATTGAATTTGAACTCTAATTTTTTAGCGCTATTACTAAATTTCTTTTGATAGGTAACTACCGCATCTTGTCGCAAGCCAGTACTTATGGTGGCATCATTAGTTGTAAAACCAGGTCCGTTTCCCAGTGTGGTGCTATTGTTGTTATTCAGTGTTAGATCATAATTTAACAACAATCGGTCTTTACCTATGTCGAAAGTCAATGCTGATTTAATAAACGTATTTCTTCCAACACGATCTGTATTTGTGCTCGAAAGCAAGGAATTTATACCATTTTCTTGCTTTTGTAAAGATGCCCAAGTTGCACTTTCTCTATAATTTTGTCCCACATTTAATTGCCATCCAAAATACTTGTTCTTAGCGCTTAATAAAAGGCTGTTGTTTACTCGTAAGCGCAAGTCGTCGTAACTAGTAAAACTGGTACTGTTGGTATAGGTAGCGCTCAGGTAGTTCTTAGCGTTTTTATTCGTAATGATATTTAAAATAGCACCACCAGATGTCGCTGGAAATTCAGCACCTGGTTGCGTAATAATTTCAATTTTTTCGATAGCATTGGCTGGCATTCCTTCTAAAAAAGCGTTGAGTTCTGTTGTCGAAATATTAAGTGGTCTACCATCCATAAAAACGTCTAGTTGTTTTCCTTGGTACATCATTCCCGCAATATCTGATGCAATTAAACCTGGTAGTTTTTTAATTCCTTCCAAGACTGACCCGGTATTCAAACTAGGTTGATCTGAAAAGTTAAAAATAGTTCGATCTGCTTTTTGCTCAATCGCTTTTTTTGTTTTTACAATGGTAACTTCGTTGAGTTCTGTTGTTTTTTCAGCCGCTTTTTCTGGATTGGTTTGGGCAACTGTCGTAGTTAAACTTCCTACAGTAAGTACTATTCCCAAATAAAAATTTTTCATGTTTATCATATCAGTTACGCCATAAGTAAACATTACAGTAAATATGTTACAAACAATTCGACAAACTTAACATATAACCTCATTATAGCTTTGATTAGTAACACTATACAAGGTGATAGACTACTGCATCAAAAGATAGTTGTTATGAATCATAAGTCACATAGGAACAACAAAAAGGAGTGTCGAATAGAAAAATCTAGTCCCAAAACAAGAAGTAAATGCCTACCACCCGCTCTACTTCAAAAAATAAAAAAGCATCAGCAACAGCCCTTATCTACAAGCCTTACAGCATGACTACATACTATATGAAGTATACCTTAGAAGTGTGTATGCTAGCTTATTAGAAAACAAATTAAAATTTGACTTAATCAAAATAGAAATAAAAAAAACTCTCCTTAGCAGTTTATTCTAAAAAAAACCGGTCTAATAAAGTCCTCTTCAAGATGAAAGCCTATCTTTGCCCGCTTTAAAAAAATAAAAAAATGGTTAAAAACGATGTCTTAAAAGGCGTTTTCTTGGTAGGTTTAGGCGCAACAACTTATGGTATGCTTGCTACATTTGTAAAAATGGCATACACTGAAAATTATACAACAGCAGAGGTAACGAGTTCTCAATTTATACTTGGAATTTTTGGAATTTTACTAATTAATTTATTTCAAAAAATAAAAAATAAAAATACGGCCAAAAAAGCAAGTTCTCGTAATATTTTTCAATTAATGCTTGCCGGAACTTCTCTTGGAATGACCAGTGTTTTTTACTATTTAGCTGTCAAATATATTCCGGTTTCGATAGGAATTGTGCTTTTGATGCAAACTGTTTGGATGGGTGTTTTGTTAGAAATGATTCTAGAAAAAAAATTACCTTCAAAACAAAAAGTAATTTCCGTTTTTATTGTTTTAATAGGAACTGTCCTTGCTACTAACCTTATTAACAATAAAGTGCAACTAGATTGGCATGGTATTATGTGGGGTATGCTAGCAGCAGCATCCTTTACAACTACTATGTTTACAGCAAATAGCGTAGCAACTAATATTTCTTCGGCACAACGAAGTTTGTATATGCTTTTGGGTGGAGCTATTATTGTATTTGCGTTTTCAATTGCAACGCAAAACACTCCTTTTAACTTTGCTATTTTCACAAAATGGGGAATTATCTTAGCTTTATTTGGGACCATTATCCCACCTATGCTTATGAATGCCGGTTTCCCACTAACAGGAATTGGACTTGGCAGTATCGTTTCGGCCTTAGAATTACCAGTATCAGTAATGATGGCCTATGTATTACTTAACGAAGAGGTAAACACAACACAATGGCTAGGCATCGTTTTAATTATCACTGCTATTGTAATTATGAATATCAATTGGAAAAACAAACAAGGTTAATAAACTGAGCAGTCAATCCAAGCAAAAAATATTCGTTTGTAAAGTTTATATGCCTATTTTAGCTTCTCAAACTTAAAAATAAAGCATATGATTTTACCTTGGCATCTGTATTTAATGGCGGTAATTTATATTATTGCTGGGATTAATCATTTTAGAAATCCTAGATTGTATTTAAAAATTATCCCTCCTTATTTACCAAATCCAAAGGCACTAAACACCTTTAGCGGCCTGGCCGAAATTGTTCTTGGTGTAGCATTAATGATCACATCACTAACTAGTTTAGCCGCTTGGGGAGTTATTGCACTATTGATTGCCGTGTTTCCAACACATGTTTATATGTTTCAAAATCCTAAGGCACGAATGGGGTTACCTCTGTGGGCTTTGATTTTAAGAATGCCATTGCAGCTGATATTAATGTATTGGGCTTACCAATACACTATTTTATAATGCTAAAAAATCAGTTAAACTCAAAAAGTTTACTACATAAATTTTTCGCAGAAATGACGACACAAATAAATAATATTAGTTTGGTATAGTGTTAATGATAGTCGAAAGCTAAAAAATAATTTTTTAACGAAAAAAAAATCAGTTTTAATACGAAGTGCTATTTTTTTTTATTAATATTGGTATCTTATTTACAAGCAATTACATTATTAATTATAAAACCTATTTGAATTAATTTTCACGTGATGAAAAAGAGTAACCGCAAAGAACTGACCTGGGATCAAACAGAAAAACTTGTTACACTAGCTTTAGAAGAAAAAAATCCTTTCGAAATTATCAAAAAGGAATTCGGACTAGTCGAAAAAGAAGTTCTGGAAATCATGAAAAAAAAGATGCCTGCTGAAAAATTTGAGATGTGGAAGAAAAAAGCGGCAGCAAACAAGCCAAAACCAAAACCAATTAAAATTGATGATTTTGATGAAGATTTGGATGGTAAATATTATATCAAAAACAAATTAGACTAAATATACAAACACTCTTTTTAAGAGTGTTTTTTTTATAGCGGATTACTCCAAAATTAGTTATCGATTGTAACTTTTTTACAGATTTAATGTCTAATCCTCAAATCAATTATATTAAAATGAAAAGAATATTTTTTGCACTAGCATTAGTGCCTTTTTTCTGGAGCTGTAAAACCACAAATTCAGCAGTTATAACTGTAAAACCAGAAGTTAAAGTAGCAATTAACCTAACTGATATTAAGGATGACAAAGTACTTGTTACGGTTTATGCTCCCACGATAACTACTAACCAAATAACGTATCACATACCTAAAACAGTTCCAGGAACCTACTCTGAAGATAATTATGGCCGATTTATTGATGACCTAAAAGCCTTTGACAAAAAAGGAAATTTGCTTGTTGTCAAGAAAACGGACGAAAACTCTTGGTCAATAGAAAACGCAAAGACATTAGAAAAAATAACCTATCTAGTTAATGATTCATTTGATACTGAAAAAGGAGGTGACTTTGGAGGCGAAGATATCTTTTCACCAGCAGGTTCTAATATTTTAGCCGGAGAAAATATCATGTTAAATACCCATTGCTTTGTGGGCTATTTTACTAATTTTATGACAATACCTTATAATGTGACTATATCACATCCCGAAACACTATGGGGGAGTACATCAATGACTGATCAAGATGCAAGTGCTACTTCAGACACATTTATCACATCGCGTTATGCTGAATTAGTAGAAAATCCGATCATGTACTCTAAGCCAGACTACACCACTTTTAATGTAGATGGAATGGATATTCTTATTAGTGTTTACTCTCCTACTGGCAAATTTACTGCTGAAAGTATTACTCCTGAGATGAAAACCATGATGACAGCCCAAAAAACATTTTTAGGAAAAATCAACGCTACAAAAAAATACAGTGTTCTACTCTATCTATCTACGCTAACTGAGGAAGATGCTAAAGGTTTTGGAGCGCTTGAACATCCCACGGCTACAACCGTAGTTTTACCGGAAGTAATGCCAAAAGAAGAATTAGTAAAATCGATGATGGATGTTGTTTCACATGAATTTTTCCATATTGTAACCCCTTTAAGTATTCACTCTAAAGAGATTCAAGATTTTGATTATAATGACCCAAAAATGTCTCAGCATTTATGGATGTACGAGGGAGTTACTGAATATTTTGCCAATCTTTTTCAAATCAATCAAGGCTTAATTGATGAAGAAGATTATTATTCTCGACTTTCGGACCAAATTGCACGTGCTAAAACAATGAACGATACAATGTCATTTACAACCATGAGCGCAAATGTATTGGAACAACCATACAAAGATCAGTATATTAATGTATATCAAAAAGGAGCACTTATTGGGATGTGTATAGACATAATAATTAGAGAAAAAAGTAATGGTGAAAAAGGAATCCTTGATCTGATGCAAAACCTTTCAAACGAATTTGGTGTTTCAAAAGCATTTAATGATAACGAACTTTTTGATAAGATAACTAGTTTAACTTACCCTGAAGTAGGCGAGTTTTTAAAAACATATGTCGCAGGAACTACGCCTATTCCGTATGATTTTTATTTTGAAAAAGTTGGTATAACAGCTGCTACAATTAAATCACCAGGAGCCATATTTTTAAAAGACCAAGTACCTTACATCACCGTAAACCAAGAAACCAAAGAAATAATTGTAATCCCAAATATCGAACTAAATCCATTTTTCACAGGTTTAGGTTTAAAAGGGGGTGATATTATTGAAACGATCAATGAAAAAAAATACAACCTTGACAATATTTATGATTTGATTGCCGATAGCCAAAGCTGGAAAGAAAACAGTAAAATTACTGTAAAAATCAAGCGTGATGGTGTTGTAAAAACAATCAAAGGCAGTGTTAGCCTTCCATTCGAAGACAAGCAAGTATTACAAGCTACGAATGCTAGCAAAGCCAGTTTGAGACAAGCGTGGTTAAAGAACTAAATCAAAAAATAACTAATCCCAATTTATTTTTAAATTGGGATTTTTTTATCAAATAAGACGCAAATAGTACCTTCTCTTTCCAACTATTTTCTTTATTTTGCACCAAAATTTATAAATAATGAAAAAAACCATTCTCGCTTTGCTTGTGCTAGCGGTCATCACATCATGTAACAAAACTGATTCAAAAGGTAACCTGCATATTACAGGAAATATTAAAGGACTAAAAAAGGGAACTTTGTACATTCAACGTATTGTTGACACCGCATTAGTAGCTATTGACACAATCACAATTGATGGTAAATCTACATTCACAAGCGACCTTGATTTAAAATCACCCGAAATGCTATACTTGTTTCTAGACAGAGGCGTAAGCAACTCTAGAGATAACAATTTAATGTTTTTTGCTGAACCAGGAAACATAACAATAGAGACAAATCTTGATTCTTATATTACCTCAGCAAAAGTAACAGGCTCAAAAAATCATGATCTTTATGTAGAGTACAAAAAAATAAGTGACCGTTTTAAAGATGAAAACTTAACTCTAATTGAACAAAACTTCAAAGCAATTAAAAGGCAAGACAATAAAGCCATTGATAGTTTGAAATTAAAAAATGATTCAAACATAAAAAGAAGCTACTTATTTGCTACAAATTTCGCGATTAATCATCGTGATTACGATATAGCACCATACATTGCCTTATCCGAAATTTACGATATTAACCTAAAATACTTGGATACTATTCAAAAGTCTATGTCGCCTAAAGTCGCTACCTCACTGTATGGAAAAAAACTAACTGATTATATTAGTTCAATAAAAAATCAACAATAAAAAACTTAACGGTTATTTTAGCAAGAGCATTTCGATTTTATTGAAATGCTCTTTTTTTGTGCATTAGTGTAAACTAGTACCATTTAAATTGATTTAAATAAAAAGATGAATTTAAAAAAAAATAAATACCTTAGCTAGATAACCTACTTAACTACTATGTGGAACAAATTACCATTCAGAAAACAAATAATTCTAATTCTTGTAATTCCAATAATAGGATTATTATACTTTACGATTTCTAATCTCAATATAACATATAAAAATTATTTAAGACTTGAACACAGTCTGGAAAATCTTGAAGTAATAGCGAGTTTATCTAAGACTAAAACATTGGTTAATGATGAGCGAGCACTTTACGAATATTCTAAAATCAATACAAACCAAAAAGAGGAATATAAGAAAAAATTAGATCAATTAAACTGGCGACTGACTAACATTCCTTTCAAGGATACTGTTATTGAAAAAAATTTACACCTAGCCAATGAGATTTTTAATGAAATTTCAGCAAAAAGACCTAAAAATTTAATTCCGTTACCAGAAATATATAAAAATTATTACACGATCAATTCAATACTGGATAACTTAATCGAGAGAGAAATAATTAATTGTGATGATACAGAACTGGCTAAACTGGCAAATAATTTAAAATGCTATATTGGGTCGAAAGCATCGTCAAACTTAATAAGGGGAATAGTCCTAGATAAAATAACACAAAATAAAACCAGTACCGAATTATTAATATATTATGATAATGCTAAGAATGTAAACATAAATTCTGATTTCAAATTAGCTATATTAAATACTAAAAATGTGAATGATGAAATAATAGAGTACAAAAACAGTATAGAATTCAAAGCATTTTTATCGTCTGCGGATGAAATCATGGCCTCTGAACTAGATTTATCTGCAGTAACTTGGTGGAAAACTTCAACAGCAGTAAATGAAAAACTAAAAAAATTAAGGGACACAAAAGTTGACAGTATAATTAAATATGCACAAGTACAACAAAAAACTATTTTGATTGAAACTGTTGTAAATGTAATATTTTTAATATCGTTACTACTGATTACTATAGTTTTAGTGTATCATTTAATTCGTAGTACCGCTACCGCACTAAACCTGATCTCAAACTCCATTAAAAAAATTGCCCTAGGTAATATTAACCAACATAGCACCCTTTCTGGAAATACGGAATTCAGCGCCATTAACTCCTCTTTACTAAATTTAAGCGTGGGTATTAAGCAACAAATAGATTTGTCTTCCAAAATCAGTAATGGAATTTTTGGCGAAACAATAGAATTAAGAAGTAAATCCGACGTTTTAAATAGAGCTTTAAATAAAATGTCATTAGACTTGCACAAATACAATGAAGAAGCAGAAGAAAACAATCAGCTGAAAAGAAATATTATCGAAATAAACAAAATTATAATTGACTCCAAAACCTTAATCGAATTTGGAGGTAACCTTTGTAATGCTTTAGTAGGGCAAACTAATTCTTGCCAAGCTACGTTTTATGTAACGGACTACCATGAAAACAACAACCATTTACTAAAGATGGGAAGTTATGCAGGAAATAATAACACCCCCGAAATAATAAAAATAGGAGAAGGACTGATAGGCCAAGCTGCAAAAAACAATATTCAAAAGTGCTACCATGATTTAAATTATCAATATTCTTCCATCAGCTCTTCATTGGGTGAGGAAGCTATTTATAACATTTTAATCACACCTATAGTCCATAAAAATAAGGTGATGGGAGTTGTCGAAATCGGTTCCCTACATCACTTTACACCAGCTGCTCAATCACTACTAACTATTCTTCAAGAAACTATAGGTAGCGCACTTGAAGTATTTATAAGGAATGAAGAACTAAAAGAATCCTTAGAGGAGATC
>Ga0206125_10003705_pt1 | contig 14276 bp, 11 predicted proteins | sample Helgoland_Spring_4_FD_148598 | JGI IMG/M metagenome (GOLD analysis project Ga0206125, IMG submission 148598) | Pelagic subsurface seawater microbial communities from Kabeltonne, Helgoland, North Sea - Helgoland_Spring_Bloom_20160331_1 | ecosystem: Environmental > Aquatic > Marine > Epipelagic ... | reverse complement strand
TCTTGCAATGTGTATGTTTTTTCTTTTTGGTGATGTTTTTGAATCTGATCTTCCCCATTTTCTAATTCCCCATTCTCCAATCACTTTTCCATCAGTAGTGTGAACCACGTGTCTGGTTGAAGTTACTCCTTCTTTCAAAGATGAAATTCCAAATCCATTAAGTGCTTTACTTGCCTGTTGTAAAGTAAGTCCATACCCTTGAGACCGAGCTTTAAAGTCAATGTCTCTCTCATAAAGGGTAAAGGGAATTCTTCGATGTAAACAAGCTACAGCAAGCGCAGTTCCTCCAATTCCGCCACCAATAATGGCAACATGTGGGTAGTTTTCTTTATTGGGTAAAGGTTTGTTCTTTGCACTAACTATACCAGATCCTTTACAGTTCAGGCATATTTGCATTTGTGTTTTTGGAGGATCGGGAATTAGTCCTTCAAAATTTGTTTTTTTAGATTGTTCTAACGCAGTTTGATGGTTGAGTCTTGTTTTTTTTCGAATCCTCTTTTTTCTTTTGCCATTTCCTTTGCAGCTTTCGCAAATAACCCAGTTTCTATCTTTATTCTCTGCCTTTTCCACCTATCATAATTTATTATATTTTTGGTTTAATAGAAGCTCAATTACTTTTTTACAGCAATCATCATATGAGGACTAAAAGGTAATAAATATTCATCATTTTGTGTAAGATTTTGCAATGCTTTTAAGGTTTTAGATTTCTTTTTATCTAACATGTTTGCAAAATATTCGCTGTCTAACCAAATCATTCCTTCTACAGCAAGAAGATCTATAAAGCTGAGGTTTTGTTCTAAAAATTCAGTTTTTAATCCTTCTGGTTTATGGTAAAAAGCATCTGCTAGCAAAAAAGGAAAATCTTTTGGAGCATTATGAATTCCAGTTGTAAGTTCTTCTTTACACATATCAAAGAATGAGTTTGCGTGTATCATTCCGTTCATTAAACCAACTAAAGTAGAGGCAGTTGCGTTAATTGCAAAGCCTAAAATAATTCCACCTTTTTTAAGTACTCTTTTTGCTTCAATAATTGCAGCAACTCTTTCTTCTCTTTTTTGTAAATGATATAAAGGGCCGTGCAAAATTACCAAGTCGGCAGTATTACCTTTAATAGGTAGCTTTTTTGCTTCACCAATAGTAACAGAAAAAGGTTTTTTAAGCTTTTTCGATCTTTTTTGGGCAAGTTTAATATGTTTTACAACAGGTTCTATTAAATGTACCGTATGATTATTTTTTGCTAACCATTCAGAATATTTTCCTGTTCCTCCACCGACATCAATAATTGTGCTATTTGGTTTAGAAATATGTTGTTCTATCAATTCTTTTATACGTTCAAATTCAAAAATCCCCATTCCTTTTTCAAGTCTGGTTTCTTCCGAAGCTTTGTTGTAAAAATCGTCTAGTTCTTTACTGATAAGTTGTTTGTTTTTCACCTTAAGTATTTAAAAAGATAAAAGTACTTAAATAAAAGTGAAAAAAGATTTTTGGAGAAACAGTAATGAAAAAAGGTTTATTTAGCCAAAAATACTTGCTTAGTGTTTTTTTCTTAAAATTAAACAATAGAATTAATTGATCAATCTTATTTATTTCTGATGTTTTTTAAACCCATAGAGGTTTTGATTAATAAAATCAGTCGGAAATTTATCATCGCCTTTAAAGCCAATTTCAATAGTTCCACTATCTTCAGGAATGTAATTTGTTTTAAAAATATAATCCCAAAGACTTAGGCTAATGGCATAATTCATTCCATGTTTTCCTTTTGGGATTGCATATGCATGATGATATAAATGCATTACTGGATTATTTATTACATATTTAAATACTCCCCAAGTAATTTTAATATTAGCATGATTAAAATGACCAATTGTAATGGCTATAAAATGAACAATATACGCTTGTTCTGGTTCAAAACCACCAATAATCATTACTCCAAAAGTTTTTAGAGGTTTGTATAAGATATTTTCCATCCAATGGTATCTTAAATGTGCTGCAAAGCCCATTTCTTTTACGCTATGATGTACTTTGTGAAATTTCCATAAAAAAGTGTACTTGTGCAATAATACATGCGTAAGCCATTGTAAAAAATCAAGAACTATAAAGAAAACTAGTAATTGTAACCAATGAGGCCAATGTAAAGTATTTATAAGCGATAAACTTTTTGTTGTGATATTAAAGTTATTAAATAGTAATTCTAAGACTTCATAAACACCACTAATTACAATAGAGAAAATAAAGAAATTGGAAAACATATAAAATACATCTAACCAAAAATCTCTTCTAAAAATCGCTTGATTTTTTCTCCAAGGGAAAGCAATTTCTAAACACCAAACAAAAAGAGAAATAATAATAAGTCCCCAAAAATAATTGGTGTACCACTGCACTTCAAAAATGATAGATTTCCATGTCCAATCTATTGTTCCGTTAAAAGCATTTATAAATGTGTTTAAATATTGTTCCATTTGCATAAATCTTTCCTAGATTGACTTTAGTGCTTTAATAATAGATTGTGGTTTATTCACAAACCTTACAATCTTCTTTTTCTTTGATTTCGCCAACTAAATTACCTTTTTTATTAAGCACAAAACCGCAACAATCCATAAAACCTTTCGCGATTAATTTTCTTGCACGTTGAATTTGAGATTTTGTTGTTGGTAAATTTTGTTTTAATTGGTCTGCAACATCTTTCTGTTTTAGTCCTTTTATATCTGATAACATTAAAGGATCTCTATATTTTTTTGGAAGACCTTTTATAATTCCTGCAAGGCAGTCTATTTCTGTATGTTTATTTTTTAGTATTAAAGTTTCTTTTTCAAAATTAACAATTTCAATTGATTTGTTTGTGGATTTCCAATAATTTAGAATAGAATTTCTAGCAACTGTAAAACACCAGGATTTTAATTTTGTAATGTCTTTTAATGTATGAAGTTTGGTGTGAATTTTGATAAATGTATTTTGTAAAATATCATCAGTAATAGAGGTGTCTTTTACTTTACTGTTGATAAATCTTTTTAAATCGTCAGAATATAAGGTCCAAACTTTTGTTGTTGTCATTTTTTTTAAAATATAAACAGAAATTATTCTTTATAAAGTTAAGGATAATTTCTGTTATAGGTTAATAAATAGATTGTTAACAATCGCAATTAGAACAAGAGCAGTTTTCGCAAGTACAATTGGCGCAGCTTCCTGTTTTGCAATTATCACAGTTACACATACATTCTTTGTTTATCATAATTTTATTTTTAGTGTTCATTTAATAGACATAAAAAGTTTTAAAAAGATGCAATTAAAACATGTTATTTATGCTTCAATAATTATTGAAATTTCAAATACAATAGCATTTTACATATTTCTTCGATATTGCCCACCAACTTTAAATAAAGCTTCTGTAATTTGTCCTAAAGAACAAACTTTAGTTGCTTCCATTAATTTTTCGAATAAATTTTTATTTTGAATTGCGGCTTCTTGTAAAATAGCAATTTGTTCCAAAACTTTATTTGGATTTGCTTTATTTAACAATCCTTTCGTTTTAATTTGATACTGCTTTTCCTTTTCCGTAGCACGAATAACTTCTTCGGGCTGAACAGTTGGTGATCCTTTGGAACTCAAAAAGGTGTTTACACCAATAATAGGGAACTCACCATTATGTTTTAATGTTTCGTAATACAAACTTTCTTCCTGAATTTTAGAACGTTGATACATCGTTTCCATTGCTCCTAAAACACCCCCACGTTCTGTAATTCTATCAAATTCTTCTAAGACTGCCATTTCTACTAAGTCTGTTAATTCTTCAATAATAAAAGCTCCTTGAATCGGATTTTCATTCTTAGTTAAACCTAGTTCTTTGTTAATGATCAACTGAATTGCCATTGCTCTTCTCACAGATTCTTCAGTCGGTGTTGTAATTGCTTCATCATACGCATTGGTATGTAAAGAGTTGCAATTATCGTTAATTGCATATAGCGCTTGCAGTGTTGTTCTAATATCATTAAAGTCGATTTCTTGCGCATGTAAAGAGCGACCAGAAGTCTGAATATGATACTTTAACATTTGAGCTCTAGAATTTGCTCCGTATTTATTTTTCATCGCTTTTGCCCAAATTTTACGAGCAACTCTTCCAATTACGGAATATTCTGCATCAATTCCGTTTGAGAAGAAAAACGATAAGTTTGGACCAAATTTATTAATATCCATTCCACGACTTAAGTAATACTCTACATAGGTGAAACCGTTAGATAAAGTCAAAGCTAATTGTGTAATTGGATTTGCGCCAGCTTCAGCAATATGGTAGCCAGAAATAGACACCGAATAAAAGTTTCGTACTTGTTTTTCGATGAAATATTCTTGCACATCTCCCATTAAACGCAATGCAAATTCTGTAGAAAAAATACAGGTATTTTGAGCTTGATCTTCCTTTAAAATATCAGCCTGTACTGTTCCTCTAACTTGTGCTAAAGTATCTTTTTTTATTTGTTCATAAATAGCAATAGGTAAAATTAAATCTCCGGTCAAACCTAAAAGCATTAAACCTAACCCATTATTTCCTTCGGGCAATTGCCCTTGATATTTTGGCCTTTCTAAACCTTTAGATTCATAAATTTCTTTAAACTTAGCTTCAACTTGTTTTTCTAATTTGTTTTCTAAAATATATTTCTCACAGTTTTGATCGATGGCTGCATTCATAAAGAAACCTAACAACATTGGTGCTGGCCCATTTATTGTCATAGAAACAGAAGTCATAGGGTGGCTTAAATCGAAACCAGAATATAATTTTTTAGCATCGTCTAAACAGCAAATTGAAACTCCTGCATTTCCGATTTTTCCATAGATATCCGGTCTTTTACCAGGGTCATTTCCATATAAAGTAACAGAATCGAAAGCTGTAGAAAGACGTTTTGCATCCATTCCAAGGCTTACGTAATGAAATCTTCGATTAGTTCTTTCTGGGCCTCCTTCACCAGCAAACATTCTTGTTGGGTCTTCACCTGCTCTTTTAAACGGATATAGACCTGCTGTGTACGGGAATTCTCCGGGTACGTTTTCTTGTAAATTCCAACGTAATAAATCTCCCCAAGCTTGGTATTTTGGTAACGAAATCTTAGGTATTTTAGAATGTGACAGTGATTCGCTATGTGTTTCTATTCTAATTTCTTTATCACGAACTTTAAATGTATAAATTGGGTCTTTATATTTCTGAACTTTCTCTTGCCAGTTTAGAATGATTTCCCAGTGATGAGGGTTTAGATTTAATTTTATTTTTTCGAATTGATTAATAAGCAATTTTACAAATTGATGATCGTCATGCTGAACTTGTTTTAAAATCTCTTCAGAATCTAAACCTGTTTTTATAATTGCTACGGATGCATTTGCTATTGACTCTATACTTTGATGAATTCCATATAATTTTTGAGCGACAATAACTTGGTCATCAACTTTTTTATCATATGCTCTGTTGCTTTCTGCAATTTCAGATAAATAACGAACTCTTGCTGGCGGAATTACAAATATCTTTTCAGACATTTCTTCGGTGATTTTCATCTTCGATTTTAAATCCACTTCAGTTTTTTCAACCAATTTATCCATAATACTTTTGTATAAAGTATTCATTCCTGGATCGTTAAATTGTGATGCAATTGTGCCATAAACGGGTAAATCGTCTTGATTGATATGCCACAAATTATTATTGCGCATAAATTGTTTTTTTACATCTCTAACAGCATCTAAAGCCCCTCTTTTATCAAATTTATTAATGGCTACTAAATCAGCATAATCCAACATGTCAATTTTTTCTAATTGGGTTGCAGCACCAAATTCTGGTGTCATTACATATAAAGAAGTATCAGAGTGTTCTATAATTTCTGTGTCAGATTGCCCAATTCCAGAAGTTTCTAAAATTATTAAATCAAATTCCGCGGCCTTTAAAACATCTATAGCTTCGTTTACATGTTTAGATAAAGCTAAATTAGATTGACGAGTTGCTAATGAACGCATATATACACGTTTATTATTAATGGCATTCATTCGAATTCTGTCGCCTAAAAGAGCGCCGCCAGTTTTTCTTTTTGATGGGTCAACAGAAATTAAACCAATTGTTTTTTCAGGGAAATCAATTAAAAAACGACGAACCAATTCATCAACCAAAGAAGATTTTCCTGATCCACCGGTTCCTGTAATCCCTAAAACAGGAGTAAAGGTTCCTTTTAAATTTTTTGAAGAGGAAAAAAGTCTATCAAATTCTGAATGTTGATTTTCTGCAAAAGAAATTAATCTTGCAATTGTATTTACGTTTTTTTCTTTTAAAGATTCTCCTATTTTTTTTTCTTTTGAAAGATTTAAGGCCGGTATTTTAAAATCAGAAGTTTTAACCAAATCATTTATCATGCCCTGTAAACCTAGTTCACGGCCATCATCTGGAGCATAAATTCTTGTAATTCCATAATTCATCAATTCTTTAATTTCTTCAGGTAGAATTACACCTCCACCACCACCAAAAATCTTTATATGTCCCGCGCCTTTTTCTTGCAATAAATCATACATATATTTAAAATACTCATTGTGTCCTCCTTGGTAAGAAGTAATTGCAATAGCATTAACATCTTCTTGAATAGCACAATTAACCACTTCTTCAACACTTCTGTCATGGCCTAAATGAATCACTTCAACACCTGTAGATTGAATAATTCTACGCATAATATTTATGGCAGCATCGTGTCCGTCAAAAAGAGCAGCGGCGGTTACAATTCTTACTTTGTATTTAGGTTTATATGTGTTTATTTGATTCATTCGTAATAAATGTTTATTTTTAAGCTATAAATTTACGAAATTCTTAAAAATATATGATTATTATTTTAAATAATTAAAGATGTTTTTGTGTAATCTGAGATTTTTTACTTTTTTTTTAGATGATTTTTTAGTAAAGTAGGAGGATTTGGTCTTGTTTTAAATCTTCCTTTTTTAACAAATTAAAAGTGAAAACATAATTCTCAAAGATCATTTATAATCATATGTTTAGAAATGAAATTTATAAATAGTTTAAGAAAATAAATATATTTGTTAACATACAAAAATAAGGTTCGTAATGACATTTAAAGAGCAAATTCAACAAGGAATCCCTGACATTTTACCAGCTAAAAAAAAATATGATTTAGAAATGAATCATGCACCAAAACGAAAAGATATTTTATCTATTGATGAAAAAAAGTTAGCCTTAAGAAATGCTTTGCGTTATTTCGATAAAAAACAACATGCTGAATTGTTGCCAGAATTTTCGAAAGAGTTAGAAAAGTATGGTCGAATTTATATGTATAGATTTAAACCAACTTATAAAATGTATGCAAGAGACATTTCTGAGTACCCAGGAAAATCAGAACAAGCAAAAGCAATTATGCTAATGATTCAAAATAATTTAGATGATGCGGTTGCTCAACATCCTAATGAGTTAATAACCTATGGAGGAAATGGAGCTGTTTTTCAGAATTGGGCACAGTATTTATTAACAATGAAATACTTGTCAGAAATGACTGACAAGCAAACACTAACAATGTATTCTGGTCATCCAATGGGATTATTTCCCTCAAATAAAAATGCGCCGAGAGTTGTGGTAACAAATGGAATGGTAATTCCTAATTATTCAAAACCAGATGATTTAGAGAAAATGAATGCTTTGGGAGTTTCTCAATATGGACAAATGACAGCTGGTAGTTACATGTATATAGGTCCTCAAGGAATTGTTCATGGAACAACAATTACAATTTTAAATGCATTTAGAAAAATTAAAAAAGCACCAAAAGGAAGTTTATTTGTAACTTCAGGTTTAGGAGGGATGTCTGGTGCACAGCCAAAAGCAGGCAATATTGCCGGTTGTATTACAGTTTGTGCTGAGATAAATCCGAAAATTACAAAAGTGCGTCTAGATCAAGGTTGGGTTGATGAAAAAATTTCGAATTTAGAGGAATTAGTTACTAGAGTAAAATCAGCAAAAGAGTCGAAAGAAACGATTTCAATAGCATATCTTGGAAATATTGTTGATGTCTGGGAAAAATTTGATTCAGAAAATATTCATATCGATTTAGGTTCTGATCAAACATCATTACATAACCCTTGGGCTGGTGGTTATTATCCAATGGATATTTCTTTTGAAGAGGCCAATGTAATGATTGCAGAAAAGCCGAAGTTGTTTAAAAATAAAGTAAAAGAAACTTTACGAAGACATGCATCCGCAATAAATAAACACGCTATAAAAGGAACTTATTTTTTCGATTATGGAAATGCTTTTTTATTAGAGGCTAGTAGGGCAGAAGCAGCAGTTTATAAAGATGAAGATGGGAAATTTTGTGGGATAAATGAGGTAAAAGTTAAAAGCGATGATTTTGCCTATAATAGTTATGTTCAAGATATTATGGGGCCTATGTGTTTTGATTATGGTTTTGGACCTTTTAGATGGGTTTGTTCTTCAGGAAAACATGAAGATTTAGTAAAAACAGATGCAATTGCTTGTAAAGTTTTAGAGAAAATAAAGAAGAATTCTCCGTTAGAAATTCAGCAACAAATGACGGATAATATCCAATGGATAAAAGGTGCCCAAGAAAATAAATTGGTAGTAGGTTCTCAAGCAAGAATTTTATATGCAGATGCAGAGGGAAGAATTAAAATAGCAAAAGCATTTAATAAAGCGATTAAAAAAGGAAAGATTGGTGCAGTTGTATTAGGAAGAGATCATCATGATGTTTCCGGTACAGATTCACCTTACAGAGAAACATCTAACATTTATGATGGTTCTAAGTTTACTGCAGATATGGCGATTCAGAATGTGATTGGAGATAGTTTTAGAGGAGCAACTTGGGTTTCTATTCATAATGGAGGTGGCGTTGGTTGGGGAGAAGTTATAAATGGAGGATTTGGCATGCTTATTGATGGTTCTAAGGAGGCATCAATGCGCATAGAATCAATGCTTTTCTGGGATGTAAATAACGGAATTTCACGAAGAAGTTGGGCAAGAAACAAAGAAGCTGTATTTGCGATTAAAAGAGCAATGAAGGCTGAAAAAAAGTTACAAGTTACATTACCAAACCTTGTTGATGATGCTTTAATAGATTCAATAAATTAAAATAAATATTATGAAAAAAGTTGTTCTTTTATTGTTAAGTATCATTTTGTTATCTTCTTGTAGCGCTGTGAAAGTTATAACGGATTACGATTCAAATGTAGATTTTAATAAATATAAAACGTTTGCTTTTTACAAACCAGAAATAGATAAAGCAAAAATTTCCGATTTGGATAAAAAAAGAATTCTAAGGGCTATTGAAAGTGAATTGCTAGCTAAAGGGTTCACTAAATCTAATAAGCCAGATATGTTGGTCGGTATTTTTACAAAATCTAGAGAGAAAGTAAATATTAATCAGAATAACAATTTTGGTTTCGGTTTTGGTTGGGGATTTAACCCTTTTTGGGGAGGAATGAACAATAATCTTACTGTTAGTCAATATTCTGAAGGGACTTTGTTTATCGATTTTATAGATAAAGAAAAGAAAGAGTTGGTTTGGCAAGGAGTTGGCACTGGAGCTTTAAAGCTTAATAATAGAGCTAAGAAAGAAGAAAGAATTAATTTGTTTGTTAAAGAAATCATTTCAAGGTTTCCTCCAGAACAAAAAAAATAAAAATTGAAATTAGCGTTCTTTAGAGCGCTTTTTTTATGGATTAAAATGATATTTTTGCAACGTGTATAACAAAAGGGTAGAATTAGAAGAAGGTGACTTTTATGTAAACGAACAGGGTTACAAAGTCTTTACAGAAAAGTTTCATTTAAAAAGAGGTCATTGCTGTAAAAGTGGTTGTAAACATTGTCCTTATGGGTATGATAAAAAAACAGATACTTTTAAATAGAAAGTGACTTTTAGTCGAAAATAGTTTCATAAATTTTTAAAAAAATGATAAAAAGAATTTTAATTTTAGTAGTTGCAATTCAATTTACAGGATGCGCAGAATTACAAAATGTAGTGAATCAAGTTGCAAAAAGTGGTGTTTTAAGTCAAGAACAGATTGGTAATGGTTTACGTCAAGCTTTAGATAACGGAATAAAAAACCAAGTTTCTAAATTAACGTCAACGGATGGTTTTTATAAAAATGAATTAGTGAAAATTATGCTGCCAGAAGAATTGCAAACAGTAGATAAAGGTCTACGTAAAATAGGTTTGGGTAATTTAGCAGATGAAGGAATTAAAGTTTTAAACAGAGCAGCAGAAGATGCTGTGAAAACTGCGACTCCAATTTTTGTAAATGCAGTAAAAAATATGACATTTACTGATGCTAAAAATATTCTTTTGGGTAGCCCAAATGCTGCTACCTCATACTTGAAAGGTAAAACTTCTGATAATTTGTATGCAAGTTTTAGTCCAGTGATAAAGAATTCTTTTTCTAAAGTTGGAGCAGATAAGGTTTGGAGCAGTTTAATTAATAAGTACAATTCTATTCCTTTTGTGAAAAATGTAAATCCTGATTTAACAATTTATGTTACAAACCAAGCTTTAAAAGGTGTGTTTACAATGATTGAAATTGAAGAAAAAGGAATTAGAGAAAAAGTAGGTTTACGAAATACTGCATTATTACAGCAAGTATTTGCTTTGCAAGACAAAAAATAAAGTTTTTATTAAAAATATTTCTAGACTCTGTATTTAACAATACAGAGTCTTTTTTTATGATGTATAGCTTAAGTATAGGTTATTATTTTGTAAAATGATTAAGATGGTGTTTTATTTGAAAATCAAAACCAAAAGTAATTATGAGATTTCTTTTAACCTTTCTGTTTTTATCAATAAATTTATTTTCAGAAGCACAAACTGTTGAAGATAATTTTGAAGGAAATGGAACTATTTCAACTTGGTATGGTGATCATTGTAATATAGATACTTCATACGCTAATCCATTTAAAATAGGAGTTAATACTTCAGCTACCGTATTAAAATATTCAGATATTGGAGATGCTTATGCAAATATTAGATTTGATATTCCTGTTAATTTTGATTTATCTGATAAGTATACTTTTTCAATAAAAATATATGTTCCTTCAAATGGAATTACGGGTTCAGAAAACAAACAAGTTTCATTAAAATTACAAGATGGAAAATTGAATTCACCTTGGTCTAATCAAAGTGAAATAATAAAATCAATTGTTTTTGATGAATGGCAAATAATTACTTTCGATTTTAAAAATGACAATTTTATAAATTTAGATCCAAATTCAATAGATCCAACTTTAAGAAAAGATTTTAACAGAGTTTTATTACAAGTTAATGGCGAAAATAATTCTAGTAAAGTTATTGCTTATATTGATGACTTTCTCTATGATGGAATTTTAGAAGAAGAAGATAACTCAGGTCCTGTTTTTAATAATTTAGTTTGGTCTGACGAATTTGATGGAAATGGCGTAATAGATACAGATAAATGGTTTCATCAAACACAATTACCAAATGGAGATAGTTGGTATAATGGCGAAATACAGCATTACACAAATAGAATAGAAAATACTTATAAGAATGATGGGGTTTTAATTATTGAAGCAAAAAAAGAGTCTTATACAAATCAAGGAGTAAATAAACAATATACATCAGCTAGATTAAATTCAAAATTTGCTTTTCAAAATGGTAGAGTAGAAGTTAGAGCAAAATTACCAACAGGCGTTGGGACTTGGCCTGCAATTTGGATGTTAGGAAAAAATATAATAGAACCTGGAGGTTATTGGACAAGTAATTATGGAACAAAACATTGGCCAGCTTGTGGTGAAGTAGATATTATGGAGCATTGGGGTTCTAATCAAAATTATGTTCAAAGTGCAATGCATACACCTTCAAGTTTTGGAGGTACAGTAAATCACGGAGGTCAAAATATTACTACTGCATCATCAGAATTTCATGTGTATAGTTTAGACTGGTCTTCAGAAAAAATGGTTTTTAAAGTAGATGGATTAGAGCATTATACTTACAATCCAGAAACTAAAAATTCAGATACTTGGCCTTTTGAAGCAGAACAATACATATTATTGAATATTGCTATTCAGCCAGGGATTGATGCAAATATTACTTCGAGCAAAATGGAAATTGATTATGTAAGAATTTACCAAGAATCTACAGCTTCTTCAATAAAATCTAGCTCAGAAAAAGTTAAAATGTTTCCTAATCCTATAAATGATAAATTAACAATTACTACTCCAAGAGAATTTGAAGGAGCAAAAGCAACAATTTATTCAGTTTCTGGAAGTAAAATAAAAACTTTTTCTATTATAGGTAAGACTCAAATTATTGATTGCACTAATTTATATAAAGGTTTTTATATTTTACGATTAGAAGGGGATGATGGATTAGAAACTTATAAAATACTTAAAAATTAAGTAATTTAAACTTCTTCTAAAATAACAGCCATTTCTTTTTGTAACTCTTCAGCTTTTATTGCTGCTTTAGCGGCAAAGTCAGTGTTGTTTGAAGCGTAAATAATTCCTCTTGAAGAGTTAATTAGTAAACCAACATGTTCTGATAAGCCATATTTACAAACATCTTGTAAATTACCACCTTGAGCACCAACACCAGGAACTAATAAAAAAGATGTAGGTACAATTTTTCTGATTTCAGCAAAATATTCAGCTTTTGTAGCTCCAACAACATACATTAAGTTCTCCGAGTTTTTCCATCCTTTCGAAGTCTCTAAAACTTGTTTATATAACTCTTTTCCATCAACCTCTTTGGTTTGAAAATCGAAAGCACCTTCGTTAGAAGTTAATGCCAACATAATAGTATGTTTGTTATCAAAAGCTAAAAAAGGTTCTACAGAATCTTTACCCATATAAGGAGCAACAGTAACAGAATCAAAAGCTAAATCTTTAAAAAATGCTTTTGCGTACATAGTTGAGGTGTTACCGATATCTCCACGTTTAGCATCTGCAATTGTGTAGATCTCTGGATAATTACTATTTAAATATTGAATCGTTTTTTCTAGAGATTGCCAGCCTTTTATGCCATAAGCTTCATAAAAAGCGGTATTTGGTTTGTATGCAACACACAGATGATGAGTAGCATCAATAATTGCTTTGTTAAAGGCAAAAATAGGATCTTCCTCTTTTAAAAGATAAGTTGGAATTTTGTTTAAATCCACATCTAATCCAATACATAAAAATGATTTTTTCTTTCTAATTTGGGCAATAAGTTCTTGTGTTGTCATTTGTTTTCTAAAAGTTGTGTAAAAGTAAGTATTTTTGTTTTTAAATTAAGTGTCAATTTGTAAGTAGTGGATTTACCTTAGAACAAAAAAAAATAAGAATTAATATGAACAAAATAGTACCAATTTTAGTTTTACTCTTCTTTTTTACAAGTTGTAGTTTCGAAGTTCCGAAAGAATTTTCCGATAAAGCTTTAAATGAAAAATTATATAATTTAAAAGATATTGATGCAACACTGCAAGAAGTATTGAGTCAATACAAAGGTAAAAAGGTTTTAATTGATGTTTGGGCTTCATGGTGCAGAGATTGTATTGCAGGATTGCCTAAAGTTAAAGAGATTCAGAGAGAATTTAAAGAAGTTGTTTTTTTATTTTTATCTGTTGATGAAAGAATTGACTCTTGGAAAAGAGGGGTAAAACGTTATAATATAAAAGGAGAACATTATAATTTACCAAAAGGAATGAAAAAAGGAGATTTGGTAGAATTCTTAAATATTAGTTGGATTCCTAGGTATGTTGTTGTGAATGAAAAAGGAGAAATAACGCTCTTTAAAGCCACTGATGCCTCAGATAAAGATATTATAACAGCTTTAAAAAAAGTTATATAAAACGATATCGTAACTATTTGTTTTTCTCATTGATTCTTGACTTTCCATTTCATAAATTTACATTAAAATTAATCAGTTAATAATAGTGGCCTTTTGGGTGATAAAATTAAAATTATGAGAGCAAAAATAGTAGCGGGAAACTGGAAAATGAATAATGATAGGGATGAAAGTAAAGAGCTTATCAAAGATTTAAAAAAAGCAATAAAAAAAGAGGAATTAAAAAATACTCGTGTTATTGTGGCTCCTACTTTTGTGAATCTTTCTTCATCAATAAAGGCGGCTAGAAAATCTAAAATAGAAGTGGTTGCGCAAAATATGCATCAAGCTAAAAATGGTGCTTATACAGGTGAAATTTCTGCTGATATGTTAAAGGCAATAGGAATTAAAACAGTTATTTTAGGCCATTCAGAAAGAAGAACTTATTTTAATGAAACTGATGTTTCGTTAGCAGCAAAAGTTGACGCGATT
>Ga0206125_10003702_pt1 | contig 14281 bp, 11 predicted proteins | sample Helgoland_Spring_4_FD_148598 | JGI IMG/M metagenome (GOLD analysis project Ga0206125, IMG submission 148598) | Pelagic subsurface seawater microbial communities from Kabeltonne, Helgoland, North Sea - Helgoland_Spring_Bloom_20160331_1 | ecosystem: Environmental > Aquatic > Marine > Epipelagic ... | reverse complement strand
TCTGACTTTCTTTTCATTCTGAATTTCCACCATGATAAAACAGTTTTCGAATTCCCTTCTTCATAATCAAGGTAGTCAGGGTAACCAATTTCTTCAAAACCTAATATTTCAAATCTATCCAAAAGTCCCTCATTTCGTTTTTTTGCTTCATCTAAATTTATGTTAGCTCCCCAAGGATCATTAACATCATAGAAAGATGCATTATCTGCAAAATGTGCATACGCTTTTTCATAGTCCGCATTTTCGAAGGCATACATTACTTTTCTTACCGTATTTATGTATTCATGATTAATATAAATCGTCCCATTTGTCCTTTCATAATTATTATCATTTAAAGCATTAAATACATTTTGATTTGCATATTCAAAAGCAGACTTAATTCGAGTATAATCATCATTAAGATAGTAAAGTCTATGAAATGGCATATCTACCTTCACACCGTTATTTTTGTTGACAGCATAAATTCTTTCCCAAGTTTGTACCCAAGTTTGATTGCCTTGCTTGTATTCAATCACATCTGGATAAGCAGGTAAATCTTTTTCAATTGAGAAGTAATCAAAATTACTGTGCCACCATTTCATGTTATTTATAAATTGTGTTTTTGACCAGCCCTTAAAATCTTTATTGGTACCAACACCATTTCTGATTTTAAAATCATCTTCTAATAAAGATGCTGCTTTATTAAAATCTCCATTAACTAAAGCATCATTAAACGTTTCAATTAAACTTAATCCTGGATGTTCTTTATAAACTGTTCCATTTTTTGACTTCTGAGCTAATAATGAGAAAGAAGAAAAAACGATGAGTAGAAATAGTATGTTTTTCATTTTTTTTAGTTTTATATTTAAATTCTATCCGAAATATATTAAATTTAGTTCATTTGCACATCACTATTGATACCAAATTAACCATTCTATTATAATACCCACAAGCTTCACATTCAAGATCACCAATTAAAGACTTTTAAGAATTTAGTGAAAAGCATATTACTACTGATTTAGCAATTTGTCAAGTAGTTTTTTTGTGCCTATTCTAAAGCAAACTATAGTCTCTATTTTTTTAAAATTGTCACAACATTTAGTAGTTCTCCTGTCATTGATTTATCAACTTATGCATTAACCTCCTGAGTTGTGGTATCTCAAGAGTTTTTTATGACCCGAAAGCTTCATTCGTGAATATCAATAGGGCAGCCCGCTTTTTAAATTCATATTGGCAAACACATGCCCAGTTGAATCCACTGATACGCCCTGTAGAGAATTTAATAGCTATTTCTAGAAACTTTGTTAGCAGAAGGTTTTCATTTTAAAATCTTCCATTTGAGCCCTCTAAACTCCAAATCTCATGATTAAGCTGAAATTTTCGAAATATTTCCTTCGCTTCTTCAATTGACCATTTTGTCCATTCAGGATTTAGGTAGTTTTCATACCACTTTTTAGAGAAATTCCAAATATTCTCAATAGGTTGAATGTCTCCTTTCGGGATATTATGTTTTTTAGTCCATTTATCAATTTGTTTTTCACTCTCAAATACGAGCATATTGCTACAGGTATAAATTACATTATCCCAAGCATTTTTCATGGGTATCGGAAAATGAATGAAATAATATGTTTCTTGAATTTCTCCATTAATAATATTGATTTCGATTTGTTTGGTTTCAGCTCCGATTGTTGTAGTTATTTTCAAATCGTCTTTAAGCAATGCTGCCACTCCAAGGGAGCACCAAGCACAATTACCCCACCATTCTCCTTTTTCAGATTTAACATAAAAGTTTGTCGGTGCCAATGAAAAAGGATGAAGTACCCATATTTTTGGTTCATTTGAGTGAAGCACAACTCCGTGATATTCTTGTAAATCATGTAGTCCTCTGAGTACTTCACTTTTGTCGACATTAAATAATATTGAGAGATCATCCACATTTGGAGCAAACCCATTATCTATTATTCCTTTTATGATTGAAAAATGAAGATTTGAATTTGATATCATTTATACTGTTGTGTTTTTTACTTACTACTTACATTTATAAATTACATGATCAATCTTTTTGTCAATTTCGAAATTATCAAGAGGTTTTATAGCTATCTAGTTATTTAAATTATGTTTATTATTAATTTTCTAGATTAATATTATATTTTAAAGTTAGAAAAAATTCTATACTCTCATTGAATTATTCTCATCCGAAGGTGTAAAATTAATCAACACATTCAAGACTTTACATCCTTCTATAAAGTAGTCAAAGACTACGGTGTAAGGAATGTTTTATAAGTAACGTCTACTTGAAATTTTAGTTAGTCAACTTTTAACTTACCGCTAAATCAGATGTATGCATTTAAAATCAAGGTTAGAATTACTTTATTGGTTTTGTAAGCATACTCATAAATCGAATTGCCTATCTAAATGGAAAAGTTTCTTGATATCCGATAGAAATATTTATCGCCCAAATTAAATACGTTCCTATTTACAACTGAGGTGCATCATTCATTACATTTAAAAAAAGTCAGTATTTTTTTTAAATAATTTTGTAAAAACCCTATTGATACTTATCAATGATTCAAATTGGTAAAGCGTACTAGTAATAGGATCACTCATTTTTTTATCAAAAAGTTATGTTCCTTGTTCCTCGGAAATTTCAAATAAAATAATGCAGTATATGATTGACTCTTATATCAAATGATCTTTCTAAATTAATGTAGATTGCCTTTAATATTATTTTTCAAGAATGCCACCTATTGTGCTTTACAATAGAGAATAAGACTTTAATTTACTTTGGAGCATCTTAAAATATCGGGAGTATTCTTTATATTTAGAATAATTTGATATGAAACATATATTTACTGCTTGTTTTTATTTAGTATTATTTCTTGGTTGCAATTACAGTTCAATCCCAGTGTTACCTGATGACAACACATCGACAAAGGGATGTAGTGAATTATTTTTAAATTGTAATGAAGGCATCTGGATTTTTGAGGATGAATTAATCTCACAGAAACTAGAGATTCATATTTCAAAAGGTAAAATGACTTTATATGATCTAAGCAATTTTGAATGCGTACTTAACTGGAACAATTCCAAGTATGCCTTGCAAGACTTAAATTATTACGAGCATACGCAATCAGCATATAAAATTCAATATGAGACATTAAATCCTCAAATTTTAGAACATAAATATATTTCTGCTTACAGAAATACTACAGGTTGCATAGATCTTAATTCTGGTGGAACAGACCTTTGTCGATTTGGTTTAAATATAGAATTATTAACTATTGGGAGCAATATAATAATGAAAGCTAGATTTGGACGAATAAATAAACTTGGCGGTTCTACTGATCAAGATTCAATGATAAAAGTATATGAATGGTTAGTAGCCACTTGGCCATTTTTTAATCATCCAAATATGATATTCACAAAAAAACCAAATATCCAGCTCTGGAATAAAGATATTTGTTAGAAACTTTGCTTTTTCGTGCAGCAGTAAAACTATTCTGATGTAATAGAATAGTAATTGTGCCTTTTCGACGGTTATCAATCTTCTTTAGAATGGCTATATGCTTATCAGATTTAAAGTTACATTTCATACGTATTAGAGTATAATTACACTTTATTATGCGAGGAAAGGGGGAAGCTTTACCAAGTCCTGTATTGGATCTAAAAATATGCCAAATAATACGTTGGAAGGAACGGTTTTAAGGATAAAAAATAATTATCACCCGAAGGTATTGCTTTGGTCATCGATCGCGAAAAAAAGAGTAGCTGAATATATCTTTAAGTCAGAAATTCAAACCAATGCATTCACTGCATTGTTCTTTCGCTTATCGCTCTGATCATAAGCTTTTAACCCCTCCACAGATTTATGTAGAATTGTTGCATTACTGGGGAGTAGGTAGCATCAGACTCAAATGCTGAGTAGCAGAAACCACTGCGCAGGCTATGCGCTGTATATCTCTGACCAAAAAATAACATTATCAACTTTTGTAACGATCTTCTGGCGATGACCTCCTCAGATTCTGTAACTCCCATTCTAAATGAACGAAATAAATACTCATTAGCTTGTCGAACAAACTGCTCCAAATAATCCAGTACCCTCCTCCTTGAATGTCTAAAGTCCCTAATTATTTTGTAATTATTCCCCAAAAAGTAAATCCATCCATAATCAAGATATTAATAAATTGATATATGCAGCTAGTGAAGCACTTAGTAGAAGTACAAGAATTGTTACCACAACACAACACACTATATGATCGATAATAAATATACTTTTGACCTTATACGAATGAAACATCCTATTCCAAGTGTATTTAAGAATTCTAGAATTAAGAAAATTTCATAGGAGGCAAATGTCAATGTTCCAGTTCCTGCAAAAAAAAGACCTATAAAAGCAAATTCATCTAGCACGAGACTTGGATGCTGTGCTTTAATGTAAAGTGATGGAAGGTAACTACCATAAGCTTCTAAAAAGAAACTTAATACAAATACCATGGCAGCAATTCCGTGAATTTTAATCGCTTTAGTAATGATTGAACATTCATATCGGCAAATACATGTCCAGTTGAATCCACTGATACGTATCTACAGAGAATTTATACTTTTCATTCTTGTACAGCCTCTTGACTTATGCGTGGGTTAAATCCATTAGACAAAATTAAATTGGACTCAAGCCATGCCTTCGGGTGAGAATAATTTACAGGGGATTAATTAGATTTACATCACGTAATCAAAGGTTATAATATTGAAAGTAACTGTTTATAAAAAATCTATTTTTAGTTGTGAAATAGATAGAGCTTTTAAAGCTCCTATCCTAGGAGATGCTACCCGATTTTTAAATGGTTATTTATGTCAGCCCCCAATTATTGGATTTGAAAATGATGAAAATTGGGGACTATTGGATGGCATAAGGTATCCTATAATTCAGGGAAATTTTTTCATCAAAGCTCATCGAATTTTTAAAGATAAGATCATCGAAAAAAATAATAATAGATTTTGGAAATGGGAGCTCACCAACTTCACTTCTCCTTATTTATTTTTTGCCTATCGGGCTATTGGTTCATGGAGCGTTCAAAAGCTCTCTCATAGAAAAATTTCTATATTATACAGCTATTCTTATTTTTCAAAGAATTTATTATGCCATCCAATAAATTGGTTGTTTGTAAAGATTCAATTAAAAGGTATGATGAACAAAGCTTTAATAGGAATAAAAACACAAGCTGAATCAAATGAAGATTTTTATTATTCTACTTGAAATCTCCAGTCAAATCCACCCATGTGGCTAATAAAATTATTAATCCTAATATACAAAGCCTTGCAATTATATCTATAAATAGATAAAAATAGTAAAAGGGAAAACTTCTATATACCATCGATTAGGTGACAAATACAAAATTCAAAAAGGTTTTAAACTCCTATTAAATACTTAAAAAAACTAACCCTTTTACGAGTTCGGTGATGATTTTGAAAGAAAATATTGAAATTAAAGATATAATAGTTTGTCAATTGTAATTATAATTTCTGGTTTAATTAATCGAACTATTATTAGTTTGATAGAGTTATTTGTATAGTATCAAATCACATTGAAACAATTAAAATTATTATGCAAATATCCTATATTATTTGTGCTATGGTCTCTGGAATAATTTTGTTCCAATCAGTTCTAATCGCACCAGCAATAAATAAACTCACTGATCAAAAACAGGCAAGTACCCTTCTAAGACAACTTTGGCCAAAATTCTTTTTAACCATCGGACTTTTATCATTGCTGAGTTTCGTTATAAGCTTACTTTTTTCAACCGATCAAATTCTGACCAAAATTTCTTCCGGTCTGAGTTTTGCATTAATGTCCATTTGTTATTTCGTGGTCCCTATCATAAATAATGCAAAAGACTCATCAAAAAATAGATTGTGGTCTAATTTGCACCTTACAACAGTGATTCTAACTTTAATTACATTACTTCTAAGTATTTCGTCAATTTATTTTAATGTTTTTTAATACTTTTTGATATACAAATTATTTGTTCAATACTCCCATATTCTCATTATTCTTCATTTTTAAAATAATGGTGAAAACAAGATATTCCAAATCAGAAAAAGGAAAATGCACTATAAAATATAAGGCTAGTACATAGTGCAAAATCAAAATAGGTTTTACTACTTATTTTATAATTTAAAAAAGTTCTATTTATGGTTTCTATGGTTAGAAAATCAGTTTTAAGTTCAGAGGTGATAATTAACTGTTCACCTGTAAAAGTTTGGAAGATCATATCTTCACCAAACAACCTTAATCATGGTCATCCATTTTGCAAGGCTAACACTTTTCAGAAATGGGGGAAGGTCGGAGCAAGAGATACTATTAAATATTATAATAATTTAGTCTTGAACAGATATTTCATTGAATGGAGGAAAGGTAAAGGTTATGATTTGATCATAGCAAAAGGGAATCAAAACTTGGCGAAAGTAACTTGGGAGATTTTGGAAATAGAAAAAGATGTTTCTAAACTTAAAATATCATTAAACATTTATGCTGAAATAGCTTTAAAAAAATACCCGTTTTGTATAGTACCTTTTATTAAACAGATCTACTTTCTGCCGAATATGAACAAATATTTACTTTCAGTGGTTAAAGGATTTAAATATTATATTGAGACAGGAAATGATGTTAAAGAAAATCAATTTGATAACAACCCTATGTTCTCATTATAAATTAAGTTTTAACCTCTTACCAAATGTTTTTAAAAACAACCCTTCCCCTACCTCGACTGTGATTTTGCTAGAAGTAAATTACATGAGATTAGATATCTCTAATGGTATTGGACTGGAGCGTAGTCTGGCTATTTTTCCTATGGTAGTATGATTATTCACGCTATGAAAGAACTAGGAGATACTGACTTTATCGTGCGAGGAGATCATGACTTTATCCTCATCAAAGGAACACACCAAAAGTAAACGCGTGGAAAGCAAAAAGTAAGTGATAAAGCTTAGAATTACTACAGGGTTGGAGTATTTAAATCTGGGATGGAAACAGCCGTTTTAAAGGAGATTAATGGTACTTGTAATTGTTTCTCACAAGATGAGATATTAGAGGATTTTGAGGTGTTAGAGAGGTGTTATAGAAGGGGGAGGGTATTTCATGAGGTATTGAGGTGAGGGCGATTCTTGATTCTAAATCAAGACGTATAAGGAATGTCCGTTATTTTAATTCGACAGCAAGTTTGGTCAAGACTTTAATACTTTGTGTTTAAACTACTGGGGTGTGGTGTCTCAGGAGTTTTTTTATTTTAATGCTTTGATTGAGGTTCTATGATCTAAATTTATAAATAGTTGTTTTAATCAATGATCTCGTTAAAATGTATTAACACTTCATTAAATTTCATCTTTGATATATTGTAGGATTGCTCATGACTCTTAGTGTGCCGTGATGTGGTGTTGGATAGTTCCCAACTCATGCCTCCTAATCTACTTTGCACTGACGGCGAAGATCCCGAATATACATCTGCATAATCATTCAAGCTTCGAGAGCCCGTTAATATCATTCGTAAATCCATTAATTTACTTTTTTTGATATGCATGGAATTAACATTGGTTACTGCTTTGGAATTTATGGCTGCATTTATTTCACCATTCATATCATCAATGGCCTCATCAATATCATCCACTAATTTTTTAAAATCACCAAGTAACTTATCTATTTTTAACTGGAAATTATATAAATCAACCCTTTCTTTTTGCGTAGACTTACTGCCATGCTGAACAACATTAAAACTTTGCTTTTCTGTAAATTCAGTAAAAGTATTATTTTCATACTTGGATAAATGCACATTATATGCTCCAGGGGGCACAAGTGGGCCTGAATAATTATTTTCATTTTCAATATTTCTATGTGAATAGGTCCTCAAATTCCAATAAACCTCATTATAACCCATAGAATTATCACCCTCTACTCTTCTTACTACATTCCCATTAGGAGATTCAATAGTCAAGAAAATCTTAGGTTTTTCTTCTTTAATTTCTTCATCAAGCTGATCTTTTGAAGGATAGCTTATAAACTCACTTCTATTAAATTTAGATTTTTCTTCTATTTGCCTTTTCTCTTTCTTAGATATCAACCCTTCTTTTAGATGATAGGATAACTTAACTCCATATGGTGGATTAGGTGAACTAAAGAAATTATGGCCCGTTCCAGACTTCTCAGGAGATGCTACAATAAATTGTAATACATCTTTTACCGAAAACAGATGAGCATCTTTCGAAAGCAAATCTTTTGATACTTCCCTTATCGGAGAATAATCATCCACAATATAAAAACCTCTTCCAAAAGATGCTGCCACTAAATCATCTTCTGCCTCATGAATTTCGAGATCTCTAATTGCAATAGTTGGAACATCTTTAAATTTGTTCCAGTAAGCACCCCCATTTATAGAGTAAAACATTCCAAATTCAGTACCAACGAATAAAATGTCCGCACTCATGTGATCTTCGACAACTGACCAAACAAAGTTGTTTTTTGGTAAGTTTGATGAAATCATTTGCCATGAATCTCCACCATCGGATGTTTTTATTATGTAGGGTTGATAATCTCCATATTTATGATAATTGAAAGTAACGTATATCGTATTCACATCATGCTTAGATGCAACGACGTCTGTTACATAGGCTCGTGATGGAATTCCAGGGAAGTTCTCAAATTTTTTCCATGAAAGACCATTATCTTTAGTTAGATGTACTAAACCCTCATCAGTACCTACCACAATCATCCCTTCTTTAATTCTAGACTCATCAAGAGATACAATTGTGCCTAGTGGAGATGTAAATACATTTTTAAAAATGGCATCCGCGCTCCAAATCTTACCCATCACTTCCTTTTTATTTCTATCTTCGTTTCGAGTAAGGTCGTCACTGATTTTTTTCCATGAATTACCCCTATCATCACTCTGGAAAAGGTAATTAGCGGCAAAATAAAGTCTGTCCGTTTTATGTGGACTAATAATTAATGGAGCATCCCAATTCCATCTCAATGCTGGTTCATAAGCACCCGACTGTGGTTTAATACCAATTTTTTCACCATTTGATTTATCATATCTCATAATCCCTGCATACTGCGACATTGTATATATTATATTGGGATCATTAGGGTCTATTCTCACTTGAAAACCATCACCGCCTGTGGTATTAAACCAATCACTGTTTCTTATTCCTGATTTATTTTTTGTCCGAGAGGGTCCACCAAAACTATCATTATCTTGGGTACCTCCGTAAACATTATAAAATGGTTTTTCATTATCTATTCCTACCCTATATAGCTGAGCAATAGGCATATTATCAATAAATCTCCAAGTTTTCATTTTGTCAAAACTTTCATATATCCCACCATCACAACTGATCATTATATAATCAGGATCATTTTTGTCAAAAACAACATCGTGACTATCTACATGTTTCTTATTTTCTGGAATCTTTTCAAAAGTTTTTCCGCCATTTTCAGTTACATAAGATCTCATATCCACTGAATATATTTTATCAAATTGATTTGGATCAGGAAAAATCTCAACATAATACTGGGAATCCACAACTTGATAATCACTCATTTTCTGCCATGTCTCTCCATAATTTTCAGATCTATAAAATCCTTTGGTTTTTTCCTTGGCAGTAATAAGGGCATATATAACGTTAGCTTTTTGTGGTGAAATTGCAAGTCCAATCCGTCCCAAATCTCCTCCAGGTAATCCATTATTAAGTCTTTTCCATGTCATCCCCCTATCCGCGGATTTAAATATTCCTCCTTCTGGACCTCCAGCTATTATTATACCAAAATGTCTTCTCCTCTGATATGTACTGGCATACATTATATCACTATTTTCATGATCCATGACAACATCAGATATTCCAGTATCATCACTAACAAATAAGATTCTTTCCCAATTTTTACCTCCATCTTTTGAATTATACAATCCCCTTTCCCCACCTGAATTCCATAGAGGTCCCTGAGAAGCAACATAAATATTATCTGAATTCTTAGGATCAACAATAATTTTTGCTATGTGCTCAGATTTTTTTAACCCTACATTTTCCCATGTTTTACCAGCATCCATAGTCTTGTAGACCCCATCACCAAACCCAACAGATCTCTGACTATTATTCTCTCCTGTCCCTAACCACAATATATTTGGATTATTGGGATCCATAGAAATGGTTCCAATTGAATAAGATCCATAAACATCAAATATTGGAACCCATGTTGTTCCAGCATTTTGAGTTTTCCAAACATTTCCTGAAGCCGTTGTAACATACCATATGCTAGAGTTTGAATAATCTTTTAAAACTTTAGTTATTCTACCTGAAACTTTTGCAGGAGCTATATTTCTTACTTTTATATTATCAAATATTGAGGTATTAAATGGTTGATTATTGCTTTTTTGTGATAATACTTCAATAGATAAAATTGAACTAATCACTATACATAGGATGATTTTAAGTTTCACTTTTAGTTAATTTTCTAATTCAAATATTTTTTCATTAAGTTATGAAATTATTTAGTTTTTGTAATACAAAAAATAGTTTTAAGTTGTTATCTAACCTTTCTAAAATTACCCTCACCCACAATAATACCCTTGAGATTAAATCCCTACTTAAGTAAAAATATATCTTCATAAGTAATCCGTGGCGGAAGAATTCATCCTGTAATCGACCATGGCTCACTACATTTTTTTACGAAGGTTTATTATCTTCATCTAGCCATAAATTCATAAAAATACCCTCTTTTGATAAAATCTTAAGACTTCACAACTAGGAGCATCAATGGAGCAATTCCCGATACTTGACATTGGGAAATAAATGCCTCTTTGAACCCACTGATACATATTTAGGAGAACTTGTATTTTTATTATATCATTTCTTTATGCTGTATTATCAAGATTGAGTATATAATGTTCAGTTTGAATTAGAGAGTAAGTTTTGGTCAAGGACTTATGAACTTGTGTATAAAACTTCTGGAGTGTGGCGTCTCAGGAGTTTTTTTTATATTGCTATCTTAAAATTTTTATCAATCTAATTAATCAACAAAAATGAAAAATTTATTTCTTATTTTGACACTTTGCTTGTCATTCATAATTTCAAATGCTCAAGAAGTCTTCATCCTATCTCCGATCATCGTTGCGGATGAGGATAAAGATGATTTTGAATCAATTCAATCAAAATACGTGAGTCCACTGGCTCAAGACGCGGTAGATGGCAAATCAATGAAAGGTTGGGTATTACTTAAAAAAGTCCCTGGCTTTGGAAGTCCAGATAATAAAATGAACTATGTATGGATCTCTGTTTATGATGATATCAATCAAATGGTTAACGCAAAACAATGGTGGGAAGATACAGAATCAAAATATGGTATCCCCTCAGAAATTTTATATGATGGATATGAATTGGAAGTTAGAGGAAATTATGTTTACAAAACAGAGAGACAAATTGAAACTGACGCACCTGGAAAATATGTAATTTTTAATTGGGCAACACCAAAAGACGTTGCTAAAATGATTGATTTGCAAGCCGATGTCGAAAAGCACTTTCGTAAAAATATTATTAAATCTGGAATGGTAGGTTGGGGAATGGCTACCCGAATTATACCTCAAGCAAAAGATAGATCAACGGCTTTTTGGTGGGATGTTTATGACTCTATGGAAAACACGATGAAACATTTAGCAGGTGGAGCAGCTGTTGAAGGATTGTCTAAAGAACATCTATCAGATTTCAATGAAAACGTTCCTAACGGTTGGGATAATAGAGTAATCTTTGAAATTGTGACAGGTACTCAATAAAGAGAATATTTTAAAGCTTATGTGTAACTCCGAGATTTGTAAGGATTCTCGGAGTTTTTTTCCGCTATATCGAAAAAATTATCAATTAATTAAAGCGGAAATAAACAGTAAGTAAAATATAAACTACTTTAAAGATCTACTGTTTTCAAGACCTCTTTGTTTACTAATATTGGTTTACTAATATCCTTAAATAATTTTCAAGGATGGTGATGTTTTGCGAAAGGAGTTTTATAGTTTATTGTTGTTAGCATTATTTTTTTTCCATCCTGGCCCTCTTACGACTTGACCTGGTTTTGCCCCGGTATGTTCGCCATCTTTTAAAACCTGTTCACCATTGACCAATACATGTACCATGCCTGTTGATAATTGGTGCGGTTCGGCAAAGGTTGCATGATCTTGTATGGTTTCTGGGTTAAAAATGGCGATGTCGGCAAAATAGCCTTCGGCCAAACTTCCTCTATTTTTAAGTTTTAAGTTTGATGCAGGTAATGCTGTTAATTTCCGTATCGCTTCTTCCATCGAAATTACTTTTTCATCACGAACATATTTACCAAGTACTCTTGAAAAATTACCATATGCTCTTGGATGGGTATTAGATTCTAAAAAGACACCTTCCGGTGCAGAAGACTCCGCATCTGATCCAAAACTCATATAGGGTAGGGCGATTTGTTTTTTAACGTTCTCTTCAGACATTAAAAAGTATACGGTTCCAACCCTACTGCCATCTGCAATTACTAAATCCATAGCCGTTTCTTCAGGGCTTTTACCGTGAATTTTTGCGACTTCGGTTAGTGTTTTACCTGTATAATGGCTTAGACTGTCATTTTTAAAGCCTATCAATAATAAATTATCCGCTGTTCCAGCACCGAACATTAAATTTTCCCACTCATCAGTGTCAGTTGTCATTTCTTTATAAATACGTTTTCTGATTTTTGGATCTTTTAATCGTCTAGCCCATTTATCATACCCACCTTCTTGCACCCAAGGTGGCATTGAGGCATCTAGTCCAGTGGCTCCGGCAACATAATTATACATGTCTGTTGTGATGTGTAATCCAGCTGTTCTGGCTGAATCTATTTTTTTAACTACCTCATCATATTTATGCCAGTTATCCTTACCACTCATTTTTAGGTGATATATTTCAGCTCTAATATTGGCATCGTTGGCAATTTTCATTAACTCATCAATACTTTCTAATATTCTATTACCTTCACTTCTCATATGAGAGATGTACATACCATCGTATTCTGAAGATACTTTACATAACTCGATAAGTTCTTTTGTACTCGAATAAAAAGCAGGGGCATAAATTAAGGAGGAGCCAACTCCCATTGCACCTTCCTCCATAGCTTCTCTGACCATAGCTTTCATCGATATCATTTCTTCATCAGTTGGAGCGCGATCTTCATAACCAATATGATTAATTCTAACTGTGGTGGCCCCAATAAATGAGGCGACATTGGGAGAAATTCCTCGGTTAACTAAAGACTCTAAATATTCGTCTAAAGTTGACCAGTCTATATCGTATTTTATATCGCCTTGCGAAGCTGCTTTTTGTTGCTTTAATGTTTCACTCAAAGGTCCCATAGACATACCTTCGCCAAAAACTTCTAACGTTACTCCCTGTTTAATATCGCCTAGAGATCTTCCATCTTCAATTAATGATTCTACTGCCCACGATAGCATATTAATAAATCCAGGGGCAACGACCAATCCAGTGGCATCTATTTCGATTCTCCCTATTGCGTTTTTAAGTGTTCCTATTGCTGCAATAGTATCCCCATTGATACCAAGATCACCTATATATGATGGATTTCCAGAACCGTCCATGAGCTGCCCATTCTTAATGAGTACATCAAAAGATGGTGGCGCATTACAACCGCTTAAAATAACACTTAGTAAAATTGCTTTAAATGCTAATCTCATAATATTCTATTTAGTTGGTGATTTATAACTTAATTAATCTATTGGTTTTTACGTCTCTTTAAGCGGTTCAAGAAATGATAATTCTAGTTTTTTCAGAAAAATCATTGAAGTATTTTTACCTTAGTCGGGATTAAGTTTTGAGAAATACCATGAAAACTAAGCGTATTTTTCATCAGCCATGATGGGATTTCGGTTATGTAGTTAGACATAATTGTGAAGGTTAAAATTTCAATTAAAATATTATGTTTTGAATTAATAATTATTGCTGTGATATATAATTTATGGTATAATTAATTTAAATAATAGTCCTCATCTAATAATGGAGTTAAAATTTTAAACCAACTTTTTTCCCTAATTACGTGATCTATTGATAGCTAATTTACGACCCTAAATTCACTAATTTTTTTTAATATGCGCCACAAAAAGATAAATAAGACAGTAAAAGTTTAACTATTTTTTATTTATCTAAATTCGTCTTTTATTATCCTCCCTAGTTTGTAAAATTATTTTGTATGGACCAATGGTTAAAACAGGAATCACAAATACTGCTATAAAACCAATAG
>Ga0206125_10003699_pt1 | contig 14284 bp, 14 predicted proteins | sample Helgoland_Spring_4_FD_148598 | JGI IMG/M metagenome (GOLD analysis project Ga0206125, IMG submission 148598) | Pelagic subsurface seawater microbial communities from Kabeltonne, Helgoland, North Sea - Helgoland_Spring_Bloom_20160331_1 | ecosystem: Environmental > Aquatic > Marine > Epipelagic ... | reverse complement strand
CAAGCACAGACTTAATTGCTGGTAGTTTTTTAGATTACACAGCAGTTGATGACGATACTGCACCAACAGCAGTCCACGCAAATGATTTAGTTAAATTCTTATTTGTTCAGAACACAAGTTCAGCAGATGGTGTTTACATTGTTTTTGACGGTGGAACAGCTGCAAATGATGTTGCAGATGGTATATTCATTGGGCCATCACAAACATGGTTTGGTAGACTACCAAATACAACAGTAGCAAATCTTCACGCAATATCTTCAGACATTGGAGATGCTGGTGATGCAACTGCAAACCTAATCGTATGTGCATTAATAGATGACGTTGCTTAAGGAGTAACAAATGGCTAATACATTTAAAAATAAAGTATTTGGTGGTGGTAATGTAGCTGCAAATAGTGACATGAGTATTTACACTTGTCCTGCTTCAACAACAACAGTTGTGATTGGATTGACAGTTTCAAATTTAACTTCAAGTCAAATAACTGTTGATTTAAAATTAGACGCAAGTACAAACGTACATCTTGTCAAAAATTTGCCTGTACCTGCTGGTTCTGCTTTTGAATATATGTCTGGAAACAAAATTATTCTGACAGCAGGACATAGTATAACGGCACAAGCTGATACTGCAAATAGTTGTGATGTTGTAATGAGTATAATGGAAATAACATAAGGGGGTAACTGATGGCGTATATCGGTAAAGTACCACAAAATGCATACAACTCTCCTGATAAAGACCGTTTTGATGGAGATGGTTCTACAACTGCGTTTACTTTGTCAAGAACTGTTGCTAACGCTGCAGATTTAGAAGTATTTGTAGGTAATGTTCAACAAGAACCAGCAGTTGCATTTACAACAAGTGCTCAAACAATAACATTTACAGAAGCGCCTGCAACTGGTACAAATAATATCTATGTAATACACAGAAATGGTGGTATGCAAACATTAGCACTTCCAACTGGTCAAGCAGGAAGTTTTTCAAGTATAACTGCTAGTAGTGATGTGAGTGTTACTGGTGACTTAACTGTTACTGGAAACATCATTGGTGATATTGAAATAACTGGTACGACTCCTAAGTTAACTATCGGTGATGCTGGTGCAGAAGATTCTACATTGTTATTTGATGGTAATGCTCAAGACTTTTACATTGCGTTAGATGACTCCGCTGACGATTTGTTAATAGGTTTGGGTTCTACTGTAGGAACTACACCTGCCATAGCAATTGATGAAAATTTATTAGCAACATTTCATGGTGGTATTACAATGGCTGGTACTACACCTACACTTACAATTGGTGATGCTGGCGCTGAAGATACTAAAATAGTATTTGATGGGAATGCTCAGGATTTCTATATTGGATTAGACGATAGTGCAGATGATTTATTAATAGGATTAGGAAGTGCAGTTGGTACAACTCCAGCAATATCTATAGACGAGAATTTGCAGATAACAACTGGTGGTGATATTGTCATGGGTGGTGCTACTCCAACCTTAACGATTGGTGATGCTGGTGCTGAAGATACTAAAATAGTATTTGATGGAAATGCCCAAGATTATTATATCGCATTAGACGATAGTGCTGATGACCTTTTAATTGGTTTAGGAAGTACAGTTGGTACAACTCCTGCTATATCCATTGATGAAAATTTACAGATAACAACTGGTGGTGACATTATCATGGGTGGTGCAACACCAACTCTAACGATTGGTGATGCTGGAGCTGAAGATGCAAAGATTGTGTTTGATGGTAATGCTCAAGATTTCCATATAGGTTTAGACGATAGTGCAGACGACCTTGTAATAGGATTAGGTTCTGCGTTAGGCACAACACCTGCTATTTCTATAACAGAAGCTTTGAAAACACAATTCGGTGGTGGTGCAGTCGGTAAGACAAGTACTGCAAACGCAACAGGAAATGTTACTTTAGATTATGATGCTAATTCTAATTTTGTGTTAACCTTTACAGGAAATGTAACTCTTGATAACCCTAGCACCGAGAGTGTAGGTCAAACTGGTATCATAGTAATAATTCAAGATGGTACAGGCTCGAGAACACTTTCTGTAGGAACTGATTATGAATTTCCTGCTGGAACTGCCCCTACAATTTCAACTGCTGCAAATACAACTGATATAATACCTTATTGTGTAATTGCTGCAAATAGAGTTGCACTTGGTGCTCCCCAATTAGCGTTTGCTTAAGATATGATAATAACATTAAATAAAAAAGTGAGGAAATAATATGGTATTAAGTAATGAACTATGGAATAAACCATCAGGAGGTGGTGACCCAACACCTATAAGTCAAACTGATTTTGAATCTTTTACAGAAAATGGAACTTGGTCAACATTTACATATGATGATTCTACCTATGGAAATTATTTAGTTCTTGCTGGGCATAACGGTCAAAACACTTTCTTAGAACATAACACAGTAAAACCAAATGGGTTTACAGGACATTCTTATATACAATGGCAAATCAATGGATATGCATGGGCCTTTTTTACTACATTTACAGGCACATCCACAACAGAAAACTATTTTGAGGGTCAGGGTGGTCGAACTGCTACAACTAAAACAGCCCCAACTCCAATGGCTAGGGGTTATACTTACTTTGATGGTGGAAACAATGCAACAAGTGGTAACGTAAGCATAGCGCCCAGATGGAATTCCACAAATGGTTCAACCCTTACTGTTCCTGGCGTTACTGCTAAATATTGGGGAGATTCAAATCCCACTACTTTTAGAACTGGAGTGGATGATGATGGTAGATGGTATATAACAGTATATCATAGTGGAGGTAATACAATTGGTGAACCAGATTTTGAAGGAACAGGTTGGAGTAAAGTAGGGCCATATTATATAATCCAATCTAGTGGAAACCTCACGACTGATGGTTCTGGCGATGCTGGAGCTGTTGGTATCATAAATACTTCTAATGGTTATCAATGGGGATGGGGCAATTATGACGGCGGTGGTGTAGAAAATATGAGAAGATTAGTCATTGCAACAAATGGCTCTTAATTAATAGAGGGGAACAACAACATGTGGGCTAAATTAAATTCTGCTAGAAATACAATAGAAGAGATTATTGTAAATGCAAAAGAAATAACAGTAGATGGGATTAAACACCCTAAAGCTTTATTTACTTTGTGGACAGATGCAGAAAGAAAAGCAATTGGTATCTTACCAGTCACAGAAGCAAGTCATTTGGATAGTGAGTATTATGTTGAAAATAGTCCAAGTTATGCAATAGAAAGTGATGGTAATAGTGTTACTGAAACTATTACAAAATCTGCTGATAATACTTTGTCAATTGTAAAATCATCACAGTTGTTAACAACAAAAAATAAATGTAATATTTTACTTGCACCTACAGATTGGTATGTAACTCGTAAATACGAAAGAAGTGTTGCAATCCCAGATAAAATAATCGCATTTAGAGCTGCAGTATTAACAGTATATGGTGCGTCAAAATCTGCAATCAATGGTGCAGCCAATATTGATGCGTTAAAAACCGTTAACACAAATGGTACTGGTGCAACTGCATCAATCACAGTTGATGGAACTTCAACTGGAGTTGTAAGTGCATCAAACAATACTATCACAAAAAATGGACATGGGTTTGTAGATGATGAATGTCTTAACTATGATGACGGACAAGATGATGCTGACAACCCAATCAAAGGTCTTGTAAGTCGTGAAAAATATTATGTGCATACTGCAACTACTAATACATTTAAGTTATCTTTAACACCAAGTGTTTATGGTGATGAAGCAGTTGTTTCATTAACAGGTGTTGCTGATGCTGGAACTGCTCATACATTTACATCTGTTGGTATACTGAAAACAATGAATGATTGGCCGACAGAAAATCATTTGGCATATAGATTGTAAGATTACCATAGTATAAAAGACTATAAATATTATTAAAAGGAATTAACAAATGAGTAATGCAAGAAATTTAGCAAACCTATTAACACCAACTACTGCTGGTACGATACCTACAGACCTTGTGATGTCTGGCACTACTCCAACTCTAACAATTGGAGATGCTGGTGCTGAAGATACTGCAATCATATTTGACGGTAACGCTCAAGACTTTCACATAGGACTAGATGACTCTGTTGATGACCTTGTAATAGGTAAGGGTTCAGCATTAGGTACAACACCTGCTTTAACCATAGATGAAAATTTAATAATTAGTCAAAAGGGTTCACTTGTTCAACCTATTGTAACACTTGTTGCAACTGACGCTATTACGTTAGCTGAACATGCTGGAAGAATTTTACTCATGGGTGAAGTTGGTGGTAATGCAGCTGCAACCTTTACATTACCTGCCGCAACTGGTTCAGGTGCTGAATTTCGTTTTATAGTGAGTGTTGTAAATACTTCAAATTATGTAATACAAGTTGCAAATGCAAGTGACACAATAGATGGGTCGGTAATATTACATCAAGATAGTGCTGCTACAGTTCAGACTTTTAATACTGCAGCTGATAGTGATACAATTACCTTAAATGGTACAACAAAAGGTGGTGTATCTATTGGTGATGAAATAACATTATTAGATATGGCTACAAACCAATATATGGTAAAAGGTGTATTAACTGCAAGTGGAACAGAAGCAACACCATTTAGTGCTGCTGTATCATAATAAATAAAGATAAGGATTAAAGAATGCCATATTTAGGAAGAAGTACAGACGGTTTTGGAATAAGAGATAGATTTCAATTTACTGCTTCAGGTAGTGAAACTTCTGTGAGTGGTTCAGATGATAACGGTAGAACTCTTAGATTTTCAGACGGAAAATATGTAGATGTATATTTAAACGGTGTATATTTAGATAGTGCAAATGACTACAATACAACAACTGCAAATACCATAGGGGGTATAACAGCACTAGCTGCAAATGATTACTTAGAGGTTATCAGTTATGATATCTTTTCTGTTGCTGATGTTGTTCCTTCTTCTGGTGGAACATTCTCTGGAAATGTATCTTTATCTGAAGATTTAACCGTAAGTGGTGACTTAACTGTTACTGGTAATATTATTGGTGACGTAGAAATAACTGGAACTACACCTAAACTAACAATTGGTGATGCTGGTGCAGAAGATTCTACTCTTTTATTTGACGGTAATGCACAAGATTTCTATATCGCACTAGACGATAGTGCTGATGATTTATTGATTGGTCTAGGTAGTACGGTTGGTACAACTCCAGCAATTGCCATTGACGAAAACTTACTCGCAACATTTCATGGTGGTATCACAATGGCTGGTACAACACCGACACTTACCATAGGAGATGCTGGTGCCGAAGATACCAAGATTGTGTTTGATGGTAACGCACAAGACTTTTATATTGCATTAGACGATAGTGCAGACGACCTTTTAATTGGTTTAGGTTCAACTGTAGGAACTACTCCAGCAATTGCAATTGATGAAAATTTGTTAGCAACATTTCATGGTGGTATCACGATGGCTGGTACAACACCTACGTTAACTATAGGTGATGCTGGTGCAGAGGATACTAAGATTGTGTTTGATGGTAATGCTCAAGATTTTTACATAGGTCTTGACGATAGTGCTGATGACTTACTGATTGGATTAGGAAGTGCAGTTGGTACAACACCAGCAATTGCAATTGACGAAAATTTACAAATAACAACTGGTGGTGATATTATCATGGGTGGTGCAACACCTACGTTAACTATCGGTGATGCTGGAGCTGAAGATGCAAAGATTGTGTTTGATGGTAATGCTCAAGATTTCCATATAGGATTAGATGATTCTGCTGATGACTTAGTTATTGGTTTAGGAAATGCATTAGGAACAACACCTGCTATATCTATAGCAGAAACTTTAAAAACAACTTTTGGTGGTGCGACTGTCGGTAAAACAAGTACTGCAAACGCAACAGGAAATGTTACTTTAGATTTTGATGCTAATCAAAACTTTGTTTTAACTTTCACAGGAAATGTAACCCTTGTAAATCCTAGTACAGAAAGTGTTGGACAGTCTGGTATCATAGTAATAATTCAAGATGGTACGGGCTCAAGAACGATTGCGATTGGCACAGATTACGAATGGCCTGCTTCTACAGCAACAACAATTAGTACTAGTGCTAATGCAGTTGATATCATACCATATTTTATTAAGGCTGCAGACTCAATACAATTGGGTGCAGCTCAATTGGCATTTGGATAGTGAGGATAGAAGATGACATTAAATAATGAATTTTGGCAAGCACCACCTGCTTCTGGTGGTTATGAAATAGACGCTGGAGCATACGCAGATGGTTCAGATGCAAAGTTTCATTTACCTGTTACATATTATTTGAATAGACGTGCAAGTTTAATGTATTGGTATAGAAATGATTATGCGAATACTTCTAATGGTACACAATACGGTGGATTTGGAAGTAATTCTAACGATTTTGCAACTGCAATATTACACTCTACAGGGTATATGTATTATATATCTGCATATGCTCATGATAATAACGCAATAAGGCATAATGTTAAAAGTGGAACAGCTGCAACATCTAATATGAGAGCGCATGACCAATGGCATCAATTCCATTTATATTCTCCAGATAGTGGAACAAATGCTGGGGGAGTATATCTTGATGGTGTTAAAATGTGTCAATTTACACCAAATGATTATTCAGATATATTTTGGATGCACGTTGGATTTATAAGTACTGGTTCTCATTTTACAAATGAAATGGTTGATGATATAGGAGATAGTCATAAAGGGCCAACATATATGGCACAATTTTATTTAGAAACTGCATCATCACCAAAGACAAATGCAAATTTACATGACTCTGGTAGTGTTATAGATTTAACAAGTGCAACGGATTTTGATTTAAACGGAACAGGTGCAGAAAATAGTGGTGAAGGTTCTGGATTATTTATGTTTGGTGCTCAAACTACAACAAGTAGTTTAACTGCGAATAGTAATACATCAGCACCATCTGGTGGTGTTGCTGATTGGTCAACAGACGGTAACTGGGCATTATCAACAGATAGTAATGTATTTCCATTTGACAAATGGTATGGTGCATAATGTTAATTAGGAGAATAAAATGTGGGCAATAATTGTAGATGATGGTTCTGGTGGTAGTAAAATAGACACAATAATAGATAGGGCAAAAACTTTTACAAATCCTAACAATGATATTACATATGGGCCAGAGATATTTTCATTATGGAGTGATTCTGAAAGATGGGCAATAGGTATTGCAAAAGTTAATGCTGGAACAGAACCAGACCAAAAGTTTTACACAAGAGGAACACCATCATATGCTATCGCATCAGCAGGAGTTGTAACAGAAACTATTCCAAAAACTGCGATTGCATTAGCAACATTAAAAACAAAATATACAGAGCAAACAAAACAAAATGGTCATACTATGATAAAAAGATATAGTTGGTTAGCAGAAAGAAAAACCTTTTCTGGAACAGCAGTTCCAAGTGCTGTAACTTCTCACGTTGCCGCTATAGTTTCTGCATCTCAAACGATATGTACTGCAATAGATGATTGTGGTAATTTAAATGATTTCATGGCACTTTGGACAGTACCAGAAAGTGGTAATGCACCAATAGATGATTGGCCTACAGCATCAAATACTGTAGCTGCATATAAAAGAATATAAATAAAAGTAAAGGATACTCACAATGGCACTAAGTAAAATAGGTTCTTCTTTATTAGACTTTAATTCAGATATAACTCTTTCTGGAACTACACCTAAATTGACAATCGGTGATGCTGGTGCTGAAGATACTGCAATTGTATTTGACGGTAACGCTCAAGATTTCTATATTGGATTAGACGATAGTGCAGATGATTTAGTTATCGGATTGGGTTCTGCTGTAGGTACAACACCTGCTATCGAAATAGATGAAAACCAAGATATTAAATTTGCACAAAGTATTGGTGTTGGTCAAGCTGCATCTAGTACAGTTGGTGAAATAACTGCACAAACTATGAAACTATTGGGAACAACACCAACCTTAACAATTGGTGATGCTGGTGCCGAAGATACAAGGATTGTATTTGATGGTAACGCACAAGATTTCTATATTGGATTAGACGATAGTGCAGATGATTTACTTCTTGGTGTAGGTTCAGCAGTAGGTACAACACCTGCTATTGCGATAGATGAAAACGCAGTAGTGAACTTTACAAATACTCCAACCGTTGCTACAGCAGCTACTAAATTTGCTGGTAAAGAATCAATCTGGGTGCCAGCAGGAGCAATGTACCCAAGTACAACAAATCCTTGTAGTGATTTAACACAGGTTGAAACAACTGCATTAAGACCAGATTTAAAAGTTTTAGATTTTGCAGCTGCAGCTGATGATTTTGCTCAATTTAGTATTGCTTTTCCTAAGTCTTGGAATGAAGGAACAGTAACATTTCAACCTTTCTGGACTGTTACAGGAACAAATACAGGAACAGTTGCATGGGCTTTAGCAGGTATTGCTGTAACTAATGATGCCACTATTAACACAGCATTTGGTACTGCTGCTGTTACTACTGCACTTGCACATAGTGGTACATCAAACGATTTAATGGTTTCTGTTGAAAGTGGTGCAATAACAATTGCTGGAAGTCCTTCAACAGATGATGTATGTTTCTTTCAAATAAGTAGAGATGTTTCTGCTGATAATCAATCAGGAGCTGCAAGACTTATTGGTGTAAAAGTATTCTTTACTACAGACGCTGGGAATGACGCATAATGACAAGTTTTGGTTATAATGTTTTAGGATTTGGAACTCAAGTTAGTATAACACAACAAGTTGCAGCAACTGGTGGAACAGAAGCAACAGCAAGTGGATTCAAATATCATGCTTTTACTAGTAATGGAACTTTTTCTGTTCAAGACCCAGGCGAAGTTGAATACCTAGTTGTCGCTGGTGGCGGTGGTGGAGGAGACTCTGGCTATGCTTCAGGCGATGGTTGGGGTAAAGGTGGAGGTGGAGCAGGAGGTTATCGTACCACTTCAGCAGAATTATCTGCTGGTAATTACTCAGTTGTAGTAGGAGCAGGTGGAAGTCCAGAAGCAAAAGGAAGTAATTCTTCATTTAATAGTATGGTGTCTACTGGTGGTGGGCCTGGTTATGAAGCAACAGATTCAGATGGTGGTTCAGGTGGTGGTTGGCCTCATCAAGCAACTGACGTTACAGAAGGTGGTGCTGGTAATCAAGGTGGTTTTGACCCAGCTGAAGGAACTAATGGAATGTTTGGTGGTGGTTCAGGAGATAATGCTTGGTCAGGTGGTGGCGGCGGTGCTGGTGCTACTTCTACATCTACCGTTGGTGGTGCTGGTTCTAACGCACATGCTGCTTATGCAAGTGCAACTTCTACTGGTGCTAATTCAGGATACTACGCTGGTGGCGGTGGTGGTGGACGAGGAAGTAACTCTTCTGGAACTGGTGCTGGTGCTGGTGGTGTAGGCGGCGGTGGACAAGGTGAACATGGTTCAGGTCAAGCTGCTGGTACTACAAATACTGGTAGTGGTGGAGGAGGCGGTGGTTCTGGTGAATTTAATGGAAGTGCTGGTGGTTCAGGTATTGTAATCGTAAGGTACTCGGTGTAATATATAATGAAAGGAAAATGAAATGGCACATTTTGCAGAATTGGAATCAAAAACTGACCCAACAGGGTTTACCTCTGATACACATCTAATAGTTAAACAAGTATATGTTATTGATGACGAACATGAGTCTGACGGTGAAAATTGGTGTAAGAATTTTTTCTCTAAACCAGATGGTATCTATAAACAAACTTCTTTTAATACTTACAAAGGTGGTCATTTAAAAGGTGGCACAGCTTTTCGTAAAAATTTTGCTGGTATTGGGTTTAGATATGATTCTACTCTAGATGCTTTTATTAGACCTCAACCATTTGCTTCTTTCACACTTAATGAAACAACGTGTCTATGGGAAGCTCCTGTAACTATGCCTGATGATGGTGCTGGATATATATGGAATGAAACAGTTTATAATAATGATAATAGTAAAGGTTGGGTGAGAACAAGTGGATAATAATAGTCAAGGAGCATTTAGTAAACATCAAAAAACACATGTGTCTTTTAATATGTCTAAAATACCAGATTTAGAAATAGATTTTTCACGAGAAAGGAATTTTTTACCACAGATATTTTTTGATAAATTAAGTTCACTTCTTAACGGAGATAGCTTTAATTGGTTTTATAATTCTACTTCTTTAAATCCTAATATATATCCTTACAAAAAAAATAGTAACTTTATGTTTACTCATTTGTTGTTTATGGAAGGTGAGGGTAAGATGAGTAAGTATTTTGATATGTTTGAACCTATCATGTATTCAATAGATGAAAGAGTTAAAGTTCATAAATTATTAAGAATGAAGCTTAATCTTTATACAAATCAAAACAAAAGAATACATCAACCTTCTCATTGTGATATTACTGATACGAGTGATGATAAGGGAAATCCATTAAAAGGTGTTAATACATCTATATTAAATTTTACTACTTGTAATGGTGGAACTAAAATTGGTAATAAAACTTATAGTTCAGAAGCAAATGAATTAATAACTTTTAGTAATATGATAAGACATAACGGTATAGTGCAGACCAATACTCCTACTAGAGTTATATTAAATATAAATTGGGAATAATCTCTTTATATAAATAGTAAAAAGGGGATTGTCATGTCAGACGTAAATCTTGCGACTAAATCAGATTTAACTAGTTTATTTAAAGAACTTGAAGATGCAGCTAAACATGCAAAAATAGAGAATATAGAAAATAAAATTAAAACTGAATCCCAAGTAAAAGAACCTGATAGTTTTATTACGCCTGTACAAGAAGTTGCGCCTGTACAAGAAGTTACGACCAAATCAGATTTAGCTAGTTTATTTCAAGGACTTGAAGACGCAGCTAAACACGCAAAAAAAGTTATTAACGAAACCCCTAAAGAAGAACCTAAAGTTATTGAAGTAGCTGATATAGTTGTTGAAGAACCTGTAATAAAATCCCCTGTAGTAGAAACAAAATCATTATCTATAGAAGATGAAAACAAACTAGGTGCGTTTGCTGGTTTGATGTCGTCCTTTGGTGCAATACTTGATGCACCCCCAGAAGTTGAAGATACAGACGCATTAAAATTACAAGTTGAAGATACACCAAAAGTTGTTACTCAAGAAGAAGAAAATAGTAAACTAGAAGCTCTTCAAAACCTATTCTCAAATCTAGTAGAAGCACCAAGAATACCACGCAAAAAAGGTCAACCTGCTGGTTCTGACAAACACTCTGATTTATACACAGACGAAAATCCAAAAGGAACAATACAAGGTCTGGGTTTCAAAGATGTTGAAACTGCAAGAGCAAGTGTCAAGAAGATAGAAGGTTCTAGTAAGACACACGCACATAAGGTACAAGCCGCAGTCGCAATGGAACAACGTGCAAAAGAAATGGGTAAGACTGCTGAGGCTGCAATCTATCGTTCATACATTGAGAAGATGAAGAAGAAAACGAAAGAGATGCAGAAGGAAGAAGTTGTAACTGAAGAATTTATAGAAGTTAAACAAAAAACATTACCAACTAAAGAAGAAACAGTTGAAGCAACACAAGAACTTATCACTAATGTTATTAGTAACTTAGATGATATGAAATCTAAAACAGAAGTTGAAGAACAACTATCTGAAATCGGTACAATAAGAAAAGAGTTTGATAACTTCAGGTCACTTGTTAGTCAACAAATTGCATCAACAAAAATGTCTGGTTCTGGAAGTGGTGAAGTAAGACTTGAGTTTTTAGATGATGTAAATACATCTGGACAAGAAGATGGAGATGTTCTTACATACAATTCAAGCACAAGTAAATATGAATTAAAAAGTACAACATCTACAACAAGTAGTGGACAAATATTATTAGACCAAGATGGTAGTAATGTTGTTCTTAATGCAATAGATTCTTCTGGTACAGGTGAGGGAGATGATATACTTTTAGAAGTTGGTGTTGGTGGTAGTAGAGATTTAGATTATACTGTATTACAAAATGTTACTTCAGATATTATACCACAACAAAGTGGTACATTTAATTTAGGTTCTGAAACACATAGATTTAAAAGTATCTTTCTTGAAGCAGACACTATTGATTTAGATGGTGCAACAATTAAATCAGATGGTTCTGGTCAATTAACAATATCAGCTGATGGTGCAACTTTACCTGCTGGTTCTAAAGATACAGATGGTAAAGAACTTGTAACTGCTGTTGCACAAACATCTACCTCTAGTGTTTTGACTGCACAACCAACAAAGTCTGTTTCTTTATTTACACAGTCTGGTGGATTAACAACTGCAGCTGCAACATTTACTTTTGCAAAAACATTATCCAGACGTTCAGTATATACAAATAGTGGTCATACATTCTTACTAAGTAGTGGTGAATCTAGAACAGATGCTAGTGTTGAATTGTTTGAATTTTAGATAGGAAAAAAAGATGAGTGTAAAAGTACCAATTAGAACAGTCTTTGACGGAAGTACCGCTACAGGACTTGCAGAATATCAGTCAGGCGAATTTATAGCTTTAAGTCATGGTGGTCTTGGTGCATCATTGTCTATTGGTAGTGCTGGTGATATATTGAAAGTAAACGCTGGTGCAACTGCATTAGAATTTGGTGATACATCTCTTGCATATAGTGCTACTGCTCAAACATTTACAGTAACAGTTGCAACTAAAGATTCATCACACCCTTATTATGGCACAGGTAGTTCAAGTGGTTATAAAATTGATAGTGTGTTTTCTACATACCTTCAGATGATTCCATTAAACACATACAAATTTGACCAATCAGATTCAAGTAACTCTGGACACCCATTAAGATTTTACTACGAAGCAGATAAATCAACTGCATATACAACTGGTGTAACAACGAGTGGAACTCCAGGCTCATCTGGTGCATACACACAAATCGTACCAACCGACAGTACACCCCCTGTATTATTCTATCAATGTTCAAGTCATGCACATATGGGTTGGGGTGTATTCTTTAATACTAGAAACTTTACAGGATTTACCACAGATGATTTGACAGAAGGTTCATCAAACAAATTTGCATCTAATGAAACGATTCAAGATGTTGTTGGTGCAATGGTTACTAGTAATACTGAAACAGATATTGCTGTTACCTATGATGATAGCGATGGAACATTAGATTTTGTTATCAATGGTATAAGTGGAAATGCAGCCACTGCTACTGCTCTTGCATCAGCAAGAACAATTCATGGAGTTTCTTTTGACGGTACTGCAAACATAGATTTAACTGAAGTTATTGAAGATACAGTCGGTGCTATGGTGACTGGTAATACTGAAACAGGTATTACAGTTACCTATCAAGATGGAGATGGTACTTATGATTTTGCACTTGCAGCTGCACAGACAACCATTACATCTTTACTTGCAACAGATATAAAGATTGGTGAAGATGACGAAACTAAGATTGATTTTGAAACTGCTGACGAGATACATTTTTATGCTGCAAATCAACATCAAGTAAAACTTACAGATGGTGCAATTATTCCTGTAACAGATAATGATATTGATTTGGGTACAAGTAGTCTTGAATTTAAAGATGCATACTTTGATGGTACGGTAACAAGTGATGCGTTTGCAGGGCCATTAACTGGTAATGCAGATACAGCAACTGCACTTGCAACTGCAAGAAATATTGGTGGTATTTCTTTTGATGGTACTTCAAACATTAATTTAGCAGGTGTTAATACTACTGGTAATCAAGATACTACTGGTAATGCAGCCACAGCAACTTCTGCAACTGCATCCGACACAGTTAAGACAGTATCAGATGCTACAAATGCAAACTTTTTCTTAACCTTTGTATCAGATAATAATGGTAGTGCAACAGCAGAAGCAATAAAGACAGATGCTGGTCTTCAGTATAATCCAAGTACAGATACTCTTTCTGTAACAAACATAACTGCAACCATTGACGGTGTTTCATCATCAATTAATGTTGCAGACGAGTCTTCAGATACAACTTGTTTCCCAGTATTTGTAACAAGTGCAACTGGTAATTTAGCTGCAAAGAGTGGAACTAATCTATCATTTAACTCATCATCTGGTGCATTAACTGCTACATCATTTACAGATGAAAATGGAAATGCAATGACAACAGCCGCAACTGCGTTGACAGCTGCAACTGCAATAGCGGTTGCACTAGGTTAATTTATTATAAATAGTAATAAAAAGGAAGTAATATGGCAGTTCCAAATA
>Ga0206125_10003697_pt1 | contig 14293 bp, 5 predicted proteins | sample Helgoland_Spring_4_FD_148598 | JGI IMG/M metagenome (GOLD analysis project Ga0206125, IMG submission 148598) | Pelagic subsurface seawater microbial communities from Kabeltonne, Helgoland, North Sea - Helgoland_Spring_Bloom_20160331_1 | ecosystem: Environmental > Aquatic > Marine > Epipelagic ... | reverse complement strand
GTTGGACCTGTTGATCAAAAGCAAGTCTGTCTTGACTGGATCAACGATAACTGGACCGATATTACTCCCAAATCCTTGCAAAAGATGGCTCTGAACTAACACCTGATATTAGCCAATAAGATTGGTGACTCTTGGTAACTCTCGCTAAGACAGAGTATCAAAACTAACTTAATCACTGCGCTGCAATGCTTCATAGATATACCGCACCGCAGAATGCGGCAGATATAATGAGATCCGACGTTTAAATCATTTTATTGCGGAGCCTTGATTATCCTCATATGGTTATTGGCAATAAAGGTTACAGGCATCTTAAAAACAACGTGACACAAGATCGACTCTCCACTTTTTTGGGCCCGTCCAAGGCCATCCAAACGGGCAAAGATAGCGTTATTTTGTTACTGTCGCGTATAGAAAGGGGTGCATTTTCCCAAGATCTTTACGGTGTAGCGGGAGTCACCTTTCCAAACACACTTGATAAAGCCGTTGAAAAGCGAAGAGCGGATTATCTGGCGGGCCGCATGCTTGCTTTGCGAGCGTTGGCGCACTTTGGTTGCCAGCCTGCGCATTTGCCAATCGGGCCAGATCGTGCACCAGTCTGGCCAAGGGGGATTAATGGCACAATTAGCCACACTCAGAACTGGTGCGCGGTTATTCTGACTAACCAACCTGGACTTTTCGTTGGTGTAGATGTTGAGGCCAACCTTAACATGTCCTCAATGAAATCGGTTTCAAAAATTGTGTTAGACGAAGATGAAGATGATGTAATTTTAGGCTCAAATATACCGCGTGCCATCGCCCTTGCTGCCGCATTCTCTGGGAAAGAGACGCTCTTCAAAGGACTTTATCCGCTAGTGGGTGAGTTCTTTGGATTTGAGGCCGCACGATTAAAAACAATATCGGAAACAAAAGGTATCGAATTTATATTGACTTGCGATTTGGCAAACGAGTTACCCAATGGACAGACACATTCAGTCAATCTGATGTCATTCGCGCAACATGTGTTGACATGGCACATCTTTCAGCCAAATCCACCTGATCCACTCCACAAAACCGCAGATAGGTTATCTCCTATCCGCCCAAGAAGTTCCCGCACTTAATACTTTCCTCTTTGATCTAATTTCGGGGAGGTGTGATACCAAATCGCTTAGCATTATAAATAATGCATGGGACGGCACCCAGAGCTTGAGCTAATGGCTTGTTGCAGGACGCAGACGACGGCAACCCCATCGTCAATTAAGTAAACATGTTTCCATAAAAAGTGCCTTCTCTTAGCCGACCCAAAACGTTGTTTTGATGGACACGTCACCAATCCGCAGAAAAGATATTTAATCCGCCATGTGATGTGACTTTAAGAAGGAATTATGCGAATTAACAACCAAACATTTGCAATCGTGACGTCTGTGCTGATGAGCCTAAACTCGGTGCAGATTACAATCGACCCCAGTCGAACAGGCCACCCCCGCGGTCGTCTATTCTTCCAGCATGTCGGGCGTAACACGCAGTCACGCTTCGGAATTAGAAACGACTGTGTGCAATGTTTAGCCTGTGCATTTATTTTATTACAGTTCCGAGAAACCTTTGGCTACACGTCACTAACGCAATTGGCCATGCGACTTTAGTAAGGTCCACAGGGTCGCCATATCTTGCTCCAAACATCTCAATTGCAACTAAGTGTTGTGACGCAATGTGTAAAAAACATATTTAAATTAGAAACTTGCATGCTTTCTAAAACAACGACATACTCAAAATTTAATACTCTAAAACAGCTGCTTAGTAAAAATTTACAATATTTTGTATTTTCAAAAAGAATTAATGGAACGCTTTCACAGGACAAAAATTATGCGTTGGGACATCACCACTTTTATCAGGTTAATCACTATAATTTCTGTTGGTTTGTGTGCGGCAACTGGCAGTGTGGCAGATGAGAAGTTTAGGGTGAAGAATTTACCAGGTTTGCCAACCGCCGCGTCTTTTGATCAATTTGCAGGCTATATCGACGTCGGCGAGGACGTTAACGGCAGCAAAAACAAAATGTTTTTTTGGATGATGGAATCGCGAAGCGCTCCAGCAAGTGATCCAGTAGTAATTTGGCTGAGCGGTGGCCCTGGATGTTCAAGCGTGGCGGCGCAAATGGAGGAGAATGGCCCCCTGCACTTACAGGGAGATGGGAGCATGATTAATAATCCCAATGGGTGGAATTCGCACGCGAACTTGGTTTATCTCGACCAGCCACTTCAGACCGGTTTATCTTTTTCTGGCGATGACAGTTTAATCTACGAGCAATATCAGGCGACGACAGATTTTAAGGTCTTTTTAAAAGGATTTTATAAAGCGTTCCCAAATTTTAAAGGACGTGATTTATACATATCCGGGGAAAGTTATGCTGGACACTTTATCCCCGCATTTGCGACATCGATGCTTTCTGATCCTAGTTTCGACAAAGCGGGGATACATTTAAAAGGCGTTGCAATCGGCAATGGATGGATCGATCCGCTAACGCATATCACAACCGCACCTCAGGTGGCGCATGCAGCGGGTGTGATCAATATTTCTGCGCTTGGAAAAATAAATGAGATTGCAAAACAGGCTGTGGCTGGAATTGCGCCTGATGTTGGTAATTTCGGATCAAAGGGCGATGGAGAACCGTTGCAGATGCCGTCTATTAATTTCATGACGGCATACGATGGCCTTGAGAAACTGCCAGTTGCGCTGCAGGGGAATTCTGAGGCCACCGCTTTAAAAGCATTACTCAACGCCTATAAGGGTGAGATAATCGCAGTTAAGTTTTCGAATGTTGATTTCATCAAGATGATTGATCTCATTGTGCGGGGACCGGAAGACCTGCGAAGCATCCTGCCGCCGTTATTTACCTTCCTTTTTAATGGTGCGAGCAATGACCAACTTCTTTATCGTTATTTGATCGCCCGTGTTGTTGCAGAAAGCTCCAATAGTGATGGAAACGCGGTCAACCTTATGGATCTTGCAAATTTCGGGCCTGTATCAATGATCGGTACACCGACGGCTTGGCCCGCAGGCGATAGTGTCTTTCAAGACTACATGAATAACACAGAAACTTTAACTGCTTTGAATGCAACCGCGTTCGGCAAGCGGACCGTTATACCATGCAATCCGCTTCTATACACCTCTTTGACAGGTGACTATTACCAAAGCGCAGCCCCTTTATTGCTAAAGGTTTTGGCAAAAATTCCAGTGCTTTTGTACAATGGTCAAGATGATCTCATTGTAAGTGCTTCTTCGACACAAAAGCTGTTGCTCAAATTAGCAAGTGATGAAGATGGGCCGCCCTGGCCCGGAAAAAAAGGATATGCGGATGCGCAATACCAGCCTTGGATCGTGGATAATGAATTTGCTGGATATTATCAAAACTCGGGCAATCTCCATTATCTTTCAGTTTTGGACGCCAGCCATATGGTTCCATTGTCACAGCCCAAGAATGCTAACGTAATGATCAGAGCATTTATTAGTGGTCAACCTATTGTCGATTGAGCTTATAATATCACTGCGTGTGACTACATTCGCTTCAAAATTTCTCTATCCGAGGAATTATCATGTCACCCAATAAAAATACCTTTTTTGTTGGGATCGCCAATTCGTTTCACGACAGCGCTATGGCGATTGTTAGCCCTGACGGAGAAGTTGTTTTCGCGGAGGCGACGGAGCGGGTATTGCAGAACAAAAGAGCCATCGGCAATGCACCCGATCAATTTTTGCGAACGGCGGCAACAATTGCAGAGCATTGCCCTGCGGGCGCACGTATTGTTCTCGCCCAGCCTTGGTCTACTAGCATGGTTGCGCAAATGGCAGACAACACAGACCTTGATAGGCTCGGCGAATTTATCGATCGCGCCAACCGAGAGGATGTGCCACCCTCCTTGTTGGATCAATATGCTTTTTCACAATTTTGCCGTCAGGCTGCACCGCCTGTCATCCAAATCACTGGAGCCAATTTACGCTTTGGTCTAACTGAACGTGCCAGCGAGTATAATATTGAACCAGAGATTAGGTCATTTGATCATCATCTTTCGCACGCAGCAACCGCATGTTTGACAAGTCCCTTCCAAGAGTCGGCCTGTGCCGTGATTGATGGGTATGGCGAGGGTAGATCTTATAGCTGTTTTTACTTTAAAGAGGGGCGGATCGAAAAAATTGATACGCCCGTACACAGACAGGCAACCAGCTTGGGCTACTTTTACATGACAATATGCCGTCTGTGCGGTTTTGGCTTATTTTCTGGTGAAGAGTGGAAAGTCATGGGGCTGGCGTCTTACGGCACTTATGATCCGGATATTGCTGCAGTTCTAATACCCTTGGTTCAAGTCGAAGGGCTAAATTTGGTCCAATGCAGTTTTGCTGAAATGTATCAAATATATAAAAAGCTAGAACGTTTTCGGCGGCGTCCTAACAGCCCCGCGCTTGACGTCGCGAATTTAGCGCACACGGCACAAACGATCTTTTCAAATGTTATGATTGAATTTCTGCAAAACCTTCAGCGTCAGACAGGGCTACGAAATGTGGCAATGGGGGGGGGATGTCTCTTAAATTCCGCTGCCACGGGATTGGTAGTGGAACAGACTGGATTTACCAACTGCCACGTTTTTAGCGCACCTGCCGATGATGGGAACGCCATCGGTGCGGCACTGCTTGCTTGGCAAGAGGCTAATCCAGCATCGCAGCGCCTAGCTAAAATCCAGTCGCCGTATCTGGGTTCTACAATGTCATCAACAATGCTGGACAAGGTAAAGGAACATAGCGGTCTTAAGGTGCATGTGCTGCCAGAATCTGAAATAATGTCATACACGGCAGAAGCTCTTTTAAATGGCAAGATTGTAGGTTGGGCCCGCGGGCGCGCCGAGTTTGGGCCCAGAGCGCTAGGAAATCGTTCTATTTTAGCTGATCCACGTTCGGATACCATTAAAGAGCGCATTAACGCCTCTATTAAATTCCGGGAAGAGTTCCGACCGTTTGCTCCTGCTATTTTGGAAGAACACGCCTCTGCGTATTTTGAGGCCTACCATCCGACACCTTACATGGAGCGCGCGCTACGCTTCAAACCCGAAATGCAGCACAAAGTGCCAGGGGTTGTTCACGTCGATGGAACTGGCCGCCTACAGACCGTAAGCAGAAGTTTAAACCCGACATTTCACCAGCTTATTTCAGCATTTTTTGAAAAAACGGATATTCCCGTACTGCTTAACACAAGTTTTAATGTAATGGGCAAACCAATCATCCATTCGGTTGAGGATGCATTGGCTGTATTTCATACCTCTGGGCTAGATCTTTTAATCATCAACGATCATGTTATCGAGGCTGTAGCGGCATGAAGACTGGCAAGGTATTTATGTTTCCGGGCCAAGGGTCGCAGGTGCGCGGGATGGGAGCAGATCTTTTTGATCAACATCGTGAACTGGCCGCTCAGGCAGATGAAATCCTCGGCTATTCAATCAAAGAGTTATGCCTACAAGATCCACAGAAAGTTCTTACCCAGACGGATTTCACACAGCCTGCTCTCTTTACAATCGAAGCTATGAGTTATCTGTCTGAGATGGAAAATACTGTATCGGTACCAGATTATCTCATCGGACACAGTCTGGGAGAGTTTGCTGCCCTGTTTGCTGCAGGGGTTTTTGATTTTGCAACGGGGCTGACCCTAGTAAAAAAACGTGGCAGTCTAATGGCCTCAGCGCCTAGAGGTGGCGGTATGGCCGCTGTGATTGGGTTGAACAAAGAGGAGGTGTCAAATATTTTGAGACAGCCTTCTTTAGCCTCATTGGACTTTGCGAATGACAACGCGCCAGATCAATGTGTGATTGCGGGAAAAGCGGAGGACATACAGTCCGCCAAAGCACTGTTTGAGCGTGAGGGTGCTCGCTATGTTCCGCTAAATGTCAGTGCAGCATTTCATTCGCGCTATATGGCACCTATTCAAGATGAGTTTAGGGCGTACGTTCGTGATTTTGACTTTGGGACGCTCACGGTGCCAGTCATTTCGAACGTGACCGCACTGCCACATGACGCAGCCACGATCAAAAATCAGCTGGTGCAACAAATATCTAGTCCAGTTCAATGGACCGACAGTATTAACTTCCTACTTAATCAGGCAGCTCAGGATTTTATTGAAATCGGCCCGGGGCATGTATTGACAGGCTTGCTGGAGAAAATTCGTACCAATTTCAAAGCCACGCCTTTGCCGATCGAAATCTCTACAAACTCCATTAGCAACCACTCGACACCTCCAATTGACACTGAATCGTCGCAGCAGATCGAAACTGTGTCTACACCAGATTTTAGAGAGACCTATGATGTTGGGTCCAACTTAATTGGAGGATCGTTGAGAGATGGTGTTGCATCGGCTGATCTCGTAATTGCGGCAGGCAAGAATGGTTTTTTCTGTAGTTACGGTGCTCAACAGCTTGGAAAAGAAAAAGTGCTGAGGGATATAGCGAGGATCAAAGCCGAATTGGGGACCAAGCGCTTCGGAGTGGGCTTTGTTCCAGATTGGAAGGCGCCTGAAGCAGATATTCATTTAATTGAGGCTTTGTTGAAAGCTGGCGTTGAGACGCTGGAGCTGTCAGGTCTGATTGCACCTAGCCTGGCACTGGTCAGGTTCCGTCTCACTGGCGCGCGCTTAATGAGCAATGGCCATGCCATTGCGCCTAATACCATTATTGCGAAAGTCACACGCCCCTCGACAGCTATTTCGTTTATGGCACCACCGCCACCAGATAAGGTGAAAGAGGCTCTGGCCCGCAGGCTTATCACGGAGCAAGAGGCTGAAGCTGCCCCATATTTACCTTTGGCTCAGGACATTTGCGCGCATGGTGACGCCGCGGGGCAGTCAAACACTTCGAACGTGCTTGGCCTTCTGCCCGTTTTGCAATCAGCCCGCGACAGGATGCGAGCAGCTGGTGAGTTGAGTGCACCCGTGCGCATTGGGGCTTCGGGAGGATTTGGTCACCCGAAGTCTATCGCGGCAGGTTTTATGATGGGTGCAGACTTTGTGATGATCACTGCGCCACTTCAGTGTACCTACGAGGCAGGGACAAGTTCGCGCGTCAAGGAAATGCTCCAAGTCTGCGATGTTGATGATTGCGACTACGCACCTGCTGGTCAGTTTTTTGAGCAGGGAGGGCAATCTCAAGTATTGCGAAAAGGTGTCTTTTTCCCAGCACGTGCCCGCAAATTATACAGCCTCTGGCAATATCATGATGCAATATCAAAAATTGATTCAAAAACACGTATACAACTGGAAAAAAATTACTTTGCAAATGATCTTGAACAGGTTTGGCACGACGTAGAGAGGCGAATGTGGAAGGAGCAGAATTCTATCGAGATAGAGCACGCTCAATCAGACGAAAAAACAAAGATGGGGTTGGTATTTAAGCAATATTTTCGCCAGAGCGTTCAATATGCATTACAGGGTCAATCCAACCAGATCGTGAACTTTCAAGTTCAATCGAGCTCTGCCATGGGTGCGGTCAATAACTGGATTGGCCACTCACTCTGGGAGCAACGGCACGCCGCAGATCTTCTGTCACAGTTGAATGAAGACGTGATGCGTGTGATGCGTCAAGGATTGTCGGCATCAATACAATGAAAAATGCCAAGTTTAGATATACGTAATGGGAATGAAGCCGACTGCACATATGACAGGTCTACCCGATGGTTCAGACCGGATCGCAATAACGGGCATGGCGTGTTATTTTCCGGAAGCTCCAGATATTGCAAAATTCTGGCACAATCTGACCCAAGCGCACAACAGCGTAAAAGAGATCCCTGCCCAACGCTGGGATTGGCGTCAAATTCATGGCGATCCAAAAAAAGAGCGCAATAAAACCAATAGTAAATGGGGTGGGTTTGTAGACGGTATCGATCAATTTGATCCAGTTTTCTTTCGGATGTCCGCAGCCGAAGCAAATTTTACCGACCCCCAACATCGCCTGTTTCTGATGACAGTTTGGCGTGCCCTAGAGGATGCAGGTTATACGCCGCAAGCATTATCAGGACAAAATGTTGGCGTTTATGCGGGTGTGTCCAAGAACGATTACGCTGAACTGATAGAAGATGAGTTACCGTCTTTTGTATCAACCGGCACTGTTCATTCGATATTGGCGAACCGAGTGTCGTTTTTATTGAACCTTCGCGGACCGAGTATGCCAATTGATACGGCTTGTTCCAGTGCTCTGGTTGCATTACATTATGCCGTACGTGACCTTCAAAACGGCGAGTGTGACGCAGCAATTGTCGGCGGCGTGAATGCGCTTTTGAGTCCGCGGATGTACATCACACACGCCAAATCGGGCATGCTCTCGCCAGAGGGTAAATGCAAAAGCTTCGACGCATCAGCAAATGGTTATGTCCGAGGCGAAGGCGCTGGAGTGGTGGTGCTTAAACGGCTTGCCGATGCGCAAGGCGATGGTGACAGGGTGCATGCCTTGCTTCGAGCCACGGCGATCAATCATGGGGGGCGCGCCAACTTTTTGACCGCCCCGAATGTTCAAGCCCAAAGTGAGGTTGTGCTGACAGCCATGCGCCGAGCGGGCATTAGCCCTAAAGATATGCGCTACATTGAGACGCATGGCACGGGGACGAAGTTGGGCGACCCAATAGAGATCGAGGCGCTAAAAAAGGCTTATGCCACCTTGGCCAAAGAGATGTCTGAGGACGCCCCTATTGAAAGCTGTGTTTTAGGTGCGGTTAAAACCAATATAGGTCATTTAGAGAGCGCTGCTGGAATGGCGGGGCTTATAAAGACGGTTTGTGTGTTAAAGCACCAGCAAGTACCACCACTTTTGAATTTCAAGACGCTAAACCCGATGATTGATTTTGGAGGGTCGCCGTTTACGCTGTCTCCAGACGCATTTGACGTTACTGAAAGCCCAATGTGTGCCGGTGTGAGCAGCTTTGGTATGGGCGGTGTAAATTCGCATGTGATCGTTGAGAGCGCGCCGCAGATTCAGTCAGAATTTCTTAATACCGCAATTGATCGGCCATACGCCTTTCTTTTTTCTGCGAGAAATGGGAAGATCAAAGAGCAGTTGCGGGTCTATTTGGAATGGTTTGGCGGCCCTGGCCGTGATGTTGCCTTGATCGATATTGCGAAAACTCTGGCTGTAGGGCGCGAGATTTTAGAAGAGCGCGCGGCTATTGTCGCGCAGGACTTCGATGCGCTTCTTGATGGTATCCAAGCCATGATCTGCGACGAACCGACAGCTCTAGCTTTTGGCCCGACACACCCACCATCTGGTGATCAAATTGCAATCAGATTGGACACTGAAACGGCCATGGCAAGTGCAAAGGCATGGGTTGATGGTGGGTTGGTGAGCACACCTCGAAGCGATATTCCTGGCGAGATTACATCCTTGCCTGGCCATCATTTTGCTCTTCGCTCATGTTGGTTTAAGCCGCTGGAAACAGTTTCAGATGAGGCGATTTGGACGCTAGAGGCCGTTGAGCTTCAGGATCATCATGTTCAGGGTGAGCCGCATTTACCTGGCATGGCCAGTCTGCGCCGGATCCTTGAAACTCAGTGGACTGGCTCACGGCTACGCCTTGAGGATATCTATTGGCCTGAACCAATGTCTGGTGAATTTGAAAAGGAGATGTCCAGTCTCAAATTAGATTTTTCAACTAATCAGAATAAATTTGAAGTTAAGGGCCCAACCGAGCTTCTGTGTACCGGTCGCATAAGCGAAATCAAATCACTAGAGCAAGAACATCATCCTGTGTTCGATACCAGCAATGCTGCTGGCAAAGTCATAGAAGCAGATGAGATCTACGCAATTTTGAATGATAATGGCCTGACCTATGGTGCAGCGTTTCGCAGTCTGGCCCGTGCACATGTTACCGAGCGGGTTTTAACCGCAACGCTTGTCAGTGATAGGGCGCACCTGCATGCCACCGGCATTTGGGATGCGGCTTTTCAAGCTGCCGCTGTCCTGAGCATTACCAACCGCACCACAGGACAGACCCAGTTCGTGCCCTATCACCTTTCACAAATTGATTTATTTGGCTCAATTGACGCCATTCATACGTTCCGTGCAAGCCAACTGGAATCCAGTGCGCAGGTTATGACCTTCGACATTGACGGCCTTGATGTTGATGGAGCGCTGCTCGTGCGGATCAAAGGATTTTCAAAGCGAGGCTTCAAACTTCAACGCACCACACCAATGCCCCCTTTGATGCTCTATCAGTCGGCTTGGCAAACGGCACCACTGCAAGCCAATGATACTACCTCAGTTGTATATATAAACCGGCCACCACCACATTATGCGTCCCTAGGTCGGGAACAGCCAATCATGGATATGGTGCAACACTCTGGCTGGGAAAAACTACCTATCTTGTTCTTTGCGCAAGACCCAGGCACCACCGATGCTTTGGCAGTGCTAAGCCTGATAAAGAATTTGATTGCTGCCCGCCCCAAATCCCGCGTGCAAGTTAAGTATATTGCCGAGGGGTTTGAAGGCGAAAAACTCGCATTGGCGCAGGCCCTTGCGGGTCTTGCACGGGTTTTGCGCCGTGAGCATGGGCGGATCATGCTTGAGGTCGTAACTACGCCTAAGCCTTTCACTCCTCCGCAGCTTTTGCATGAATCTGGGACGGAGCCCAGCAAGCATCTCAGCGTGCGATATGACGATAAGGGCCAGCGTTTTGAGATGGCGATGGTTAACGTGCAGGCTGGCGACGAGACCCAGGATGATGTCAATAGCGGTCCAAACACATGGTTTTTTGCCGGGGGCACAGGCGGTCTAGGCCATGTGATTACTCGGCATCTCGCACAGCACTCAAAAACACGGATTATCTTGGTGGGGCGGAGGCCTTTGGATAGCGGCATTCGCGCACAAATGGCTGAACTGAAAGAATTAGGTGCTCAAGCCTGGTATCGACAAGCAGATTGCCGGAGCCTGAATGATGTTCAGGCGGTTGTTGAGTGGGCAGAACAAACTGTCGGCCCAATCACGCATGTCGCCCATGCTATTGGAAAAATTGACGATTCTTACCTTTTAAGAAAGGATGCTGAATCATTCGCACAGGTACTCGAGACCAAAACCCTCAGTGCAATCAATCTTGATCTTGCGACAGCGCAGAGCCCTGTGGCACTTTTTGCAACTTTTTCTTCAATTGCAGCAGTAATTCCCAATCAAGGTCAGGCTGACTATGCCATGGGCAACGCCTTTCTTGATCATTATGCGGATTGGCGGCAAGGTCAGGTAGTGTCGGGTATGCGGAGCGGACGCAGTCTTTCGCTCAACTTACCATTGCTGGCAGAGGGTGGCATAGGCGTTAGCGCTCGAGAACAAGCGCTGTTACGCGAAGAGTTCGGCATGGACCCTCTTCCTTCCACGCAATTAATAGCTTTGTTTGAGCGTGGGCGGCAGATCGCCAACAATGGACAGAGCAATCTGTTTGGTATCAGTGGCACGGCTGACAAAATCACACATCATTTGCTGGACACTCTGAAGCCTGAACAACATGTCTTGCAAATTGATTTACACATGTTGTTGACACGTGATGTTAGGGTCATGCTTGCCGATGCTTTAGGCATGCCGCTAACGGATATTGCGGATGATGCTCCACTACGGGATTTTGGCTTAGATTCGCTTGTCGTTTCCCAGCTGGCAACACGCCTGAGCGATATGGTGAATGCCAAGGTTTCTGAGTTGCCAATCTTTGAGGCGCAGGCCCCTAGCCAGCTCGCGACGGCTTTATTTGCCCAACACACCAAAGCGTTCAGCGCCCATTATCACGGTATGGGCAGTTTGGCTCTGCAGACGCGGGCCATTTCGCTCATTGATCCTGGTCGCACAGATCTGGAGCAAAGCCTGTTCCAACGGCGGATCACAAACCAAGAATTTTACATGCGCGACCACATATTGGAGGGCCAGTTTAACGTCCCCGGAGCCTGCTATCTAGAGATGGCGCGGCAAGCAGGCTCTTGGGCAAAACCAGGCGCACAGCTTATCGCAATACAAGATACGCTGTGGTCTCAGCCTCTGTCCTCATCCGGGCCTGCATTTGACGTATATGTCAGTGTTGATACAAGCAAGAGCCCACCAAGCTATGACATATTCACAGAACCAAAGGGCGGTGCGCGAGTTATCCATGCTACGGGGACCTTAATATACCAAGAGCCACAGACCCGCCGCTTCCCCGAACCATGCGATATTGGGGCTATACTTGACCGCTGCCGTGAGACCAAAGACATCGAGTTAGTCTACCATCTAATCCACGCCGAGGGGTTAATCGTTGGTCCGACGTTCATGCCGATGACTGATATTCATTTGTCTGACGGCGAAGCGCTTGGACGTTTGGTTTTGCCTGAAAGCGTAAAGGACACATGGGATCAGTACCTTTTGCATCCAACAATGCTCACAGGGATATTCCAAGTGGCGCTGATCCACAATCGGACGACTGAGCACGACGCGCAGGGATTCATTCCGTTTTCAATTGGAATGATTCACATCTACGATGTGGTGCCAACAACTTGTTATGTGTATTGCAAAAAGCGCGGTCTGACAGGTCAAGGCACTGTCGCCAAATTTGATCTGAAGATAACCGATGAGCACGGTCGTGTGGTTATGGCACTTGACGATTTTGCGATTAAATCTCGCAAACCTGCCATACATACCCACACACACCAACCAGCAGAACAAAAACGCTATCAGCGCAACGCAGATTTGGAGCAGAGGTTACGTGAGACAATAGCGCCAGTTCTGGGGTTTTCGGCAGATGAAATCGAAGCTGATCTGGATTTTGAGGCCTATGGTGTCAACTCTTTGATTATCATCGATTTGAACCTACGGATGGAGGAGGTATTCGGGGCGGGCTTGTCAAAAACCTTATTCTTTGAGTGCCGCTCCCTAAAGGAGCTTGCCGAGTATATGTCCGTGGACTGCGGCGAAAACAGTGTTTCGCACCCTCAGGACCATAGTTCTGTTCTAAAAACTCCACGGCTTAAGCTTGACCCATCTATTGCGCCACTCAACACGGCTAAGCTCCACACACAGCCGATTGCAATTGTAGGGCTGGCGTTCAAATTCCCCCAAGCCGATAGCAAAGATGCGTTTTGGGAGATCCTGTCTAGTGGCGTGGATTGCATCACAGACGAGCCTGCCGCACGACGGGCGCTACAGGTTGAGGCCGGAATTAAAGGGGGTTACATTGATGGGATAGACCTCTTTGATCCACTTTTCTTCCGGATCACACCCCGCGAAGCTGCAAGCATTGATCCTCAGGAACGTCTTTTCCTTGAGACTTCGTGGCATGCATTGGAGGACGCTGGGTATACGCGCGCAGCGCTGAATGACCGCCAGGTTGGCGTTTATGTTGGGGCATTGTGGCAGCCCTATGTTGAGCTCGGAGCGCGCGCGCGCGCCGCGGACAATGAAAATGCAACAAGTGGACTGCTATACAGTATCGCCAACCGGGTGTCCTATGTCTGCGGGTTCACCGGGCCTAGCCTTGCTGTTGACACTGCCTGCTCGTCTTCTCTGACTGCGCTACATTTGGCCTGTCAAAGTTTACACACTGGCGAGAGTGATCTCGCATTGGTGGGCGGGGTCAACCTCACTATGGGTGAAACCAAAAGTCACTTTCTGGCTAAAAATAATTTTTTATCCAGCGACGCTCGTTGCCGCAGTTTTGGGGCAGATGGAACTGGGTATGTTCCCGGCGAAGGGGTAGCCACGCTTGTATTGCAACCTCTTGCTGCCGCACAGGCAGAGGGGCGGCATATATATGGCCAAATTTTGGGCTCTGCGATTAATCATGGTGGCAAGACCAACGGATATACAGTCCCAAGCCCTAAAGCCCAAAGCGCTTTGATCCAGCGTGCGCTGGACAAAGCTGGATGTGCTGCAAATCAAATTGACTATGTCGAGGCCCATGGCACTGGCACGGAACTTGGTGATCCGATTGAAATTGCGGCCTTAACCGAGACTTTCCGCGGTTCCGGAATTTCATGTGCCATTGGTTCGGTGAAATCCAATATTGGTCATTTGGAGGCGACGGCAGGCCTTGCTGGTATAATCAAAGTTGTGATGCAGATGCAAAACGCCAAGCTAGTGCCATCACTTCATTCCACGTCACTCAATCCAAACATTGATTTTGACAGTACACCGTTTCAGGTGCAGCAGAGCCTCGCAGATTGGGTGCAGCGTGATGGGGTGCCACGACGTGCAGCGATCAGTTCTTTTGGTGCGGGAGGATCAAATGCTCACGTAATACTAGAAGAATCCCCAACCTTTATGGCAGTGCCCGTCACGTCTGGGCCGTA
>Ga0206125_10003696_pt1 | contig 14295 bp, 17 predicted proteins | sample Helgoland_Spring_4_FD_148598 | JGI IMG/M metagenome (GOLD analysis project Ga0206125, IMG submission 148598) | Pelagic subsurface seawater microbial communities from Kabeltonne, Helgoland, North Sea - Helgoland_Spring_Bloom_20160331_1 | ecosystem: Environmental > Aquatic > Marine > Epipelagic ... | reverse complement strand
ATAGATTGCTCAATAAGAGCCTCTAATTGTTTTGATGCCTCATTCTTGCCATTAGATACAACAATAGGTATACATACCAATAAACTAATACCTGCGTCCATATGAGATATAATCATTTCACCATCAGCTTGAACACCGTCAAACGTATGAAGCGATGGACTATAAATATGAATTTTATCGGTAAGTAAATTATCATTATTATATTTAATTCTTACTTTATCATAACTGAGAGTCAAATGATTACCATTGTTTGTTACACTGGTGGCTGGACTTATGGGATAGTTGTATTTAAATAAGCATTTTAAAAAACAGTCGTCAGTAATAATTTTTTTTGAAATATTAATTGGAGCAGTAGCATTTTGACACGCCATTTTCAAATAGTATTAATATAGATTGCGATTTAATTTTGAGAAATTAGATAAATTATCAATCAACTCCTCTAATCGTATTTTTATTTGAGGGGAATTGATATAAGTCATAGTTAAAAATCTCAATCCAGAAGCCATTTTTTCGCTAAATGCTAAATGCATATCGTAAACACGACAAATGTAATCGCATTCAGAGCTACTACTTCTTTCACTATGATAAGCAGATGACATAAACATCATGAAAGCTTTATAAGTATCTAACTCTTTAACTAATGAGTTAAGTACATTATTGCGATTTTGATTACCCCACCATCGTATAAAAGGTTGAATGATTTTATAATTATCATCCACACTTAATTTACCGTTTTCATCAACGACAAGTTTATCACCCATAGATAAATCAGCGATAGGCTTTAAATCGCACAAAAAGTCATTTGATATTTCTTTAATATCACTTGTTTTGTAGTTCATTTATATTAGTCAAGATTAATTTCATCCATTTCTCTTTGAATTTGTTGAATTTCTTGAATAAGTCGTCTTTGTTCATTTTTTGTATGATCCAAGCTGTAATTTGCTATCGACTGCGATTCCAAAATTTCATCTAAATATCCAATGAGTTTAATTAATTCGATATGTTGTCTCTCTTTCTGCCTCAAAAGGGCATCTTTGTATTTTATGTAATCGCCTGCGATCTTTTCCAAAAACATATTTGAATCGCGTGCGTCCTCCAATTCTTCTAAATCGCCAACTAGATTCTTTTCTTCTTCTATAACGGTATTCTGTGCTAAATCAATGATTTCATTTATTTCTTCTAGTTTCATTGGTGTCTATATATATTTATCTTAAAAAATATAAAATCTAATCCTATAAATATTTAGGATGAATACTAGTGAATCACAGGAAGTTATACTTTGTGACGATAACAGATTTGTAATGTTTCCAATTAAGCACGATGACGTGTGGGATATGTATAAAAAAGCGCTCGAATCGTTTTGGAGAGCGGAAGAAGTAGATTTATCTAAGGATTTAAAGGATTGGGACAGCTTAAATGATGACGAAAAACATTTCATTTCAATGATTTTGGCATTCTTTGCGGCGTCAGATGGGATTGTCCTTGAAAACCTGGGGGTGCGTTTTATGACAGAGGTAAAAATAAGCGAAGCACGTGCCTTTTACGGTTTCCAAATTGCTATGGAAAATATTCACTCGGAGATGTACAGTCTTCTCATTGATACATATATTAAGAACAAAACGAAGAAGGATGAACTTTTCCATGCCATTGATAATTTCGAGTGTATTAAAAAGAAGGCGGATTGGGCTATGAAGTGGATTAATCAGGAAGATTCATTTGCAGAGCGTTTAGTTGCGTTTGCGGCAGTCGAAGGTATTTTTTTTAGTGGCGCTTTTTGCAGTATTTATTGGTTAAAGAAACGAGGATTAATGCCTGGACTCACATTCTCTAATGAGCTTATCAGTCGCGATGAAGCGCTTCATACTGAATTTGCCGTACTTCTTTATTCGAAATTGGCATCTAAATTATCACAAGAACGAATTTATGAAATTATAACAGAGGCCGTTGAGATCGAGAAGGAATTTATCACAGACGCGCTTCCTTGTCGTTTAATAGGAATGAATTCCAAACTTATGAAACAATATATTGAGTTCGTGGCAGACCGTCTTTTTATTCAAATGGGGTACGAAAAGTATTATAAGACAGCCAATCCATTTTCATTTATGGAACTTATCAGTTTGGAAGGAAAAACGAATTTCTTCGAAAAACGTGTTGGCGAATATGCCCTAGCAACGAAAACAAAAACATCAAATGTGTTTTCGATGGATTCAAACTTTTAATTTATTTTTTACCAAATCGCATAGGCATTCTTCCACGGAAACGTGAATATTGTTTTTTAACATGTTTAAAATTTTCATTTGCCTTCCAATCATGAGGCACAATTACCTCTTTATATGGTAGTTTAATATTAAAAGTTTTTATTTTAATAATATCATCAATGATTTCATAGTTTAATGATACAATTGATGATATATTATTAAAATTTTGTTCAGTTCTATCCATACCACTCTGTTTAAGATTAATAAGTTTTTTAAATGAATCAACCATGTGTACAATGTTATTATCATAAATTGGGAAAAACGTGCTTCTGTCTACGGTAATTTCAGGATCTTTAACCGATTTATTATACATCATATTGTCCTCATATCCCCATGTCCAAAAATTAGGAAATCCTTTTACTCTCTCAAAATCAGTACCCGTAATAGAAAATATTCCTCCTAGAACGTGTTTGAATCCAAAAAAATGTTTAACTACACCTCGTGATGTTTTAAAATCCAATAAATTTTTCCTGTATGGAAAGCAGTCTACGTCATTGAAAACAAATGTAATATCCTTATAATCATTTGGATAAAGGTTTTTGACTGCTAAAAACCCAATATTTTTGATGGCGCCTCTATTAAAAGGGCGACCATCCTGATTTTGTTCAGCATAGAAAATTTTGTAATCTTTTTCATCATAATCTTCCATAATATGGCTCATATTTCGCTGAAAAACACATTTATGTTGATCTCTGTCACGGTAAGGAACGATAAAAACAATTTTTGGAACCATATTCGAAAATATCTATACAATACCATATTTTTTAATAATCATAGATGGAACTAATTCCTTTTGTTTATCATTCAGTTTTTTAAAACATTTATTAATTGTAACTTCACTAATATTACTAATACGGTGAACATCGTGTTTTGAAATATTCAGTCTACACAAATTAGAGATGAAATAAATAATTCCGGCAGCAATAGCATGGGGTGTATTCTCTGCAATCCAGTTGTTTTTATCAATCTTAACTGAAATGAAAAGGCACAATTTAGTCAATTCTGGGTTCATATTCAGTTTGCTACAATAACGATTAATAAATGATTCTGGTTTGGTCTTACACAACATGGTCTTATCTGCGTTCACCATTTCAGCTTCCATTTCATTAATAATAGTAGTGGCATTTTTACAACCCTTAGTTGCGCTGGCATCGTCAAGATGAAACATTGTAGCAATTTCCTTTGGTGTGCGAGGATTATTATTTACTCTACATGCAACATAAATAGATGCGGCAATGATACCATCACGATTGAGACCACGAAAGGTTTTTTGTTCAGAAATTTTCTTGTGATAACGCATGGCTTCATCAATGATAATTTTTGGAATTCCTGCCTGAATTGCCATAGCACTGATACGCTGAAACTCATCATATTGCGACTTCTCCTTATATGGCATAGCCTGCCACTCCGTATACCGACGAATCTTCTGCATCTCATAATTGGAGCTATATCCACACAAAACCTTACATCCGAAGGATGACTGTTTTAGGAGTGGATTGACTGGCATGCCACATCGCGTAGGATCTCCACTTCCACTATCATCGGCTCCATAATACCGCCATTCGGCATTAAAATCCAACCTATCTGTGTACATTATTCCACATTTCGAGTTGGAACAAGTCAAATAATGTACATCATTTAATAACAATGCGAACCCACATAAATCGCACGCATCCCTCTCAGACTCTTTATTATATATACAATCAATATCATTATCAATTACTGTATCAAATTGTTTCCATAATTTCTTTTTTTCAAATGCCGAAAGAGATGACTTTGGCTTTTTGCTCATTTTCTACTATAAGTATTAATTTATGTGTATTTTTTGTTTTTAAATCAATTTTTAAATATATATATTAATATAATGGGTAATACTTCTTCTGCCAATGATAGTGGTGCGACACCAAAAGATTTATCACAAGTGTTAAATTTTATAGCAACAAACTATATTTTGACCCAATCATTTAAGGATTTAGAATCGCTCAATGATCCAAAATATTGTAATCAAATGGTTATATTAACTAGTGATGTGCTTAAAAAATACTTGACGAATCGTGATGTAAAATATTTAGCGCAAAAAATGAAAAAGGGTGTTGAAGTTAATGAGATGACATCGGGAAAGGTTACATTTTTACCTGCTAGTAAAATTACTGACATAGACGTGAAAAATAAAGTAACAAAAAAACGTTTGTGTATTGGAATCGCGAAATATTATATCAAAGTAGCGCATATTTATGCTGCTATTATGACTACTATTAATCCAACATATACCTATAAAGATGAATTTGGTACAACTCATACGCTCCCTTTGAGCGAAAAAAATAGAGTGCCAGAAAGCACATCATATAAGATTAATAAAGTTAACTTATGTAGCGAACGGGTTGATGCTTTGGTAAATGGTCAGGATTTAACTATGAAAGACCCTAAACAGCCTATTAAAATCAATCCAAATTTCTGTAAAATGAACATGAACAAAGAACAAACTGCTACGGGAGAAACTATTTCAGTTAAAAATCTAGGACAACAAACAGGAATGTCCCAACTTGAACGCCTTTACATGGATGTCTATGATTATGAAAAAGGTAAATTTACCGGTATGAGTGATGCTATGCGCGCTGAATATAAAAAAGATTTAGCCACTTTATATAAAGCATTTACAGGCAAAGACGAAGTTCCAGCAAACATTCAATCCTTTTCGCAGATTGAGTTGAGGGATTTCCACTCTATGAATGGATGTCAGGTTGACGGAAAAGATCAATATCTTAGACAATATGAAGGTACTGATAAGGATAAAGCATTTATCAATTATGCTAATCACGTAAAAACAATGATGGAAACTGCTACTAAAAATAGAAACGCATTAATTGCTATTTTTGATAAAATATTCGTTTTTGCTACCAATCCACAAACAAAAAAACATGAAATTACAATAAATCCTAATCTTGATGATAAATCATTGGACGTATTAGTAAGAGAAACACAACAATTATTAATTAAATTATATACCACATGTGAAGGCGACTTTATTAAGGGGTTAGAATTATTTGAACTTATTGTTGATGCTCATGCCCAAAAAGTTCTGGAAAATAAAATTGCCACCTTAAAACAAGAAATGATAACCTAATTCATTTCATTAACTATCTTTTTTTAAATTTTTGAAAAGATCCAAACTGTAAATACCAATATTTTTCCTGCTGTCAATTGATTTATGCTCGCTTTTTTCATTATTATTTATGGCCGGCAATAATAAATTTCTCTCTTCGTTATTTTTATCTTGGATAATATTTCCATATCCATCAATGGAAACATTTGCCTTCTTTTTTATTTCGGTGCGGACATATCCAGGAATCCAATGGTTCCATGAAATCAAAATCAAATTTGGATGCGTATATTTTACATTAAATCCGTTTGTCTTTAATTTATCTAGCAAATAAGCGATACAATCACTATGGTTATATTTTGGTACACCAAGCATCATCTCAGGCACTACAAACCAACAAAATTGTTCATCTATTTTTTGACGAGATGTCATCTTAATCTTAGTATGAATTCGATTTAGTAATTTGTTGAAAATATCTAATTTACTAAGATCGTGTTCTCTCTTTTTTTCATAAAGATCATCCAGATTAATTTGTTCGGTAAAATTATCCATGTTACCCAAAGAAAATATATTGGACATTTTATTTTAATTTAACAAAAGAAAAAAGTATTAAATTTTTAACAATAGTTTATATAGAATGTCAATAGATCATTTAGTTATTTCTGGGGGTGGTCATAACATACTTCCTATGTTTGGTGCTGTTAAATTTTTAGTTGAAAAGGAATATATTAATTTTTCTAATATAACCACATTTGATGGTACATCAGCAGGAGCATTATTAGGTTTTACATTATTAACAGGTATTGATTTAGAAGAAATAGAGATATACCTCGTTAAGCGTCCTTGGGAAAAAATATTTTCTATAACTCCTGAACAAATATTTGGAGCATTCAAATCAAAAGGGTTATTTGATGTCACTCTTATTCAACAAATTTTAACGCCTCTTATGAATGCTGCTGATATATCAATAGATATTACCTTTTTGGAGTTTTATGAAAAAAATTCTATTGAATTCACTGTATATGCGACAGAACTTAATAGTTTAGAAACAGAGTATTTCTCATATAAGACAACTCCAAATATGAGAATATTAGATGGACTTTATATTAGCAGCGCTGTTCCTCCTTTATTTAAACCATGTATAAAAGATAATAAATGCTACCTTGATGGTGGTGTGTTTTCAAATTATCCAATAGATGAATTTTTAAAAAGGCATCCTGATATCGACGAAAATAAAATTTTTGGAATAAAGTGTCTAGGTAATCCAAATGATAAAAATGATAGTATATCCGAAGAATCAACAATAACTGATTATCTTTCCTGTACAATTAAAAAACTTATTCAGCAAATTATTATTCATAAAGATAATCAGGCCTCTATAAATAATGAACTAATGTTTCATAGTACTAGCTTCACGTATAGCACATTAAAGTCTTCAATTTCATCAAGTGAAGAACGCGAACGCCTTATAGGCGAAGGCAAACGCCGAGCATCCGAATATTATTTGTACAAAATGAAGGGTTCTCCAAATAAATAAATTTTTCGCCGATAATATTTTAAAAATTAAAATATTGTCAAAAATAATATTAATATTAATATTAATTGGATAAAACTTTCTGTAAGAACTTTTCCAAAGTTTCATGTTCTGGCTTAGCATCAAAGTTAATAGTAGTTCCATCTTTTATCATAAGAATAGTAGGATAACCTTCTATCTTATATTTATCTAGCATCTCTTTTACCTCCGCATCCTTCTCGTCTGTACAATTGACTGTTCTGAATTCTACCTGATACCCATTAATGGTTTTATCTTGATATTCTTCTGTAAACTTCTTCCATACAGGTGCTGCTTTTTTACAATGAGGACACCAATCAACAGTGAACATAATTAATTCAACATTCTTATCTGGTTCTACTTCATCAATAAATTCCTTATTTGGTGAGTAATCAGTTTCAAGTTGTGGTGTCATGTATCTCTTGTATACATACATAATGGCGATAATAAGAAGAATAATAGTAGCAAAAATAAATATCATTTTCCAACTTAATCGCGAACGAACTGATGATCCTAAATTACGTAATCTATCCATAACTCTCTTAAATTATAAAGGGAAATTATTTAAAAGTGATACTACGAATTGTATAATATATATATATTAAATGTGGTTTCGTGATAAGAATGGTATGATGCGATGTGTTTTAAGAAAAGATTTTCATACTGATACAGAATACTACCAATTTATTGCTAAATTATAATATCTAAGTAATATAAATATAATAATGAAAAAAAATAGAACTATAAAGCGAGGTAAAACTTTGAAACAGAGAGAAAAAAAAAGATTCAATAATCGTACGTTTAAAAGGAAAGATTTTGTAAGCGGTGACGGTATGTTGACTTCTGTATGGGGACCAAGTCTTTGGCATTATCTTCATACGCTCAGTTTTAACTATCCTATAAATCCCACTAAACATCAGAAGGAGGCTCATAAAAGACAACTAATGTTACTTAAAGATACATTGCCTTGTCGTTATTGTCGTGAAAATCTGAAAAATAATTTAAAAACGCTTCCATTGATGGATTGTCACCTCAAAAACCGCAATACTTTTTCGCGGTATGTCTATCAACTTCACGAGGTGGTAAATAAAATGCTTGGTAAAATATCTGGATTATCTTACTGTGATGTAAGAGAGCGATACGAACATTTTAGGGCACGTTGTCTTACAGAAGATAAAATAAACGCCAAGATATTTAAACCTCGTACAAGAAAAAGAGTGAAAGAGAAGGGATGTACAGAATCCTTGTATGGAAAGAAGGCAAAATGTGTTATACAAATTGTGCCTCAGGAATTTAAATGTCAGTCATTCAAGTTTCACGAGAAATGTCGTATCAAGAGATAAGAAACAATAATAATAATTAATGAGACATATTTTTTGCTGTATATGAAGTAAAAGAGAGAGAGGAATAAAAGTAATTTTAAGATAAATGAGACAATCTTACGGTAAAAGTTAATTCTATCTAATTTCTGCATTGTATAATAAACTTGGCGTTGAGAAGTTTCCACAACTGCTTCCTTATTATCCATTGTATTCAACATAGTATCATTTGACGTATCATATTTATCATGAAGCTGGTTCATTCGCTTTATAGCAATTTCATTTTCACTTTTTTCATTTTGCTGATCTTTAACATCATCAAGAAGTTTTGTCTGTTTTATCTTTAATTTTTCAACATGTTCATTGGCCTCTTTTTCAAGAAAATCCCTCTCTTTATCATTATAATATCCTTCCCCAAATGCGTATTTAAAATAATTTTTGCGAGCCTCCTTCAATGATTCACCCTTATTTTCATTATTTTGAAGCGCAGTTTGATATGCTTGTTTGAGGTCGCGTATTTTTCTCTCCCGTTGACAATTTGGACCACATGCCGAAATGGCATTTAGTTGTTCTAATGTGGAATTTAATGATTGTGATATCTCTACTTGTTTGTCCATATCTATACTCATACTTATAATAGATATAGATTTTTATACAGAAGCAAATGGCACAATATTGTTTGTGAATGGTTCGGCATTGACACTACTATTAGATGGGGCAGCAGACCCAGAAGTGGTTGATGGTGTTTCAAAGCTACTCTTAGTTAAAGCAGCAATCTTGTTAGTTTCTCTAATTGCCTTCATTACTGGAATACATTTCTTTTTAATATCATCATACATAGTCCCATCAGAGCAACATGACGCATCCACACAACCTAAATTAATATTTTCAGCAAATACTTGGAATTGTCTTTCGTCATAAGCATCTGTATCAGCCTTAACTAATGCCTGATCAAGGGCATAATCATCACCAAAGTCATATTCATTAAAATTCATATTATCACGACTAATAATATCATAAAATTCTAATAATATTTTGAAGAGAGCGTAAAGAGTAACAACTGTGATTATAATTAAAAAGAAATTATTAGTATTTTGCTTGGAAGAATAATTTTCAGGCACTATATTTAAGTTTCCAACATAAGCTAAAACTCCAATGATAACAATCCATTTTAGTATTAAAAGGAAAAGTTGATTATAAGCCTTATATTTTTCAGAAAAATAAGTAGAAAATTCAACCATACGCATTTTATTGTTGCGTTCTTCTTTTAATCCCTGCATCACCTTCTTAGAATCGCGCAATTGTTCCTCAACAATTGTTAATGTTGCTATTTGATTATTCAATTCAGTTTTATCTTCAACTATATCGCGCGAATAATTAGACTTTAATACATTAAATAAATTAACACGCATTTTTGATAATTCCGACATTTTGGCAAGATTTGCCATTTTATCTTTTGGCGATAATACATTGTATTCCGAGTGTAATTTTTTTTCCAATTCTTGTAAATTTTTTATTGAATTAACTGTCTCTTGTTGACTACTCATTTTTCTTATATAAATTCTACATAGATTATTTATTTTGTCTTATTTTTTGAATACTCTTAATCCAATAATAGCTAAAAGAACTAAAACCATCATGATACCTGTATTGCGCATTGAGAACGATTCAGATAAACTATTCATATCCCTCAACATTTGAGAAGCTGTTGGATTATTAATCAATTCCTTCATATTTTTATTTAAGGTTTCATAGTCACCGACTTGATTATTAAAACGAGTTTGAACCTCCTCAAAGCCTTTTATTAATTCATTATTCTTCTCTTGTAATCCACTAATATCTTTGCTTAGTTTTAATGATTCACTCTCCTGGTCCGCTATATTTTTGATTTCCTTATTTTCTAAACTTTGGACGTCAGAGCATGGAAATTCCATTGTCATGGGTTCATTGGAGAAGTTACCATTGGTTTCAAGGAATTTCGAAGATACGGGTTTCACATTTACCGGGCATCCAGAAGCACTATCATTTTTTACTTCCGGTAAACGTGTATAGATAGTATTATTGTTTGATTGTTGACGCGATGTATTATTATAAGGATAAATTTTTGATTTAAGAGTACATGTTTGATTATTTTTTTCATAAACAAATCCCTGACAATTTTGTCCAGCATTAACACATAATTGTTTACATTTTTCTGGTGTAGCATCAGTAATACTACTCAAACCAGCAATATCTTCACCAGACGAATAATTATCCATTGATGTAAAATTAGTACCTAAACTAATCATCGAGTTAGGATATTTATAGTAAGTCATTTTACCATCATCTTTGTTCTTTTGTCCCATGTATGTTTGGCCAAGTAGCTTGCTATTTGGCCCGTCATAATTAATACTATAAACAGTGTTGGCATTAGACATTTTTAAACAATCACTCTCATTTATACTTTCATTTACAAATGGGTCAGGGTTTTTAATCAAACTGCTTTCATTTTCATTCACTTGCGAACCTGTTAAGCATTGTGCCATATTGTTTTTCGTTAAATTACCAACACTGAATACAGATTCATTCTTTTTATTAGCTTCATTCAAACATTCGTTAACAGGAATCTTCTGTGTTTCATTTGTTATTTTTAAATCATAATTATTGCTTGATATTCCCTTATCCTGAGCATTATTCCATGCATTGGTCATATTTTCAGAATTTAATGAAACAATAGGAGAATATGCACGCCCATCTACACGAACTGGACCCTGAGGACCACCATACTGAATACCTATCATTTTAACCCATCCACCTTGCTGAGCAGCATATATGTATAACCCAACTTTGGATGCATGGGCAATTGGAGTTATATTGGTTACAGGCGATGGAGAGATCCATTGACCACTCATTATGCCACGATCACCAGGATCTGGACCCTTTCCACTATTTCTGTAACACCCCTTATACTGTTTGGTAATTTCACCTTCGGAAACAAAGAAATTAGCAAACGCCATTGTTCTTATTATATATACATTAAGAATATCTTTTTATCGCAAAACCTAAAAGAAGAAGAACTCCTACAATAGAACCCATGTAAAGCATTTTTTCGCGAGTTGTAGCACGGTTCAAAAGAACTAATTTTACATCTAAACCATTTATTGCCTCATTCATTTTACTGAGTTCAATACGATCATTTTGTAATTTTTTATAGTCTGTCATTAAATTTTTATGCGTTTTCGCAATTTTTTTAATGTTAGTCTTATCTTTTTTGTTGAATTTATTCAACTCATTCTCCATAGAATGAATATATTCGGTTAATTGTCTATTCAAACTGCGAAGTTTCACAACATAATCAGCAACTGACTTACCACCTAAATTAGTGCTTCCCATTGGAGGAATCGAACTGTAAACACCTTCCATTTGAACAGACCCTTTTGTCGCACTTGGAACACCACCATAACAATTATTTTTTAAATTAGCGTTTGAACTGCTATCTTCGGAAAAAACTACTGAACCAAATGGTCCATCTTTCGAACTGGATGCAGCATCCTTACAAGCAGTCAAGTTTCCTTGTTTGCCTAGTAATTTCCAATCTTCTTTATTGATAGAGTTGGGATCATTAATGAATGATAAATTTGAACTGTCATTCCATGATGGTTTCTCCCAACCTTTGTAAACATAATTCGTTTGACTTGGTCCAGAACCGTCGACACATGCTTTATTCATCATTAAATTCGCCTCCGATGCTGGCCGAGTACCACTTAACTGTAAAATTTGTCCCCAACCACTGTTTTGATCAGTTCTCGTCACTGTAAGCTGGTTTCCTGTAACAATAACACTAAATTTATTATTCCAACCTGGATCCTGAGGATTTGTCGGGTTTGGACTAACATTTATTCCTACATCGGGAAGTGTCACTATTTTAGGATTACTTTCCGAACTTCCCACATATATACTAAATGTTTCAGGAGAACTACTGTTTTTTACTAATCCATTGGCATCTTTTGTCCATTTTATACACTGATTTGCGGCACAAGCGCCATTACCACTATCAGAAAAAAGTACATATTTACATTTTGGATCAGTTGAACATGCGTGTAAGCAATTTTTTTGTGAAATATCTGGTTTAGTAATGAATGGAATTATTCCTGATTCATCCTTATTGGCAACAGTAACATTGTCTTCAACTACCCAATAATTACCTAATTCTTCATTAAGTTTCATCATGTAATCCTTATAAGTTGTTTGATACTCATTTAGTTTTCGCTGAAAATTTGCTTCCAATTGCTTGAATGATGTCTCCATTTATATAACCTAATATTAAAATTAATGAAATAAGCAGCACTTCAAGTATAAGTTTGAGACGTCGTTCCCTATAAATAGTAATTGTATTTGTATTCTGTTCAATAGCTCCTGCATCGCTATTTGTCAATCTCTTAGTAGTACCTTCTAATTTCTTATTTTTATTTTCACTTCGCTTAATTAAGCTATTCAAAGAATTCATCTTTTTTCTAAGTTTCTTATTGTCTTTCATCAAATTATTGTGTTTATCTTCTATTCCACCATGTGTCATCTTTAATCCATCCTTTGCTTTATTTAACAAATTTTTATTGTCGCTATTGCTATCCAACCCATATGCCACATAATTATTTTTGTACATTTCTAGATAATGAGAAAAATCGTCGTCTATTGAATCCATACTTATTTGTATTATAGTAAGTATAGATTTAATTTATTTATTAATACAGATGCGGTAGTAATTTTCTTCGACTGCTGTTCTACTCGGGCGAATGATATGACATAAATCACCTGGTTTCAGGCCGATCACTTGTGCTACTGGATCAAATCGAGAAATTTCTGGAATATCTCTATTTTGACGAATATTATACGTTTTTCGCACCATTTCACCTTGTTCAGGTGTGAGTCGTTTGTGAAGAGGAACATAAGCATGTTCCAATATGTTGAATTGCAGTTGTGCTAGGTAGAGAACTGTAATGTAAATTCCTTCATTCGCATACAAATTTTTCACTAAATTCACTAATGTATCATTGGGCTTATCCTTGACAATAATCATTAGGGTATCTTGTGTGGTCAAAATCTTCTCTAAATGATACAAATCATCGATTATATCATGAACATTCTGAGGACGGAGAGCCTTGTCGATGTAATATTTCACATACATTTTGTTTCCACGAGTTGTATTTCTGAGCAACATATCCTGTTGCTCATTTTCCACCATAATATTCACTTCATTGATGCTGAAATTTTCATATTGCGATGTATCATACTCCTGATCTTTGAGCTGTTCAAGCAAAATTGTTCTTGATTTGAAAAGTTTGGACACGATTCCATATCCGTATTTGGCTGCCATAGTTAAATTAATATGATATAATAATATTAATTTAAATCAATTCAATTTTATACTAATTTTTTTTTTTTCACTATTATCTGTTTCAGAAGCATCAGCGCTCTCATTATCAGGTTTGACAATATCTGTTAAAATTGTTATTTCTTTTTTTTCACCAGCCACATTTGGTAAATACTTGCCTATTGGTGATGTATCAGCGCTGTCTGGTTTAACCATAGGCTTATTGATTGTTGCTGGTGGTAGATACTTCTCGATAGGTGACGGAGATCTTAAATCATATGGTTGAGCGAATGGGTCTTCGTCTGGTACAGGCGCAAGCGAAGCGGGTACAAGCGAAGCGGGTACAAGCGAAGCGGGTACAAGCGAAGCGGGTACAAGCGAAGGCGAAGCGGGTACAAGCGAAGCGGGTACAAGCGAAGGCGAAGCGGGTACAGGTACAAGCGAAGCGGGTACAGTTGCAGTCAATTGTGGAGGCGGTGGAACAGCACCATATTTTGCTACTGGTCGTTGTGGTGGCGATTCTTCTGGTGATCTTGGACTGTTTACAAAAGAAATTTCCAATTTGCTGGCTATAATAATTGCGTATGATGATCCATCAGCAGATATTTTTGCCGAACTTGGTAATCCTAATAAATTACTGGTTGTCAATGTGTAATTACCTGAATTTTGATCTATGTTAATTATTGTCCAAGGTCTATTAGGATTTTGCGAATCAG
>Ga0206125_10003688_pt1 | contig 14312 bp, 11 predicted proteins | sample Helgoland_Spring_4_FD_148598 | JGI IMG/M metagenome (GOLD analysis project Ga0206125, IMG submission 148598) | Pelagic subsurface seawater microbial communities from Kabeltonne, Helgoland, North Sea - Helgoland_Spring_Bloom_20160331_1 | ecosystem: Environmental > Aquatic > Marine > Epipelagic ... | reverse complement strand
GCGTGCAGAGCGCGACCGTCGTGCTGCCGTTTTGGAGGCCGAAGGTTTGAAGCGTGCGGCTATTTTGAATGCCGAAGGTCAGCGTGAGAGTGATATTGCACGTGCGGAGGGTGAGCGCCAGTCTGCCATTTTAGAGGCTGAAGGTGCTGCTGATGCACGCATTAAAACAGCAAAGGCTGAAGCGGAGGCTATCGAGCTGATCAAGATTGCTGTAGGTGGGGATTCGAAAGATCCTATCCAGTACCTTATTGCGAAAGAATACCTTAAGACCCTAGAATCGCTAGGTCAGGGTACGGATAATAAGACCGTATTCCTTCCTTATGAAGCCACTGGAGTGTTGAGCTCTCTGGGTGGAATTAAGGAGTTGTTGAAATAGTTGGTAGGAAACTGCCGGCAAGAAAAAAGCCCTCCGTATGGAGGGCTTTTTTTATGGATTATTCTAAGGTAGACCAGCGGTCCTCTTTGGGGTTAGGTCCCCATTTGTTTTCACCTTGTTCACTGTCTTTAAATAATAGAACGAGCAACCAGATGGCACCAATCAATGGGATGAGTACGATAAGGAAGAACCATCCGCTTTTCCCTACATCGTGCAAGCGACGCACTAAAACGCCTAGTGATGGGAGGAATACTGCAAGGCTGTAGAGATTGCTTAGTATGCCAGATTCACCGGCCATAGGATTTGTGCCTAAACCGTACATATCAATGAGGGTTAATGCAATAGAAATGAGCGTACTGAATAATGCGAAATTCCAGTATTCAGCGCGGCGGGCGCGGCCTTTGAAATCAACGTACTGTCGGAGTACTTTTAGGTAGTAGTTCATGGTGGATGTTTTAGTTGATTAAATCTAGCGATTAAATTTTATTTAGGTGAAAAGTAGTGTTCACGTTATTGTTGGGCTATTGGCGATTTAGTGTTTTTGTGGATGGACAAATTGAAACGGTGGTTGTCGTTTTATACTGATAGTATGTATCTTTTTAACATGAAAAAGTATTTGATTATCATTGGATTAGGTTTTTTATCCTCCTGTGCGACCCATTTACCTGAATTTCAAGAGGTCGAATCTATAGGAGCAGGGAACCATCGTGTGGCTGCTGGAGTTTTTGGTGGAGTACCCATGGGTGAAGTGGGTGGCAGTTTATTTCATTCCGTTGGTTTGGGAGAATATGTGGATTGGTCAACCCAGGCGACATATGCCCATAGCACCAGTGTTGATTTTTACAGTAATGCTTCTATTCTGACGGGTCCTAAGTTTCAACTTGGTGATCACGTGGCAGTTTCTTTACCAATCGGTCTTTATGATCCTATTTCACGCTATGAGCCAGATTCACCATTATTTACTACGCCCACTTTGTATGTACAGTTAAAGTCAAGACGTTCTGAAATAGAACATATGCTTTTTTTACGCACTGAGGCGACTTATGTGCCCATCCGTGATGAAGCAACGGCTTGGGCTACCGCTGGTTATAAGAGAACCTTTATAGAAAAAAGTGGGTTGCGTATTGCCCTAAATGTCAATCTAACCTACATCGCAATCTATGGAGGGCTGACCTTCGATTTATTCAGGTGATAATTGATTTTTAATCTAGATGTCCATTTGCTCTACTGCGGTCGAAGCGCGGTTCTAAGAGTCATATTGCAATAATAGAGCGCTTGAAGTGCTACCCTCCACTGAGTCTTGAATCGTGAGAATCTGGCGAGCTGTGACGGTTAGGGAGGGGGTTAAGATTAAAGTGAAGGTAGCGGGGTTTTTTAGGGGCCGATTTAGTAGAGTGGCAATAACTCTCCAAAATTCAGAACTGCTAGAATATTAAGAGGGGTTATTTAGTCCTGCTTGGAATAATAATGTTCCTAAATAAATGGTTTTGAATTTTATTGATTTTAGCTCGTTACTTAGTAGGTATAAGTTCTTACATTTAGGGAGAACGTTACATAAAGTATATTACGTTGACTGCGATTATGGAGAAATACGTGTTACAATCTGGAGAAATATATTTAGATGGTGCTGCCACATCAATTAAATCTGTCGAAATGGCAACAAAACATGCTGACAACATTATTAAGTATGGTTTTAACCCTTTGTCTTCACATCCTGCGCTTGTTTTTCTTCAAGAATCTCTTCTAAAAAGCAGAGAAAGGCTGCTGAGTTATTTCAATTTAAGTCCGTTTGCTTTTTCTGTTACCTATTGTTCTGGATCGACCGAGGCATTGAATTTGATAATAAAGGGATTATTCTTTTCAAGTCGAAAGCGTCGAATAATTACTTCAGAGCTTGAGCATAAAGCAGTGTTAGAGACTATCAAATATTTAGAAACGTTAGGAGCTGAATTGATTTATGTTCCACATGATCATGAAGGAGTAATTCAAATATCTGCAATTCAAGAACTTTTTAATAGCGATACCCTGTGCGTTGTATTGATGCATGTGAATAATGAAACAGGAGAGATAAATGATGTTGAAGGAATTTCAGAAGTATGCAATAGTTTCGATATTCCATTCATTTGTGATACTACACAGGCAATTGGAAAAGAAGTAACGGATTTTTCATATTTCGATGCATTCGTTGGGAGCGCCCATAAATTTGGAGCTCCTTTCGGAACAGGGTTTTTGATCAGAAAAAAGACGATTCAGATTGATAATATTTTTCATGGTGGTAGCCAAGAAGAATACTATCGTCCAGGAACGCACAATTTACCAGGTATAATGACGATGATTGAATGTCTTGAGGAAGGTTATCAGACTCCCGATGCAACTTTTAAGAATTCAATATTTATGGAATTAGGACTTAATAAAGATGATCGCATTGGCGTTAACAATACTCCTTTTATTTATGCGTTTCAGGTTAATGATGTTGATTCTTTTATAAATGCTCATCCTAAGTTTATTATTGGAAGGGGCTCTGCTTGCAACAGTGGTTTAATTCAACCTTCCCACGTTTATTCTAGCCTAGGATACGACAAAAATGTTATTAGAATTAGTTTTTGATATGTTGAGTGATATTGTTTTCAGTCCTACGTTGGAATATCGTACCAATGAACTTTATAATCCAAGAGATTTATACGAAGATCTATTTTTAAATTCTCAGAATTGCGATTTATTGTTGGGCTACTTTAGTACTTCAGCCATTAAAGTCCTAAATCATAGTTTTTCTCAGTTTATTCTTAGCGATGGTGTGATCAGAATTATAGCTAATAATGTTCTGTCAATCAAAGATTCACGGTTATTTGAAAACTTAGAGCAAGACCAAATTGATTTATCCGATATTTCAAAGCTAGATGAATTTTTATATCAAATGAATCAAGATGACAAGAAATTTTTTAGTTGTCTTAAGTTTTTAATTTGTCATGAAAGAATACAATTTAGGTTTATAAAACCTAAGGAAGGTAAAGGGATTTCCCATTATAAATCAGTTCTTGTAAATGATGGCGTAGATTATGTGTATGGGAAGGGTAGCTGTAATTTCACGGCTAGCGGGCTCGTTCATAATCTTGAAGAGATGACGGTTTCAATGTCATGGAACTCTTCTACCGAAAAATCAAGGTCATTAGAATTTCAGGAGTATTTTGAAAAGATTTGGAGAGGTGAGAATGATTATATTGACACTGTTGATAGTTCTGAAATAAAGATTTGGGTGAGTGATCACTTCGGCGATATTACGCTTGAAGAATTTGTTAAAAACACAGCCAGTTTTAGTGCGCCTAAATTACCTAGGGTGAGTGAGCCAATACCTGTCTTTTTTGAAAACCCCATAAAATTCCCCTATGAACCCGGGCCTAGAGAATACCAGACGCAGGCATATAAGTCGTGGATAGATAATAAGAAAAGGGGATTGTTTGTAATGGCTACAGGTACTGGTAAGACTCTCACGGCATTGAATTGTTTATTGCAGGAATATCGTGAATCTCAGTCCTACAGATGCGTCATTGTGGTTCCGACTGCCGCTTTAATGGAGCAATGGGAAGAACAAATTCAACTTTTTGGTTTCTCTAATGTTTTTAAACTGAATGGTATGACTAGTCTTCAGAATAAATCGTTAGACCTTATTTGCGGGAGGCCAGACGATAAAAACTTTATTCTTATCGTCTCTTACGGGAAGTTTTCGCGATCAGATTTTTACCAAAAGTATGGAAAGTTGATTTCTAATTCTATGCTAATCGCCGATGAAGCGCACAATGCATCCGCTCCCAAAAGTTCAATCGCTTTTCGTCGTTATCTACCTGAATCAATCTTAGGACTGACGGCTACTCCAGAAAAGAGATTTAGTGATGTTGAATCTTTTTATCAGGAAGTTTTCTCAAGTTCATTCCCATATACATTTTCATACACAATGAAAGAAGCGATAGAGAATGCAATACTGACGCCTTATTATTATTATCCTATTCCGGTGAGAATGACCGAGAATGAGTTCAAGAAATACGATGAAGTCACACAGTCAATAGTTCAGTTGAGTTCGATCGAAAAATTAAATAAGGAACAAAAAGATCGTCTCAAGAACATGAGTATTTATAGACGATCTATAATTAATCAAGCTTCTGGTAAAGAGAGTTTGATTCTTAACGCATTAAAAGATATCAAAAAGCGCCAGGGTAATTTAAAATACACCTTGATTTATTCACCTGTTGGTTATGAGAGGTTAGAAGTTGATCAGCAAGAATTAAATGAAGCTGAGCATAGAATTACACGATATACTTCTCTGATCTCAACTAAGTTTGAGTCTGCTACTATTGTGCAATATGTTGGAGGTAGTAAAAAAGAGTGGTCAAAATCTATACTAGATTCTTTTGTAAATGGGAAAAACGAAATGCTAATTTCTATGAAATGTCTTGACGAAGGAGTCGATCTTCCAATAGCACAGAATGCCATATTTGTCTCGAGCAGTGGCAGTTCTAGAGAGTTTATTCAGCGTAGGGGTAGGGTGTTACGATCTCATCCTGATAAGGAACTCGCCCACGTATATGATTTATTTGTTATCCCTCCGATCAATAAATACCCAAGTACAGCAACGAAGAAGGTAATCAAGGATGAAATACATAGATTGGAGGAGTTTGCAAGCCTTTCTCTCAACAGAGGAGAAGTTTTGATTCAAATCGAGGATATAAAAAATGCTTTTGATGTAAATTGAGGTGTATGAAAAGTAAAGAAAAAGAAAGGTTGTTCAAGGAATTGTCAAAATGTAGTGAGGTTTTGGAAGAATTTGACAACTATGGCGCGTGTCATAGTTATGAGGATTTAAGATTATCTAAATCGCCCCTTCTAAGATCAATATACATGCTTGTTGAAAGTTTGGAAACTTCATATTCTGATCAAAAACTATTCGATAGATTCACTTCTATCCTAAACATGTAGCTGAATGAATATTACAAGAATTGAAATATGTAACTACCAATCATACTACAATGTGCAATCATTCAATGTGGCGAATGGTTTTAATGTAGTCTTAGGTGATAATGGAGAGGGTAAAACGAAGCTAGTTGAAAGTATCAAGTGGTTTTTGTCAGGCCTATCAAAGGATACGGACATTTCGTTGTTGAACAAGTCCGTTTATAAAGACTTAGAACTAGGTAATACTAATTCGGCAGAGATCTATGTGGAATTGGAGTTTTATGACTCTAGATACGCGCAAAAGCTAGTAATTAAAAAGTCCACCAATTGTAAAATTGTCGAGTCAGGAGTTGTTATATCTGATGCTATTTACGAAGGAGTTCAGAGTACAAACAAAGGCGAGAGTATTTTCCACGAGGACGCGACATATTTATTAAGAGAAGCAATTCCAGAAGTCATAAGACCTTATACTGTGTTTCAAGGTGAAGCGGAGCTTAATATTCTTGACAACTCAAATAATAGTATTGAATCTTTGATCAATATTTTCATAAATGAAAATCAGCTTAAAAAGCTTCAAAATAATGCTAAAAAGATTCTGAGAAAAGCAGAAATAGCCGTGGAGAAAACGGCCCAAGCAAACAAGAAGAACGCAAGAATACTCAGTGATTTAAAATTTAAAATTGATGAATCAAAAGATCGAATTAATAGATTAAACGTTCGTATTACACAACAAGAAAAGGATGCCAATCATTCAAAGAAACGAATGGCTGGTTTAAATGATATCCTAGCGCAAGCCGAAGAATTTAATATTTTTAAAGATAAGATGAAGGAGTTAGAGCAAAAGAAAGCTCGAGTTTCCGTTGTTATCAAGGATGATTACACTACATACATTTTCGACGATAATTATTTGCTGCATGATTTTAGAAGTGAATTAGAAACATTTGCAACTTCCGTTACAAAACTAGAGCAAAATGAGAGGCGCTTGGAGGTTGCGTTCCAAAGACGCGTGGGAGAGGAGCAAGCTGTTCAAAAAATACAGAATGCTTTGATCGGTGACGTTAACCCTTTACCTATCGGAGTACCTTCGTTAAATGTTATTCAAGAAATGCTGCACGACGAGGTTTGCAAAGTATGCAACAGATTGGCAAAGAAGGGTTCAAAAGAATATGAGTATATGAAGGATCATATGACTATGATTCTAAAACATCTGGGTAACACCGACCTGCCTGATGAAGTGCTATTTAAAAGTAATAATGTACGTGAACTAAGTAATGAATTAGTAAATGGCTATAGAAGTAAAGTCTCTTCATTACTAACAGATAAAAAAACAGAGTATCGCGAATTAAAAGAATTCACTCTTAGTCGATATCAAGAATTAAGTGATTTGGATAAACGTATATCTGGCTTATCTGATAAAATCTCAGGGATTACCGGCATGACGGGTTTGAGTAGTGATACGCTATCTCGTCATTTAAACGATTGGCAAAAGCATAGCCAGAATTATGCCGAAAAGTTAAAAATAGTAGAAAGATTGAATAGTACCTTGAAGGAAGAAGAGGCTGCATATAATAGACTATTGACCCATCGAGATAAGTTAGTGTCTGATTCTGGTGTTAGTCAATATCTCTTGACGTCAAAAGAAGTCTCGGAAAAATTATTTAAAGTATTCCAGAAAGTAAGGTCAAATGATATTTCATCTGTAATTAAACGCTTAGAGATTAAAACCAATGAAATATTCGATAAGTTAAATGTTCATTCATTCAAGGGGTATTTAAAGATTAGTGGAGGTCTACACATACAATCTGATGAGATAAGGGTTCAAATCGAGCACGTAGTGAATCAAGGAGAAGTCTTTCGAGGTGCGAATCAAGCGCTTGAAACAAGTGCCAATATTGCGCTCCTCCTCGCAGTAGTTGAAATCTCAAAAAATCAGAATATCGGGTCATTTCCAATCTTTATGGATGCTCCAGTTTCTTCATTTGGAAGAAAGAAAATACGTCAATTTATGCAAGTAATGAATTCAGTGGATTTGCAATGTTTTGTCATTATGAAGGAATTCTTGGAACCTGATGGAAAAGGTGATATTAAAATAAGTGAGGACTTTAAAGAGTTAAATCCAGAGAAATCATTTTGGCTTAAACTAGAACGTCCCTTTGATCAAGAAGATTTAAGTACGGTAAAAACCATAGTTCACGAAATATGAGTATTCTAACTGAATTCAAAAAACGTGTTCCTAATTTTCCGGAGCAGTATAAAATTAGTCTATTTGACAATATATCTAAAACAGGTGGTGGTAGTGCGGAGACGAAATCAAATTTGGGAAAGCACTTTGAGAACAACTATGAATTGTATTGTTATTCATTTCGGCTTGGAATCAAAGCGGAAAAAAGAATCAAGTTTTCACCTGGTGACAGAAAGGTTAATTTCAGCCACCCAATTGAATTTTGGGGTAGGAAGTCTAATTCAAAACGAAAAGATTTTGATTGGATTCAGAATGCTCTGTTCATTTATTGTTTTAATCGAACTAATTTAGATTTGATTGCATTAGACAAAGGTGAAGTGAAAATAAAAAGTCAAGTGGATCTATTGATTGAAACATTAGAGGAATATACATACGGAGGTTTGTATCTCTTGGCTAATGAAATTGAATCAGTTAATGGCCCGCTACCCGATGTGTTTTTTACTGATCTGTTACTAGAGGATTAAATAAAACAACTAGAGCATCCTATGCCTTCTGAGTTGAGAATCTCGTCTTTCCAATTTAATTGACCTTGAGCGTGCTTTTTAGCGCGCTCAGTTTTTTTTATATAGTTTGCCTTTATCTGATTAACTCTGTCTGGCTTCATTAGCTCAGATAATGGCTCCTCAGACCATGTGTATCCATCCTTTTCGTACTCAACGGCTTTCTCGAAAAGCTTGGGATGTTGTTCTAAAAGCCATACCCATTCGATTTTCTGTTGGAAGAAGCAAAAAAAGCATCCCGAACGAGATCTTGAGTAAGTGCCAGTTTTAATTTCCCCATCAATATTAGCTGTAAATTCAACCGGCAAATAGTATGCGGGAATCCCTACACCTGATTCTTCTAGTAGCTTGAAAATATCGTCAATGCCCAAGATTTCTTGATTTTCCAGGAGAGGGTAGTTATCGAGCTTACCGACTGGATAGTCAGTATTTTTTAGAACGGCATGAACGGCATGATTGAATGCTGTGGTATTAAAATCTAAAAGGGATTCGACTTTATGATTTAAGGTGAAAGTCAAGCTCAACGGTGTGTCGAAAATCTTTAAAACAGGTTTAGCTTCAATTTGATCAAAATGATTCTGAAGGGCCGCTCTCAAGGTATCTATGTGTTGTATGGAGAAGGCTGTCTTAATCACGTCACTCGACCAGATATTTTTTCTGAATGGAAAAATTGTCTGAATGTTTTCTCTCTTAGAGATATAACCCTCGCGGTTTTCATCTCCTCTAATCCCTACATAGGAAATGGTCGGTTCATCTCCGACGTTCTTTTCGAAAGGTTCTAATTTCATTTTTTGAGTACACCATCTCTGTCCACTAGAGGGTAAAAAATGTCCGTATGAGGCAAGGAAATGATCGAATGGATTATCGATTGCAACCTTCGTTTCGTCAAAACTATGATAACGAACTACCTCTTTACCGAGAGCTGATTCCAGACGACCAATTAGTTCATACGTTTCAGTAAGCTCTTTTCCCGTATCACAAGTGTAATATTCTGTGTCTAACTCAGGGTAGTTCGACTGTAGGTAGAGAGCTAGTGCTGCGCTATCTTTTCCGCCGGAAATTCCTAAGAGGTGTTTTACTTTACTCATGTGAAAGAGATTTTAAAAGTTGGTTGGCCAATATTTCTATATCAGATGAACTCATTTTTCGAGTCTCGATATCGGTTTTGTTTAAAATTCTTCGGAAAGTAGTTCCATCTGGTAAAGTGAGTTTTAGAACAAATTGATTTTGACTATCTCCTGACGAGAAAAGTTGACATGCCTCGAGCAAATCGTCAATTTTTGATTTGACTTGCTTGAACGCAAGACCAAGTTCGTTGTCTTTGATTGATTCGAGATTCTTACCAATAATTGCATCTACAACTGACTTTGTCCAGGCATTTTGAATATCTAATGGACTTCCCATTCTCATGAAAAGTACACGACTTTCTTTGCTAAGTTGGTTGGTGTCAACTCCTGCCGTGGAGCTCTTGAAACTATCCTTTAAGGATTTCATTTCTATATCCCTAGAATAGCCTAATGATATTGCTATTATCTCATAAAACTCTTTGATCAGCACGTCAAAGCATTCACCAAGCTCTCCTTCGATTTTTCTCATTTTTTCGAAATATGCAGCGGTTTGCTCAGGGCTCATACTTAGGACATCATTGAAACCAATAGCGTTAGGAATCAAGGACAAAAGCGCTTCCTCGGGATCATTTGCCTTTGTTAAAGCATCTCTAAATCCGATTGCTTCCTTACTAAGTCTTGAGTTTGTGGTTTTAGTGAATGTCTCAAGGTTTTTAAGCTTACTTAAAAGCTCGCCATAAATCCTAAAGTAGGCTGTTCTTGCACTTGCAGTATCACCTTGTTCGAGATATAGAGAAGATCTTTTGTATTCTGCAATTAACTCGTCAGATAGTCGATCATAATTATATCTCTTAACGACAAAGTTTTCAGGCTTCTTTAAGATGGCTTCATAAATATCATCTGAGAAGTATGGCAAGAATTTATTTTCAGGCGAATAATACAAGGCATAATTCTCTTCCTCTGCAACAAGAAAGAACATTAACCATATTTTAACCAAACCATCCTTGAGACCGTATGGTTTTCTTTTTAGAATTTCGATGAGTTCGTGTACACTCTTTTTTCCATTACGGCTATCTTCAAGGAAATCTAATCCTGCCTTCCAAGCTTGGTAGTAACTGCTTGATATCGATGGTGATTTTATTACCCCGGAATCTATATCAAGCATTCCCTCCTTAATTAAGGTGGAATGAATTATCGTTTTGTCCGCCGGAAATTTCTTTTGATCATATCCCAAGGTCGGATCTTGATAGCGTTCAAGTAACTTCCTTAATAGGGCTCTTCTTGCAGTATTAATACTTGCAGAAAGAACTGATTTATTAATCAGCTCATTATTAACGCTAGGTGCCGATTTAAATTTCTGACCAAAGAATTTAGAAAGTTTGGAATTGAAATCGCGCTGTGATCCAATTGTGGTTTTCTTTCCTTCAAATTTCCAAATACTTTCTTCAAAGACTTTCCGTGTAAATGCTTTTTGAAGTTTTTCGAGGCTGTAGGAAAGTTCTCGAGCTATTATTTTTTTGACGACAAAGTCCTCAGCGTATTTGGTGAGTATAATTTCATATTTTATTACGTCTCTTACTAAACTGTCTAGAGTGTTTGCGCCTTTCAGTTGACAAATGATTTCAGCCTTGATAGCAGATGTTTTTCCTACTGATACATAAACATGTGTATTGCCATCAAGATCTGATATACGATTTTTATACCCGTCGCTTGTTAAATGAAATTCAGCGAATCTAGGAGTTCCCGTCGTTAAATAGTGCTTTTTAGCGAGTGCAGGTGTTATTGACATTAATCGATTAAATTCACTCCTCAGATCAAGTAATGCTGGAATCTTTCTGTTTGCTTCGGACAGCTCTCCTTGGATATTAATGTCCGTACCTTCAACAAAGGTTAATTTTCCCTTATGTCTTAGGAATTGTATGATGTTCTTGTCGGTTAGTTCATCTAGGGTGTTTTCTGCTTCAATTCCGTATGCCTTGCTGAAATAATCTTTTGCTGTGGCAAGATCAAACAATCCTTCTCTTCCGAAAACATTGATTAATAAAATAGATTTTAGAATTGGATGTGATATCCTTGGATCGATACTCGAGTGATGATCTGCACGTTGTATTGCTCTTTCTGCAGATTCCCATTGTAGCTTATCTGGATTTCCACTACTGTAGATCACATGTGATAATCTATCAATTGCATAGTTAAAGAAATCTGATAAAAGATATGGTTCCCCTTTTTCTTTGGCAGAAATACTGTGTGACCCTTTCGCATTTAAAAAAGAAAACAATGAACGTTCATTTTGTCCATATTTCTGGAGGAGGCTGATTACGACGTAACTAGTGATTCCGTCTAACGGATTTACTTTAACCTCTTTTTCTTTTAAGGCAGAAGAGTATCCTACAGGTAGAAGTCTAGTGTCACTAAGTATTTTGTTTAGTACTCGTGTAACCTTTTCTTTATTGCCAAATTTCTTTAATGTAGGAACAGCAAGTTTAATCAGCGTTTCGGGAGGCTCATTGAAATTTATTGGGGTAAACCTTCCGCTAACCTTCTCCCATTCTACAGCATCAGATTCACTGGCTCCTGCAGTGTAAGCATCGAAATTTTGGTGCTGGGTAGTTATTAATACGCAAGAACCTAAATCATTAACTGTTTCCGCAATTTGCTGAAAGAAGTATGTTTCTTCTTTTGGGTTATTGAGTAGAGCGTACTCTAAACATTTTCCAAATTCATCGATGATAATAAATACGGCATCTTTAGTTTGGGTAAGCGCAGTAATAGAGTCCGTTACGGCTTCAACACTATCTTCAACATTTAGGGTTTTAGATAATAAGGTTCTTAGAGATTGCTTAGGGTCACCAATAACCTTTATGAAATGAGGACGTTTGGGAATTTTAGTTCCTAGGAAGTATTGGGTCTTCCCTATAAATGTAGACTCCATCGCAACAAGAAAAGAGCTTTTACCAGTGCCGTATGAACCAATCAAATTAAAGCAACTGACTTTTTTGAATAAAGCATCAGTGACCTGAGTATAAATGGATTGAGTATTATTTGTAACAATATAGTTGAATGATGAATGATCATTCTTAAGTATGTTCGTTGATATTAGCATACTTGATAATGGTGTTTTTTAGCGAAGTCCATCCAAGAACTATTTGTGTTAATCTGCAGTTCCTGAATACCTGTGGCGTCATTCTGTTTGAATGAGAAACCTGAACTATAATCGGATGCTACCTTTTCCAGGATTTTAGAAAATGCATCCCTATTTAAGAGTAAAACGGTGCCTAGATGTAGATAAACATCGTCTAGTGTAATACTCGAGGTGCCTGATGTTCCGAATGTTTTGAGTATCAATGTTGCGACAAGAGCGGTATTTTCATTTTCGGCTGCTTGGGTATTCAATTCATAAATGACCTCATTGTCACTTGTTCTGAATTCTGTTCGTTTTATCAGATCTAGTTCAGTTAATAGAGTGGTGTAGTTGTCTTCCAAGGTGGCCTTCTTACTCTTCTTTATACAGTAGGTGTCGATGAGGCACCTGAAATCAGAACTTAAAGAGTTCAATGATGGAAGTGATTCTCCTTCTCCGTTTATATAACTTGCTAGTGATCCAACAAATTCAGTTTCGGAAAATGTGCGTGTGGATTTTCGTTTGAAATACTCTTTGAAGAAGTAATGGAAGATCGAAGCATATTGACGGGTGCATATTTCGTGATGAAGAATCCACAATGTGAATTTATCCTCAATGAATGCATCCAGATTGTTGTCGTCATCACCGTCAGCATAAATTAGTTCAGCAAGAACTCCGAAGTCATTTTCTTCTATTTCGACAATGCCGAAGGCAAGCAGCCAGTGTTTAATGGCATTGACCATATTCTTTCCGACACCAAGATCAATTGTAGGTTGGTGTCCATTGAGTATTGTTATATCTATTTGATTATCAGAAGTCCTTTTCTTATTCAGGAGGTCGATGCCTTTATAAAGCCAAGTTGTTCTACATGCAAAAGTGTCGTGTCCGCTAAATTTCATCGCTGTTTTCTATTCATTTTCAATGTACAATTTTGGGCTACTGGTGAGAATTTCACCAGTGAGTTAATATTAACGAGTTATCAACGTAAATTTGAAGATGATTATAAATGGGGTGATGAGTTTTTGTAACTTAAGACAATTGAGCAACATATAAAATGCCGTTTAAAATTAATTCTGTTTATAATCGTCGAATAGATATTCACGCTTTGTTTGGCGGGAATTGGCAGAGTGGTATATGCCCGTCTAGCTCACATCCGTTTATTTTTATTTTTTCTGGTGGTAAGGGTTATACTCATGGCTATTCTGATCTTTGGGTTAGTGATGATATGTACGCGTATACTGGAGAAGGCCAAGTGGGTGATATGGAGTTTACTCGGGGTAATCTTGCATTGCTCAATCATTTAGATTCAGGTAAGCGAATATTCTTCTTTGAAGCAGTAGGTAAAGGGCTGGTTCAGTATAAGTCAGAGTTAGAGCTGCATGATTTCGATTACCAACAAGGAAAAGATAGAGAGGGTAATGATCGACAAATGATCATATTTTATTTCAAGAAAGTTGGTGTTCAGATTCAAATAGAAAAACCTCAGAAAATCTATACCCAGCAAACAATCGAAACGCTTGTAACAGAAAAGGAAACAACCATTAAAAGCAGAGTGGGACAAGGTGCTTATCGGACTAGCCTAATATATCGATGGGATTCAAGATGTGCGGTATCAGGCGTCGGCAAACAAGAGCTTTTAATCGCTTCGCATATCAAGTCGTGGAAGGAGTCTGAGGATTATGAGCGAACAGATATCAATAATGGCCTGCTTTTGAACCCGACATATGATGCATTGTTTGATAGGCACTTAATCAGTTTCGAGGATTCGGGTAAAATCATTTTAACCTCGAAAGTTTCTGATAAGGACTACGTGAAGCTTGGTGTCAGTATTTCTGATTGTATTCATTCATTGCGAGAAGGAAATAAAGCTTATTTAGATTATCATAGGGGACTTATATAGCTATTCTGCGTTTTATAATTTATAGACCTGGGATTTTCCTCGCTCCGCTCGAAAGAACCCTTTACTGGTGCCCTTGTACCCAACTAAAAAGAGAAAGAAAGCCATCCGCTGCTCCGCAGCGTTTGGCTTTTTTCATTTCCGCCAGTCTCGCCGAAGTAAACT
>Ga0206125_10003682_pt1 | contig 14322 bp, 15 predicted proteins | sample Helgoland_Spring_4_FD_148598 | JGI IMG/M metagenome (GOLD analysis project Ga0206125, IMG submission 148598) | Pelagic subsurface seawater microbial communities from Kabeltonne, Helgoland, North Sea - Helgoland_Spring_Bloom_20160331_1 | ecosystem: Environmental > Aquatic > Marine > Epipelagic ... | reverse complement strand
GTATTCTTTTTTAGATTCAATACTTTCAGTTGGTTTAGAATAATTATCATTCAATTTATGTTCAAATATATTTGTATCTTTCTCTGTAATTTCATTAATCTTATTTATTATATTTTCTTTAATATTATACATCTTAAAATATGGATTATAATCCCAAAAATTTTCATTTAAATTTATATTTCTTAAAAGAGAATAATCTAATTCAAAATCTTCTTCTTCATTATTAATTCGTACATCATCCAATAATTTATAATAATCAAACAAAACTAATAAACTATTTAAATGCTTAGATATTTTTTTATTACTATCTGTATAATTATACAGTCTTTCTTTCAATGGAATTTCTTTATTTTGATTATTCAATAATTTATCCAATTGTAATAATTCTAATAATCTATAATATTTATTGTTTATTTTCATTACATTAAGATATACCAATAATCCATTATATTCATAACCATATTTACCATTATTTATAAGTATTTTATTATTTTTATCTAAATCGCATAATTTATATATTTTTTGAACATTTATTAATTCCACAACTTTATCCTTTGATAATGTATAAATCCGTATTAATTCAGCAAAAGCATACAATTTTTTATAATTTATATTATCTATATCAACATATTTTACTAATCCATCAGAATCAATACATGTAATTTTTTCTAAAAAATTATTGTATTTATCATTATCAAATTTATTCAAAATAGCATCTCCTAGCTGATATATATTTACAATATTGAAATAAATGATAATATCTTCTATATTGTAAATATTAGTATCTAAATATTTTTTTTCCAATAAAGAATGAAATACAAACATCAAATCTTTATAGTCTTCAATTTTTATATTTAAATCTCTATCTATCAAATAGTCATAAAATTCATCACCACTACTCGTTCCACTTTTAATAGTTCCACTACTACTCGTTCCACTTTTAATAGTTCCACTACTACTTGTTCCACTTTTAATAGTTCCACTACTACTTGTTCCACTTTTAATAGTTCCACTACTTGTACTTTGTGATTCAAATTTTTCAATTGAATTATAATAAACAATACTAACTACATAAAGTATTATCAATCCAATTAACATTTCTTTTTTCTTTTTTAGATATATACATATTCCTACATACAAAAATATAGTTGGTAATAATAATTTCTTATTTAAAGAATTTAAATAAAGTAATAATAAAAAAAATAAATATAATAATTTATCCATTAATATAATAATATAATATTATGTCTTTCAAATAAACAAATTTATGTAATATCAATTAAATCTACGTGCCCTAACATAATTCTTCTACAACAATATTTATGTAATTCTAATTTATCTAAAACAATACATTCAGGTGTTTTTTTCATTGGTTTAGAAATATTAATAACACTATCTTCATGAGATTGATTCATTTTTTTTAATTCATCTTTATAAAATAACCATTTATCTGCTAAAACGGTTCCACATGTAAAACAACTAATTGGAATTATCATTATATTAATAATAAATATTATAATTTAATAAATCAATTTTACCTTAAATGATTTAAATAAATGATGTACTAATTTATTTATAATGTTCAAAAAATTTATGTCTCATTCTATTAATTTCTTTAATACCTTATTTTATGATAATAAATCTAATTCTATAATTGACCCATTTACATGTCTAATACGACTTGCCGTATTAGAATTCAAACCAGAACACACTAAACTTAGTATCAAAAATAATAAAATATCTTACAATGATCCACATATGTTCCAAGGTACAATACGATGGACAAATGGTGATAACCGTGAAGATATTCATAATATATACAATCCAATTATTAAAGCATTACAATGGTATGATTTAGAAAATGATGATATTAAAAATATATTCAAATATGCTGTAAAAGGATTAGAAAAACTTAAAGAATCATATGATGAAAATTCAACTATTACACATTCAATAGAATACTATATATCATATATAAAAACTAATTTGAAACAAAAAAAAAATAATTATAAAGAAACAAATACTATTTTTATTCAATTTAAAGAATTATGGAATGCCCGTGAAATAAATATAATTAATAATATGTTATTAGAATTAAATGAAAATTATGGTTCAAAAGATTCTTTAATAGATGCTATAGAAGTCATATTAAATAATAAAGAAAGTATTGTGGCGGATATTTTATTACAAAATACAACTAAATTAGAATAATTTCTTAAGGATAATTATTGATATGGTATTAAAAATTCAATAATTTTAGTATGAGATGTGTACTCATTAAAATATTCTAAACACCAATCATAAGCAGTTTTATTTTCAATATCTGTAATATTAACAATGTCTTGATTTCGTTCAATTAACAATTTACAAATTTCTAGATCATCGTTGACAGCTGCGTAATGTAATGGTGTTTCACCATCTCTATCTTTAGCCATAAATAATCGTGTATCACATGTTTTCAAAAATTCTAAATCTTTATTTTCAACAGCTAAATGGGCTTTATTCGCACCAATAACAAGGTCATCAATGATACTCATCTTAATTTGATAATTAAAATAATTATATAATTAAATCAATTTTATTTTTGTATTATAATAATAGATGTCTATGAATATTTTTAATATTTCTAAAGAAATACAAAAAATAAATACATCTTTAGATATTTTAAAAAAACAAAATGAAATTAATAATACAACAAATGTCAATTTAACACATATCACAAATGATATTAAAAATAATATGAATGATATGAATTCTAAAATAGACCAACTTTATGATTTTAATGTAAATTCTAAAATAAAATATGATGATGTTAATTATAACGAAATAAAAGATTTTTTAATATCTATAAATGTAGAATCTGATATTATCAATAAAGTATTATTTATGAATTTTAATTCACTAAATGAATTTATTTTAACTGATAATGATATATTTGAAAATTTAGATATCCCAAAAAATATAATTACATATATTAAAAATAAAATACAAGATAAAATTTATGTTTCAAATATAGATATTTAATTTTAATTTAATTTCAATTTATTATTAATCGTCAAATACATTAATATTAAGGCTATTATCAATACAATCAAAAACAAAACTGTTTCTAAATGAAATCTTTGAAATTTAGAATACATACTAATTTAATACAAAAAAAATATATACAAATTATATAAATGTCTTCAGTTGTTGAACAAATATTAGAAAACCAAGACTCAGTTGATTTTATTGAAGCTTTAGCAATAACATTCAAAGATATAAATGCTGAAAAAATTATAGAATTATTACCTAAATTGATAGCGTATGTTCAAAAATACAAGAAATTATCTGGTGACCAGAAAAAAGCATTAATTATTAAATTTTTAAATATAATTATAGATAAAACAGATGGACCAGGTGATGATGAAATATTTGACCCAATATTAAAACGATTAGTACCAGTACTAATTGATACTTTTATAAAAATAGATAATAAAGAATTATCATTCAAAAAACCAAAATGTTTAGGAAAATGTTTCGCATGTTGCTTATAATATATCCCATGTAGTGTCATCTAAATTTTTAGGCTGTTGTATTATTAATTTATTTTTTGACTCATTTTTAATTTCATTCTCTTCTGAAGTAGAAAATAATACTAAACATTCTTTATTAAACCAATCAAATAATCGTGTAATACACATATAATAGATTAAACAAAAAAAAAATAATTGTATATATTAAATGGGTACAAGTGCTTCAAAACCAAAACTATGTAGTGATACAGGAAATTCTCCGCAAAAATGTAGCTTAAAACAAATTATATGGGGTGGGGGTCCAGATGGAATTGATGTAAATTCTAGCATATGTAACTCTAAATATGGTTTATGTAGATCATTACAGTATTTAGTAGAATATTTAATTAAAGAAAATTATGTATCTTTACTATTCAAAGATGGTGATACTGTTTTAAATAATGTATCAGATGATGTAACTCCAGAATCAACAAAACCCGTTTCAGCAGAATCATCAATTGACACATTATTAGAAGAAAAGTTAAAAATTAAAATAGGTAAATTAAACAATTCTAATTACAAAGAAGATAAGTTTGTAGCTCCTGAACCATACAAATCTAAATTAAAAACATTATTCCAAGAAGAGTTATCTAAAATTAGTGCCGAAAATGAAGAAGAAGAATATTTTATAAATGAATTGAAATTATTCGTAACTGAGAATGATAATCTAAATGAACAAGAAATATTTAATCCTCAATATTTAATAGATAAATTTATTATGTGGAAATTGAAAACATTAATTGTAAATATTGTTATATATTATGTTCAAGAAATGTTTAAATTAGTTGAAAATAAGAGGTGTAGCAAAATTTCATTTTCCGACGATCCTTGTTTTAGAGATAGTGGAGTAACATATTCAGTAACAAATAATGAAGATAAATTATCTCCAGACCACCCTCTTTGTTGGCCAAATTCTGTTATAGGAGGCGATTTAAGTGGAGGAGAAAGTGACGGAAAACAAAAAATTAGTAATAATTATTCTAAATGGTTTTTTGAGGGGGATACAATTGAAAATAGTGTAAGAGAAGTTGCCACAGTAAAAACACAATATAATCACTGGTCGCGGGCTTCCGCTTCTGCTTGTAGACACGGTGTAAGTGGTAAAGAAGGAACTAGAATAAGTAACTTATCAAAAAATTTATATAAACATAAAGATAGAAGGGGTGGGGGAAGTAATAAAGTAAAAACAAATTTAGTTAAAAAATCTCATAGTGATGATGGATATTTTCCATATGAAATAATTAATGAATCTAAAATATCAGAGACGGAGGACACACCTGATAATATTAATGAATACTATTTTTTGAAAAATACTTTATTAGAATGGATAAAATCTCATAAATTTTTAAAAAGATTGTATGAGCTTAGAGAATGGGTAAAAGTTATTAGTAGTGGTGCTTGTTCAAATTGTACTGTTGTTAATTGTAATGCAGATTTGAATGGTAGATGTAAAAGATATTTGTTTGGAGGGGAAGAGGAAACAGATATACCTAATTTAGATTCTGGACACTGGGATACTAATAACTGGACCGAATTAGCAAAAAAAAGAATAGAAGCAAGTATGAATAAAAACAAAGAAGGGTATCATTCTACAGATAGTTGGTGGGAAACAACAAATAATGGAAATGAGAGTGAATGGAGTAAAAAATGTAGGGACAAAGTTATATTCAATAATGCATGGATTAAATCTATTCCAAAAAAAATTAAAGAAATGTCAGGAAACCCTACAATTCCATCAAATTGGTGGGAAGAACCAAAAGATTCAACAGAAGTTAGTTTTGCAAACGAAGAAACCCCAAAATGGAAAAGCTCTAAAATCATGAACGCGTGTAAAAATACAGTTGAAACAAAAAAAGGAAAAGAAAGTCCTTGGATGGAACAAAATAATGATGGTAGTTCATGGAGAAAAATAGCAAGAGAAAAATTAGAATCTAATGGAGGGGTAGACAACGAAAATAGTTCTCTTCTATCTTCAACAGATGATTGGTGGTTAGAGGAAAGTGGGGATGATAAATCAAGTAAAAAAGGTACTGTTTGGTTGGAAAAATGTAGGCAAAAACTAAATATGGTTTCCCATAATAATTATAGTGATGAATGGTTGAATACATCCAAAAATATAATTGAAAACAAGATTTCAACAGAGGCCGGAAATGATTTCGATGATACATGGTGGAAAAATACAGACAGATCATCGTCACAACTTTTGAAGCGTTGTCGAGAAAAAGGTGATTGGGATATTGAATGGACTAATAAAGCACATAAGGCATTGACAAATACTCCAGATGAAAAATGGAGAAATCATGGTGATGTTGCATTAAAAGATGATCAATTAGAAGAAATTGTGAGTGGTCAGTTACCAATAATAATGGTTAAATCCACTAAACTACAAGATAATGTAAAAAATATATTAGAAGATAATATGAAAGAAGGTGGATTTACAGATAGCTGGTGGAAAAATAGACCAGACAAAGAAGGAGACACTTATGGTATTGATAATGTAAATAAAAATCCATGGCAAAATAAATGTAAAACAATGCTTAAAAAAGGAGATGAGTATGGAAAACAAATATGGTCAAAAGATGAAAGAAGTAGTATATGGGGATCAACCTTTCATAGTGGTGCTGATGTTATAAATTTACAAAAAGAAATAAATACATCTTTAAAATTAAACAAACTGTATAGCGACTATGATATAAAAAATAAAACAATATTAGGAGATATTGATAAAAAAAAAACAAATCAATATGATACTATTAAAACAGAAACACAAAATAAAGATAAATTACTCCATTTTATACATTCAACCAAAAATAAAATAAATAGTAATACTTCCTATAAAAATGCTATGATTGGACTTCTAATTATAGTAATAATTGTAACAATAATATTTGTTGGATTACTCCTAAAAAAATACAATTTAATTAATCTTGAAAAATTAAAACTTTATTCGTCTAAAATATTTTGAGATTCATGTTCATTTTCTTTAAAAGCTAAACCCATCCACATATTTGTAGAATTTGTTGCTTTTTTACCATATTTTTTAATAAGATTTTCTCTAAGTTCTTTTCTTGTAGGACATTTTGAATTTTGTCCATAAGCTTGTTTATGCCAGTCACCATACACAAAGTAGATATCATCCAACTTTATACCAGTACTATCAGCATTTTCTACCTCAATCAATCTTTCATTGATAAATCCAACAAACATATCACTTTCAACCTGATAATCTTCTGTATTTCGTTTGACATCTGCTGGTTCTTTGATACCATTTTTCTTAAATTTTTTGTAGTATTCAATCAATAGATACATAAATGCTTCTGGCCATAGTTTAAGTTTTTCCTCTAATGTATCATCAATTTTGAATTCATATGGTTCATTTGGGTCTGGATCGTCAACAAATTTAGAAATAAATTCAACCACACTAATACGTCTCCATGTACCTCTATCATTTGCTGATACTTTAGGCAAATCATTACATGTTAATACCATTTTAAATTGTGGTTTAAATTCAATAGGGTCTTTATGTAATCCACGAGCAATAATAGTATCATTACCAGTCAATTCTTTCATCAAACCTACATTGATTTCTTCATACTTATCTGGTTCTTGAAGACATGCAAACCTTTTACCCTTTGTTCTAACTAATGCTGGAGTGGCACCTTCTGCTCGTCCACGTGATTCAGTCAATAATTTTACTGGAAGTTTACAACAATAATCACCAAAGCAATACTCAAACAATTCAATCAATTTACTTTTACCATTTCCACCACATCCAGTCCAAATGTGGAATTTTTCATTAATATTTTTACCTGACAAGAAACTACCTAACAATGTAAATACATATTCTCTTACAGCTTTTTTAGGCAATACTTGTGACATAAATTCTTTAACATCTTTGATATCATCTTCATCATCATCAAAATCAACATAATTAATACGTGTTGAATAGCTAAGATAATCTTCTGGAAGACCATCCCTAAATTCCAATTCAGCCAAATCATAAATACCATTTTCAAACCCAACTAAATTCAAATTCTTATCCAATTTATTCTCAAATTTAGGATCATGAAATAATTCATTACACTCTTGAACAACCATCTTTTTAAAACCAGTATTTTTCAATTTTTTTATAATACCTGTAATAAGTTTTTGACTAGATTCATTTACTGTATCTTGTGCTGGTGTCAAATTAGATTGTTCATTCAGATATGCTCGATAATTTTTATAACATTGTACTACTTCTGATGATAATCTTTTTCTTAATTCAATAGCATCATCAAGTTCTATCCATCTATGATCTTTAAATTGAAACCAAGTATTTTTTTTAGAACATGCTGATACAAATTCGTTTTTGTACAAAAGATACACAACATTAGCACAGTCAGCTGGTTCTAAAGATAATGAATTTTCTATACATTTTCTAAGATTCAATTTAGTTAATTTATTATATTTAGATGGATTATCTTCAGTTGCCCATAAATATAATGTTCCAATACCAAGACCTTCATTATCCATAGTACTCCATTCTTTTTCACACTCACCATCTACAAATTTATCTGAACGCTTACTTAATGATATCCAATCTTCTAACAATCTATAATCAATGTTATGCAAACACCAACCTAACCGTATCCATAATGAATAACAATCAGCACGTGTATCATCCAAAATATCTACAATTTTTTTAATAAATAATAATTCTTCATCATCTACAAAATTTTTTTTTGCGGGTGATTTTCGTTTTTTATTTACTATTTTCTTCTTCTTTTTTACTTGTTGTGTTTTTGGAATATCTGCAAAATCTGAATCCAAATTTTCATAATACATATTATTATTAATAACGTGCTCTTCTTTTATATGTCTTATGCTTAATGTTTTCAATATATCCTTGTTACTAAGATTATTATTTACCTCTTTCATTTCGGTATCTTTATTCTTATATATTTTTGTCAAAACATATGCTTCATGATTTGGCTTACAACTACCATACATTTGCCAATTATTCCTTTCGATAACAGCTATATCAAATACATCATCCAAAGTATTTGTTGTATTTATAGAATTAAACAATGATACAACAGATTCATTTTCAATAGTATTGTATCTTAACATATATTGAATTTTAGGTTCTGTTATAATATACGGAAACACAATATGTAGTCCATCTTTAAAAACACCCTTTTGCTTTGAATTTTGAAAATTAGGAGATTTTTTTTCTAATACAAATGCCACCAATTTATCATCAGTTATAGACGGAATAACCGATTTAATTTCTTGTACATACAATTCCAAAAATGCCACTATAAATTCATTATTATATTGCCTAGATGTATATTTTATATCATGTCGTAAATCTAAATCAATCAATATAGGAGATAATTCTTTATGACGTTCCGTTAAATGAACTAATTCATTACCTTCAAATACATACTTATTATACAAATTATGAAACAAAGATAATTCATCATCTTCAATACAATATGAACCTGGATAACTATTTGGCGGCTGCCCTAAAGCCGTATGTGTAAAATTTTTTTCTGGAATTGTTTTGTGTTTTCTCAAGAAATCTTTCAAACTGTGATATTTTTTTTTATCGGGCATTTATAATAGACAATAAATTTTTTTAAATAATTTATGAAAATTACATTATTCAATTTTAAAAATAAATATATTATTAATACCGTATTTGTTATTAATAATATATAGTTATAGTTTATTATCTACTATTATTTTATTTAAAATTGATTTAAACAATAATTTATATTTAAAATAAATGGCATTTACCTTTTTAGCACAAAAAAGAATAACAAAAGATATTAAAAATTATATTAATAGTGATATTAATAAAGTCGGAATTTATTGTCATATAGATGAATCAAACATTCAAGATATTAAAGCATTAATTATTGGACCTAAAAATACTCCATATGAAAATGGATTTTATTTTTTCAATATTCATTTTCCCAATGATTATCCTTTTTCTCCACCTAAAGTCAAATTTTTAACATATGAATATGGTATACGGTTCAATCCAAACTTATATACAAATGGAAAAGTATGTCTTTCAATATTAGGAACATGGTCAGGTCCAGGATGGACTACTGTATTAAATTTAAATACCGTACTATTATCTATTCAATCTTTATTAAATGAAAATCCATTACAAAATGAACCAGGATTTGAAACTGAAAATGGAAAAAAATCGATAGATTATACTACAATTATAGAATATTCAAATGTTAAGACTGCTGCTATTAAAAATTTAGAAACACCACCCGAAGGTTTTGATGTATTTAAACCAATAATGATCGAACATTTTATCAAACATATTGATTTTTACAGAAATTATACAAACAGAAATAAAAAAAAAAATAATAGTTCTTTAACATCAACCATATATTCGATGAAAACACAATGTAATTTAGATTTTATTAATGAACGTATAAAATTTAATTATGAAAAATATACTAAAGAATTACAATTACAAACACATGATGAGTTAAAAACAGTAAACACTAATCAAGAAAAAGATAAAACAATCGAAAAAAAGAAACGTAAATGTCCAAATATTATGGCTAAAATGTATGATGTTGGTATTATTAAATTATCTGAAAATGATAATAAACATTATAAAGTTATACAAATAAATGGACCAAAAAGAACAATGAAAAGATGGGTATTAAACAAATAAGAATATAATAAAATTGAAATAACTTAAATATTATATATTATTTAATTATAATGAAATTTTGTACAGAATGTAATAATATGTTATATTTAAACATAATTAAAGATGAATTACCATCTGTCCCAGATAAAATTAATTATATATGTCAAAACTGTAACTTTCAAACAAATCATGATAATTCTGAAGACAGTTGTATATTTAGTATAGATTACAATATAGATAATATTAAAAAAAAATCATTTATTAATCCATTTATTTATGAAGATATTACTTTACCTAGAGCTGAAGGAATAAAATGTCCAAATGAAAAATGTCCTAAAACTAAACCTGAAATTATATACATTAAATATGATAACGAAAATATGAAATTTATTTATATATGTCTTGATTGTCATCGTTTTGGAAATGATAATCATATTTGGTAAATTATATTAATAAAATTGATTAAAGAAAATTAAATATTATTAATTATATAATGAGCGTTTTAAATACAAATTATATTGATCAATCATCATTCAATGATGTAAAAGAAATATTAGAAAACTATGATACATTGAAAAAATCAAACAAATCACAAAATATTTTGAATAAATATGAAAAAACAAAAATATTAGGTATAAGAGCAGCTCAAATAAGTCATGGAGCAAAACCATTAATTGATGTTCCATCTTATATGACAAATGAATTAGATATAGCAACAGAAGAACTAAATCAACGAAAAATTCCATTTATTTTACAACGAATTGTTGGAAACAAAACAGAATACTGGAAAATAGAAGACCTTTCATATTAATATTTCCAACGATTACCACATGTTAAACATGTTATAAATGTAGTCATACCTTCATCAGCACTTCGTGTTTGTAATTCATAATATGTACATTTTCGTTGTTTACATCGTCCACATTTAAATTGATCTGTCATAGCTTCTGGTACATCTTCATACATCAATTTTTCTCTTTTGTTCCGTTCATCTAAAAATATTTTCCAATGCTCTGGAAACAGTTGTTGATATGTCAAGTATGCTATTTTTGATATATTTAATTGATTATTATTAATTTTGTTTATTAAACTATGATTATTTATATATGACAATTTATCTAAATTACTATATAATGATATGCTTTTATTTATATATATCAATTTGAATGTTCTATTATGCCATAATGGTAAAATATTTCTTTTAACACTAATATCTTTCGTATAATCATAAATACTTTCTTCAATCTTTTTTGATATATTTTTATCTAAAATTTTACTAAATAATTCTATATTTTTACTTCTAATGTCATGGGTATAATCTGAATCACATTTTATTGCTATTTCTTCGGAAATATCCAACTCATCATCTTCTTCTTCAATATCTTGTACTATATCTAAATCAGATTCATAATTATATACATCTTCATCATTATCTTCATCATTATCTTCATCATTATCTTCATCATTATCTTCATCATTATCTTCATCGTCATTGTCTATATCTATATCTTCAATAACATCCAATTCATTGGATTCTACATGACAAATATTACCATTATCGGAATCTTTATTGTAAAATAAATCATTGTACATTTTTTCATATTCATCTGTTGTAATATCTAATAAAATATTATTGTTGTTTGTTTTCAAAATCAATATATCTTCATAATATGTTTTTCCATCATCTTCTATTTTTGGTAATTCATGATTGTTTTTATTTTTTCCTTTTGAATATCCATAAGCATATATTTTATTATTATCTAAATTCCAACATGTTATTTCACTAAATTTATCTTTTCCAACAGATATATTTTTAGTAAAAATATCTATTTTTGTCTTATATCTTAGTAATGTTTTAATAGCTTTTATTCTATCACTTGATTTCAATATAATATTATCATCCTTAATATCTCCATTAGTTAACAAAACAACAACTTTAGGCATTTATTATATATATAATTATAATTTTTAAATAAAAATTCAATTTTATTAATAATGTGTTTAATAAATTTGATTTAAATATAATAATTGTATTTTTAATATTATGAATTCTAAAATTAAAAATATAATCCTGAAATACAAAGAACAAAATTTTACTAATCTTGATATTTATTTTGGAAATAATATATTATCAGGCAAAACAAATAATATAATATTTAATAAAACTATATCTAATGAAAGATTTAATTCATTGTTAGAAAAAATATCAACATGTAATTACAAAAATACTATTTATAAACAAAAAATATATAACATAAATTCAAATTTTCTTGATATTAATTCAAAAAAACATACTATCAAATCAAACATTAAATCATTATTTGATAATGAAAAATTATACATATATTATTCAGAAAATCAAAACACATATGATTCATTTCCATCTAACAAATCTTACAATATAATTGAACAACATGTAAATAAATACACAATTAATAATGAAATAAACTTGATCTTCATAAATAATAACCAAATAAAAATATCATTAATATTAAATCATAATATAGACCATTCTATAAAACAAATAGATAATTTATTCACAATATCTATATGAAATATATTGTCCAGATGTTTCACTTTGTCTAATTATTTTACATAAATCTCCATTTTTAACACCATAAAATTTTGCCATTGGATCAGATTTCAATATTAATGGAAATTGTGTCATAGTTTCAACATTGTATTGTTCTTTCAATATTTGTTTTTCCTCTTCTGATACAATGTGTAATTCTGGTACTAATACATGATTTTTAATATTTACTAGTAAATGATCCATCGAAAATAATTGTATAAATAATTTAGATGATTTGAAAATAGTATCAAATAATATATAGAAAGCATCTAAATTATTAATTTTATCTTTTACAATAATAATAATATCATCACCATCAGTTATTTTTTCAGCTTCTAACAATTCATCAATCAATGTTTTTAATACTTTTCCTCGTAATTTCCCAATAATATATTTTACAAGACATTTTTTATTACCATCTTTATGTTCAGCTACCATATCTAATGGCATAATTTCAGCTAAATTTTTTTTACCCATATTACTATCCATAATATCCATTTCTTCATTACTGAAGTTTTTGTATTTATCTAAATTATACCCTCGCAATTCAACCATTTCAATGATTGTAGTTCTTGATTTTGATAATTTATTTAAATAATTCATATTTATTATATAAAAACATTTAAAATTTTAAATCAATTTTTATATATATATATAAATGAATGAATGTGTTATATGTTTAGAACCATTATTAGATGATATTGTTGTGTTAAGTTGTATTCATAAAAACAACTATCATTATGAATGTCTTACAAAATGGATAAATAAAGGTAGTACATTAACTAAAATATGTACCATATGTGATGAAAATGTAGAAATATTAAACATAATTAATCCAATTGAAAAAGATAAAAAATATAAAAAGTGTTGTACAATATTATAATTTATTAAGCTGAACATTTGGAATCATCTTTAGTCTTATACTCGGCAAATTCAGATACATTAATCTCATTAGTGTCATATATATCTTGAACATCTGCAAAAGCTTGACATCTAGCTTGGTCGGTTTCTGATAAATCTACATTTAATTTACTTCTAGCAACTTCTTGACTATTTGGATTTACAAAATTAAATTTATTATAATCATTTTTATCTTTACTAACATTCTTGTAATACACTAAATACAACATAACTAATAATATAATAAATACAAACACTCCCCATATCATTAAAGCACTGGTTTTACTCAATCCACCTACCTTAGATAATATTGGTATTAACAGTAATAACACAACAACTATTAACATAATTTTAAATATTTTTATTATATATTCTTTTTTCCTAATAATATTCATATTTATTTCTATATGTCGTTTTGATGTCATGTTTATATTATCAATATCATCTAATTTATCATTATTATTCATCATTAGTGAAAGATGATGTTCTTCAATTTCTCTCAAATCTTTTAGTTTTTTATGTGTATCCATAATATATTTGGTTGATAGATTATATTGTTCCTGATTTCTAACCCAATTATCTGTTAATTCATCGGTTGAATCAGGTATGTGTGGATGTTCGTGAGT